>SDBT01008789.1_pt1 | contig 16452 bp, 17 predicted proteins | sample 2277101 | NCBI WGS metagenome assembly SDBT01 (sample SAMN10404973, study PRJNA504765) | marine sediment metagenome | isolation source: marine sediment core GS10_PC15, 103 cmbsf | place: Arctic Ocean: Southern Knipovich Ridge | collected 2010 | reverse complement strand
CCATTCAACGAATATGCCTTTAGCTCATCTTTGTCACTAGAAATAAGCCATACAACAGGATTTGACTCCATGAATTTCTTATCTGTACTTGATGGAAAAGAATCTGAATTTGGATGCGAATGAAATATTCCAACAATGTCCAGCTTTTTCTCTTCTGCCATCTTGTATGCTTTGAGTAATTCTTCATTAGATATGGTAAAATTTACAGGAGATTCATCAATGTTCTCTGTTAAATATACCTCATCTACAATGTTTTTGTTTCCTTCGATTCTACCAAATAAAATTGCACAGGATTCGTTTGGACTAAATTTTGATGCATGATTTAACAAAAGCTCTTTTTGAACTTGTGTAAGAACGATTGATTTTTCCAAATCTATTCCGCTATTACTGTTCCTTGCATCCAGGGGTGAACTATACGGTAGTAATCCACAGTTTCAGCAGAATTAAAAGTGTATTCAAATGATTGTCCAGCTGAAATTAGTTCAGAATCAAACAATCCAGATGGTCCATCTGTAGGTATTCCAGCTGTTACAGTATGTACTTGTTCATCATCATTTATCCAAACAACATTAGTTCCTACAGAAACTGTAACCAAGTTAGGATCATAGTAAGTCTGACCAGGTGTTTGAAAGCCAGCTCCCTCTGGAATTGAAACCTCAACTATTACTTGTTCTGTTGACTCTTCAACAACAAAAGTTGCAATCATCCATGGGTGAACAATACACATGTATTCATATTCTCCAATTTCTAGGTCATCTGTGGCAACAAGGAACTTTTCACCTTGATTTAGCAAACCAGAATCAAATGTTTCACCAAAGTCAATCGAACTAGTAACTGTGTGAGATACAGCATCATCATTGATCCACTCTATAACATGCCCTTTGGAAATCCTAGCTAAGTCAGGTTCATAATCAGGATTTCCTTGCTCAGAGGAGCCCTCTAAGATTGAAATTCTAAACACTGATACACCACTTGGCATTTCCTCCACAATTTGTTCTACTTCTGGCACTTGTTCTGATAAAAGATATGGTGATGGACCATACACTCCAAATGCCACAAATGTGATAATTCCGGTTCCTGCACCTAAAATGAAAATTGTTGCAATAGGTTTTAGATACTGTGGTATTTTCATGGCTACATAAGCAATCACTACAGCTGGTGCTGTAATAATGATCAAAAGACCTGTTAGTATTGGCAGCGTAGGACTCGTGGTAGTTGTAAACGCAAATGCCCCAAATGATAATGCAATGGCTATAATTACCAAAGTAGTTGCCTTTGCTTTGTTACTTGTAGCAATACCACCCTCTAAAATCCCCGCAGATAAGAAAATCAGGCCAAAAATCATGGTGAGTCCTGTGAGCGCATGCATTCCATCGATAAAGGTATGGGCAATTCCTGAATATGATAAAATAACTCCTGCTAACCCTATTGCCGTAAGCCCCATTCCTGGCATCATAAGGTCCCAATTACTCATTCATACTAGCTCGCCTCTGTGAGATACTTAATCTTTTTGAAACTTCAAGAAACACAAGTCGAAGAAATTAAATCTCTATGGAAAAAGCTAAAATGAAGATTGGGCGCCAAAGAGATATTTGAAATATCAAAACCACGCATTGTTGTACTTTTAGTAATAACTGCAGTAACATCAATGTATGCAGCAAGTAAACTGATTGGACCAGAACTTGATAATTGGGGACTTTTACATATTATAATTGCAGGAGCACTTGCGTCAGCTGGTTCAAGTGCGTTAAACCACTATTATGACAAAGACCTCGATACAAAAATGAAAAGAACAAGCACAAGACCAATTCCGTCTGGACGATTAAAGGCAAGCCATGCATTTGCGTATGGTTTAGCTGTTAGTTGTGCATCTGTAATCTATGCTTACTTTACAATAAATCCCATTGCAACCTTCTTTATTGCATTAGGAATATTCTTTTACGTCATAGTTTATACTGTCTGGCTCAAACGTCTTAATCCCTCAAACATTGTTATAGGAGGGTTTGCAGGAAGTGCCGCCTCAATGGCTGGTTGGGCAGCTGCAACAGGCTCGATGGACATTTTAGGATTTTTGGTAGGTATGCTTGTCTTTGTTTGGACTCCATCACACTTTTGGTGTCTTGCCATGAAGATTAATGATGATTACAAAGAAGCAAAAGTTCCAATGCTGCCAGTTGTCATCGGAATGCAAAAGACCTCAAAATACATTTTAGCAAATACACTCATCCTTCTCCCATTCTCTTTAATGTTGTATGCATTTGGTATGGGAATAGTTTACACAATCATTGCAGCAATTTCTGGTGGATTGATGCTTGCATATCATTACAAACTAACCAAGAATCCAACATCAGACTTTGCATGGAAAGCATACAAAGTTACAGCACCATATCTTACAATAATTTTTGTTGGAATTGCACTTGATGCTGCATTTCACTTTAAATTTTAATTATTTTCAACACCTGGAAAACCAGCTTCATAATCCTTTTCCATCATGGCTTTGTTTTGTGCATCAACTTCGTCTTCTTCCTTTCCTACCACAATTTCTATTCTACGTTTATCTTTAGTGATCCATGACACATTGATCAAACCCATAATTTCTAAATCGAGCATTAATTTGTTGAATCTGTCTTGAGCAATAACAATTCCATTTTTTATCAACGCCTTTGAAAGCTCTACATCAGTTAGAGAACCATGTTGCTTAATTTCTTCAAATATTATATTTTTGAGAGGAATAGCCATTTTTATCCATAAAATGTTTTATCTATTGCCTTTGGTACAACGTTAGATATACTTTCTTTTACAGTAGAGTACCATTGTTCCACCTCTTTGGTGATGGAGGGTCTTACTTTCTTTAATCCTGCTGCAAAGTCAGAATTAGTAATTTTGTTAGCATTTATTTGCATTGCATTGACTGCTGCCTCTCTACACAGTGCTGCTAAATCCGCACCTGTATAATTTTGTGTGGAGACTGCAATTTCTTTCAATTTTACATCACTTGCTAATGGCATTTTTGCTGTCAAAATCTTGATGATTTCTAATCTTCCTTTTTCGTCTGGTGGTGAAACATATAGAACTAAATCCAGTCTGCCCGTTCTTAGTAAAGAATTATCAAGCAAATCTGGTCTGTTGGAAATTCCAATAACAACCACTCTTGATGAAACACCTTCTTCCATCTCAGTTAGTAATTGACTGAGGACTGTTTCGCCAACACCACCCTCATCATTAGATTTGTGTCTTGCAAGCGAGTCTAATTCATCAAAAATTACTATACATGGTGAGGCGGCTTTTGCTTTTCTGAAAATCTCTCTTACAGCTTTTTCTGATTCTCCAACCCACTTTGAAAGAATTTCAGGGCCCTTGACAAAGATCATGTTTGCTCCACTCTCAGTTGCAAAAGCCCTTGCAAGCATAGTTTTTCCACATCCTGGAGGACCATAGATTAGTGCACCTTTTGGTGGTTTGATTCCCATTTTATTGAATTTTCCAGGATCGTGCATTGCAAGAATTAGATTATCCTCAAGTGTTTTCTTTATTTCATTCAAGCCACCAACATCTTGCCACCAAACCTTTGGTCGCTCTACGTAAAATTCTCTCATAGCAGTTGGTACAACCTCATGCATTGCATCATAGAAATCAATTAATTTGATTCCCATTGTTTGCAACACTTCAGATGAAATTTTTTCACTCTCTAGATCAATTTCTGGAAGATAACGTCTGATGGCTTTTATTGCTGCTTCACGACATAATGACTTTATGTCAGCACCTGTATATCCATGCAATTCTGAAGCTAGCTCCCTAAGATCAATTTCTTCATCAATTGGCATCCCACGTGTGTGTATCTGAAGGACTTCTAATCTTCCATCCTCATTTGGAACTGAAATCTCTACCTCTCTATCGAATCTTCCAGGTCTTCTAAGTGCAGGATCAACACTTTCAGGGCGGTTTGTTGCTCCTATAACTATTACATTTCCTCTTTCTGTAAGACCATCCATTAATGCAAGTAATTGTGCAACAACTCTTTTCTCAACATCCCCATAAGCTTCTTCTCTTTTTGGAGCAATTGCATCAATTTCATCAATGAAAATTATACTAGGAGAATTGTCCCTGGCTTCTTTGAAAATGTCTCTTAGTCTAGCTTCTGTTTCACCATAATATTTGTTCATAATCTCTGGCCCATTGATGGAGTACATGTTTGCCTCAGATTCGCTTGCAAGAACTTTGGCAATCAAAGTTTTACCACAACCTGGTGGTCCGTAGAGTAAGATTCCACTATGGGCCTCAACTCCCAATCTCTTGAAAAGCTCAGGATGTCGTAGTGGAAGTTCAACTATTTCTCTCATTGCTTTAATTTCTGTTCTAAGGCCGCCTACTTCTTCATAGGTGACTCTGATTTTCTTGTCCACTACAGTTTCTGATAAAATGCTGAGATTTGTAGAACGATCAATTTTGACAACATTTTTTGGAGAAATTTTATTAATTTTAAAGTCCATAGAATTCCCAAGAATCATTACAGAGATCTCATCACCTTGTGAAAGGGGAAGACCTTTCAATCTATTCTTTACAAAATCTGTAAACTCTTTGTCCACCGAAACTGAATCATTCATGGGTACTAAAACAACAGTCTTTGCAACTTTTGTTATAACTTTTTTGATTTTTGCAATATCGTTTAGTGATGCATCAACATTTTTTCTTGTTTGGCCGTCAATTCGAATTATATCTGGATGTTTTTCATCTTCATCTGCTGGCCAAACAACGGCACAACTCGATTTTGAACAGGAAATTTCAATTATATCGCCTGGTGTTACTTTAAGATAATCCATTGCATCAGGACCAATTCTTGCACGTTTTTTTCCAACATCTCTTTGTTTTACTTCTCCTATTCTCATTTGTAAGGGCTCGTCTTTGCGTGCCATAGAATCACCTATTTTATGTCCACAGACATTCTACTCATGTTTAAAACTTCGAGTTCACTTACGCCCTCAACGGACCTAATTACACTTTCTAATGCGTCCATTTGTCCTTCCCTGTCATCTAAAATGAATTCTCCTTTGATAAAGTAGAGGCCAAAAGCTAATGGCTCTTTGGTATATTTTCTTAATGTAATTCCATCTTTGAGAGCTTCCTTAATCTTCTTCGCCACCTGATCCAGATCAATCTCAACGCCTGTAGGAAGAATTTTTACTAACAGTAGTAGCTGAGCCATTTTTCTAAGGTCCTGAAAACTTGCATGATTCACATAAATAACTTCTCGCTGCTTCTCTGCAACTTTGACATCTCCAGATCTTGACTGTGCCGCAACTTGGACAGTCAAACTTTACACACTTATCATTGGGCATAATGTGTCTATGGCAACAACTACATGATGGAAGTGATATGGTAGAAGACATTATCCCCGATTCTTTGGTGAGGACATTTATACCTTCCTTACAAAAATACAGCCAGTTATGTTAGTAGTTTTTTTATTTCTCCACCAATGAAAGCTTTAGCTGTTTTAAAAGATCCCTTTACTCCAAGAAGTTTCACTATTGAACTTGTATGAAAGTCAAAATCATCTTTTTCAGAAATCTCTTTTATGATTTCTGGTGTTACAGATTCAAATAATTTGTTAATGGTTTTATTATCTAGTCTTTCAAGTATTTTTCTTGCTAACAGTTGTTTTTCAAATTCTTTTCCAAACTTTTTTTTCCATCTAACTTGATATTCTTCAAGATCAGCTTTTTTTCCTGTTTCTAGATAATTTATTATTGCTTGTCCTGCAAAAATCCCGCCCATTCCACATGAAAATATTCCGCCAGCTGTTGTTGGTTTTGATTGTCCTGCTGCATCACCAATAGTAACTACTTTATCAGAAACAAACCTCTCAATTGGTCCTTTAACCCAAATTGGGGCAAAAATTTTTCTTATAGTTGAATACCCCCCTTTTTTTGTTAGAAAATCTGCTAACACTTCTGCAGCAGATATTCCTCTTCCAGCTACTCCTACCTTCCCAGTTCCCTCTCCATTTGGAATAATCCACGCAAAAAAACCTGGATATTTTTCTTGATCAAAATAAACCTCAACTTTTTCTTTTTTTATCCAATCAGCATAAATTTCGTATTGAGCTGAAGAAAGAATTCCTTCTCTGTCTTTGTTAATAAGGGAAGATACCCCACGTGCATCAACAACAATTTTACATTTGATCTCCCCCTCACCGGTTCTCACTCCGTCTTCAGTCAGTTTTTGGAAACTCGTCCGAACTCTGATTTCTGCACCATTTCTTTGGGCTTGATGAGCAATCTGTTTGTCTAACTCTCTTCGATTTATCTCAGCAACTTTTTGTTTTTTTGAATCAATTGTAAAGCTCTTCCCATTTGGAGCAAAAATTTGTGCGGATGAAATCAAATGATCAAATGTTTTCTTATGGGGAATTATGCCTAGTTGACCCAATGCCGATGTACTTACTAATCCCCCACAATGCTCAGGCGTGCCTATCTCGTAATCCTCTTCTAAAACCACGACACTATGTGCTTTATTAGCAATTTCTCTAGCACAAAATAGCCCCGCAATACTGCCACCCGCTATAACAACATCAAAGTACACAATTGTTATTTTGTGAGCATTTATTTAATTCAAAGTTTTTCATTATAACCACAATCTGATATTGTATATGGAAAACATGAAGCAAGTCATTGCTATTAGAACTGACCTTGATATGGGAAAAGGTAAGATTGCTGCCCAAGTTGGTCACGCCTGTGTTTTGGGTGCAGAAAATGTTAGGAAATCTCATCCTGATTGGTTTAAGGAATGGTGGGATGGACAAGAAAAAGTTGTTGTAAAGGTTTCAAGTCTTAAAGAATTGGAGGAAATCAAAGAACATGCAATTTCACTTAATATTCCGTGGTCTGAAGTAACTGATGCGGGCCATACGCAAATTGAGCCGGGAACCACCACCTGCATATCTCTGGGACCTGCACCACAAGATCTTGTTGATAAAGTTACTGGAAATTTGAAATTATTATAATCAATTACTTTCTACATTTTTCATTGCAATAAGATATAACATGGAATCATAGATTTTATTTGTGAAAAAACAAACCAAAGGACTCATTGTGGCGGCATTTTTTGGAATAATTATGCTTACTTCTCTTGCCGCAGGTGCTGTGATTTATCAAACCCCTCCACAAACATCTACGGGTACTCCTGCTGATAATTTTCCTTATGCTCAACGGGCTCAATTTTGTGGAACAAGTAGTGCGAAATCAAACACATTTGTTAAGGAATACAAAATTCCCACTGAATGCACTCAGCCTTTGGCCATAACAACCGATCCACTGGGAAATGTTTGGTTTGCTGAAGCAAACACTGGACGCATTGGAATGTTTGATCCTGCCACTGAAACTTTTACAGAATATGAGAACCCAACTTGGCCGGAGGGTGCAAGGTCAATGATGTGGGGAATGGATTATTCTCCAGATGGCTCTATTTGGTTTACTGATGAAGCTCATGACTCTATATGGAAATTTTCAATTCAAGATGAAAAATATCAGCGACTAAATTATCCATCTGAAGGAGACTCGCTTCCTCAAAGATTGGAAGTAGTTGGCTCTCAAATTATAATCAATGATTTTACTGGAAACAAAATTACCTTTTTTGATGCAGCACAATTTGATGAAGAGATAAAATACCTGAGTTTACCATCTCCTGTTGAAAATTCTGTCACAAGTGATTTTGCAGTAGATAGTAATGGAAACTTGTGGTACACTAATTGGATCTTTCTACAAGGTGGAGTACTTGTCAAATATGACCAGCAAGGTTATTCTACTTCATTAAAAAACTCTGATGAAAACTCTTTACCATTATTTGAGTTTCTTGAGGTCTTTGAGCTTCCACCAGGATTAAGCACACCAAATGGTGTAGTTGCTGGTAGTAATGGAAAAATTTGGTTAGCCGATACTTCTAGCAGCTTCTTCTTTAGCTTTGAGCCAGAAAATGAATCATTTACACAATACATTACTTCACTTCCGACAGTTTCTACATATGGAAACTCTTCAGGACTTATCAAAACTCCAGTCACAAGACCATATTGGATTGAACTTGATAAAAATGAAAGAGTTGTTTTCAATGAACAAACTGCAAACAGAATCGGAATATTTGATCCTAGCACTAATTCTTTAATTGAATACCAAATCCCCTCTAAGAATCCAAACTGGGCTGACTGTGAACAAATTGATGACTGTGGATTGGCACAAGTTTTTGGTTTTACAATTCATGACGAAAAAATTTGGTTTACAGAGTGGGTTGAAAACAACATTGGCGTATTAGATACTTCAATTCCCCTTCCATTTGAAGTAGATATAGAAGCTGAAGACATTGTTTTAAAAAAGGGCGAACAAATTCAAATCAATGTTAATTTTGTTCCAAATTCCATCTCTCAAACTGTATCTTTAGTATCCGCAAACACTGCAGCATTTGATGATCTTTCTGTAAAACCAAGTGTTGAAACAATTCATCTAAACTCAAATGAACCAATTTCAATTCCAATCCAAATATCTGCTAGTGAAAATGCGTTACCTGGAACATACAAAGTTCTCATTGGAGGACAAATAGATGATGTCACTATTTCAAAATATTTGACTCTACAAGTTGAATCGTGATTCCAAAAATAGACACTGACATAGGAATTTCCCTTTATAGTACATCATTTAGTGGGTGTGGCGGAAAAATTCGTCAAAGTATAAAAGATTTTTTGGTATCAGAAATTCTTTCTGAAAAGTCAATGTCTTCAATAAAACAAAGTGATGGATATGCTGTTTACAAACTAAAAAAACAAAACATAGACACAAATCATGCATTACAGGAGATTTTTAAAAAAACTGGCGTTCGATTAAAATCTCTTGGATTAAAGGATGCTTCTGCAATTACAGAACAATTTGTTTGTTCGATGAATAAATCAAAACCAATACAAAACTTTTCAACACAGAAATATTCCATTGAAAAGGTTGGCTTTGTACAAAAACCACTAACAAAAAAGAATATGGTTGGAAATCATTTTGAAATTAAAATCACAGAATCATCATCAGATCCTTCAAAATTTGATGAATATGATAAAATTCTAAATTTTTATGGCTATCAGCGGTTTGGCTCTGCAAGACCCGTGACTCATCTTATAGGTAAGGCTATTTTGCAACGCAATTTTTCAGAGGCAATCAAATTACTAGTGTCTTTTACCTCTGAATTTGATTCAAAAAAAAATACCGAATTGAGAAAAAAACTAGCAGATGAATCCAATCACAAAAAATTACTTTCAGAAGTTCCACGACAAATGGATTTAGAAAGAATTGCAATTTCTGAAATGATAAAGCATAATGATCCACTAAAAGCAATCAGGGCCTTACCATTGTCAATTCGTCGTTTTTTTGTTCAAGCTTATCAATCGTTTCTTTTTAACAAAACTATTAGCTCAGCGTTTGAAAATGAAGAAGATTTGTTTAATCCCCAGGAGGGTGATGTATGTTATGATAAAAATGGAATTCTTGGAAAATATGTAAAAGGTTTAGAACAAAATCTTTCAGTTCCAATGGTAGGATATGCATACCACAAAAAAACTAGATTTCATTATTACATTTCAAAAATTTTAGAATATGAGGAAATCAATCACAAGGATTTTTACCTAAAGGAACTCCAAGAGTTGAGCAACGAGGGTGGATATAGAAATAGTTCAATCAGTTGTACAGATCTTTTAATCAATGATAATGCTGTCTCGTTTTCACTTCCTCGCGGTTCTTTTGCAACTATTATTTTGCGGGAGATAATTAAACCAGAAGATCCAATTAGATCCGGATTCTGAATCTAGTGATGATTAATTTTAAGACTAACACCTATCCCGACTCCCAATATTACTAGACCTGCTATGGCTATTTGTAGTCCATATGAAATCCAATCCGGATTTAGATACATGAATGATGACTCTGGTCCAACGATCCCCTGTCCCTGAAAATGAAATACTATGCCTGATAGAAGAATAATTACACCTAAAATGACAAGGACACTGCGTACGAACATCTTCTTAAGTAGTGATTTTTTCTGTTAAAAAGATAAACAGAATTTAATTAATAATAAATCCTGTCTGTGCACAAAGTTACATACTAACAATATTGTAGAAAAACTTCCAAGTTCCATTGTGTTCATTAGTCATTCGAGCATCCATCTATTCTTCGTATTATCCCATGAATTTTTTGCCCACAATTCAATATCTTCTGGTGATCTATTATGATTAATTCACTTGATAAGAAGATGATCCTCAAGACAGACATTATTAATTTTGATCTACAATTTGAAGAAATCTATTCCGCCATAAACAATCACTCGATGATTGAAGTGACTGATGTAGAAGGCAATATTATATTTGCCAACAAAAAGTTTTGTGACGTTTCACAATATTCAGAACAGGAACTCATTGGACAAAATCATAGAATTATAAAATCAGGCCTCCATCAAAAGGAATTCTACAAAGATCTGTGGAGTACCATTACTAGTGGCAAAACATGGCATGGGGAATTTAAGAATAAGGCTAAGGATGGATCTTATTTCTGGAATAAAACTACGATCATGCCTCGTTTTGATAACAAAAAAACAATACGTGGATACATCTCCATTGGAACAGACATTACAACACAAAAAGAGCTTTCAGAAAAATTAAAGCAAATCGAAGATGATTTAGTGGAACAAAACAAAAAACTGGAGGAAAAAATCCAAAGAAAATCAAATGAAATCATAAAAAAAGAAAAATTATCAATGCTTGGTACAATGGCCTCAAGACTAGCTCATGATTTGAAAAATCCTCTAACTGTAGTTAAAGCATATTCAGATATCTTAAGCAGACAACTTGAAGACAAGATGAATTATGAAATGAAGATGAAGGTTTCTAAATTAAAAAATTCTATTACGGACATGTCTAATATTATTGAAGATGTACTAGATTTTTCAAGGACCGTAGAATTAGACCTGCATAAAAATTCAATTTTTAAAATTTTAATGACTGCATTAGAAAATGTGGATAAACCTAAACAGGTTAATGTTAACATTAATTATAGCGATATAGGGGTAATTTGTGATTCAAAGAAAATAGAGGCCGTATTTTCTAATTTGCTGTCAAACTCAATTCAGGCATTAGAAGAAATAGGAGAAATTAATGTTAGAATAACAGAAGACGCCAATCATGTATTAATTACTGTGGAAGATACTGGACCAGGAATTCTTGAAGAAGACATGCCAAGAATCTTTGAGCCTCTTTTTACAACAAAACAAAAGGGCACTGGTTTGGGTTTGAGTATTTGTAAAAATATTATTAATTTGCATGGAGGCGATATTATAGTCAAGAACACTCCAACGACTTTTATTGTAACCATTCCTAAAAACATAAAAAAAACTAATCAGTAGAGTTTTTTCTTTTTGATTTTTTTGCTTTTTTCTTCAATTTTTTCAATGTAGCGTAAAAGTTTTGTACCAAGTTTAATCTTTGACAACGATTCTACCGATAATTTTACAATGTTCGCATCTAAAGCAATATTTGATTTAGGAAGGTCTTTTTCAATCCAATTTTTAATCACTTTATCCTCTAACTTGTAATCTCGGAAACCCGCAGGAAATTTCTTTGTTATATGCAGTAACAATGTCTTATCTTTAAAGACAACTCTGGGTTCGAAAAGTCTGGTTTTATCAGCGTAAACACTTTCAAATAAATTTCCTGTAATTTCATCAGATAATATTTCCATCTTTGAAAACTTTCGAATTAATTCAAGATAATGAAGAAATTCATGAGCTAAAATTGCATGAATAGTTCCTTTCAAACCATATGCTACCAAGGGAGCAGTAATTTGTATTACGATTTGAAGTTTATCATCAAAAATTAGAGGAATTGTTCTTGCAAAAAGAATTCCATATTGATATGAAGGGATTTCATGTGATGAGAAAATTATCGAAGGCTCAACATACGCTATTGGAAAATTGATTCCAGCTGCCTTTTCAATTCTATTTATCCCAGCTACTGTGATTGGGAATCTCTCTTTTATCAGTGAATACTCCTTGTCTGGGATGATTCCTTTTTGATGAGCTTGATTTACTTTTACTAGTGGATTCAATGAAACCTATCTAAATAGTTCATCGTAAAAATGTTAACTTTAACCATGTTCAAATAGAAAAACTTATGAATAATTAGAAGGAGAAATTTTCAAATGACCAACGATGATGATAAACCGTTAATAAAAAATCATCAGGGTAAACTACGCCCTGGAAGAGGATGGAGTTATGGAGAAGTAAAATCTGCAAAGTTGAAAAAGGAAGAACTTAGATTGCACTCCCTACAATTCGACAAAAGAAGAAAAACCGTATACAAACATAATGTGAAGAAATTACAAAAACTAATGGAACAATCGGGTCCAAAATAAGACCAAAATAGGTACTGGGTCCCTCTTGACTCGTATCAAGAATTAGTTTTTAGTGTAATATAGGACCGAAAAGTAGTTCAAAATTTTTCAAATCTTTTACTTAGCTCATCATTTGTTATTTCAGCTAAAGCATCCATATCTATTGGCACCACATCAATTCCTAAATCCATACATCGCTCGATTAATCCTTGATCTTGAGTAATTACCACAGTTTTTCGGTTATTTTTTGCATAATCTATTATTTTATCGTCATCACGATACTTTTCTGTAGGCCCAAAAATGTCCATTACAGTAACAACATTCCATTTAAAATCTTGTAATTTTTTTTTCATTCCTTCTATATTAACATCCAAAAGAATAATCTTCTCAGTTTTCATGATTTTCTTAATGTTATAGTACTAAAAAACAGTTCACAAATTAATCTTATAGATAGTCACATATGATTAAGGATTAAATTAATACGACTTTTTTTACCTATTAGATTTCTATAATTTAGACTCAAAAGGTATGAGAAAAGTGTTAATTTTTCTTATCTTGATTTTGATTTACCCCTTTTGGATTTCTTTTTCCTTCTACGTTCTGCTGTCTGATCGGCTCTTCTCTTGTGTTTGCCTTTTTTTCTTAACGGCATGAAAGATGATTACAAAATAGATAGTTAATTGTTGTCATTACAATTCAATATCGTGGAAATCAAACTCCTCACACTTGCATTTCAAGCCGAGAATGCCACTCAGGTTTGGATTTACATTATTTCCTTCCACAAATCTCTTAATTGGCAACCCTCCATCAGCAGTCAGCCTTATGCTAAAGGAAGTAGGTGAGGTTTTTTTGTAATTTAGTTCGTAAACTTTCTTTTTTGCCTCCTTTGAAGGTTTTTCAAGCACAGTAATAGTAGTTTTTTTGATTGACTTCAAATTTGCTAGAATTGATGAATTAAGCACATCTTCCACAATTACTTTAATTACAATTTTTGATCTAAATTTAATTGGTTCTTTTGGAATTTGATCAATAAACTTTAGATCTAAAATGGTAATTTGATCCAAATTTATTCTCTTTTCTGGTTTTAACTTTCGTTTCCTTGGATCGTTAAGCTTTACAAAAAATGGACGTCCTCTTCCGAGAACTAAACTCCTTTTATCTTCTCCACCAATCCACGTAAATTTTGCCTTTCTAAAGCCAAATTTTTTAAAAAAATAATCACAAATCTTTCCCTCTACACTATCGAATTTTGATATTCCTTGGTAATTACATGAAAGACATCCCTTACCCTCACAAAACTCACACAAGTTTTTTTTCTGTTTGAATCCTCTATTTTTTTTTGTATATCTTCCAAAAAGGAAGATAGGTTTTGACCTTATTTCCAAAAAGTCGTTTTTGAAATCAATAGTAAATGTCAAATCTGGGTTTTTATAATCTACTTTCTTCTTTGTTTTCTTTACAAATTTTTTGCTAATCTCTCTTGTTAGTTCAGTCTTAATACTATCAATTCCTCGTAGTTGAAATTTTGATCGTATTGAATCATCTCTATCAATGAAGGATGGCTTTAGTATTGCTCCAGTTAGAAAGGTTGAAAATTGAAAATCTGAAGACAGTTCGACCATTTTGTTAATGTGATATTGAAGATTTGAAAAAATATTTTTGCAAATATGACATTCTGAAGTTTTCTTTCCTAGTCTTTTTCTAATTTTTTTTCCTAAAAACTTGTTAGATGAAACTCTAAGTTTTTTTGAAAATAATCTACCTAAACAATTTTCACATAGATCATATTCTTTCAAAATTCTTTTTGATTGAGCAAGAATCTGATTAAAATTACTTGACACAGTCACGATGCTGATTTTCTATGCTTCGTATTATTAGTGATTGTTTAGGAAGTTGTTTAACCTAATCCCATTCGACGGAGGGCACTCTGCATTTGCCTTCCTTTTGAGGCCTTCATCACGTTTTTAGAATTTTTGTAATTTTTAACAAGTTCTTTTACCTCATGTTCTGGCCAGCCAGAACCTCTTGCGATTCTCTTTATTCTTGATGAATTTAGTAAATCAGGATCAGCTTTTTCTTTTTTTGTCATGCTCTGAATGATATATCTCCACTTCTGAATTCTGTCTTCCATTTGATCAAGTTGAGATTCCTTAACCATTCCTGAAAAACCTGGCATACTGTCCAACAATCCCTGAAGTGAACCAACTTTTGTTACTTCTTCAAGCTGATAATAGAAATCTTCCATATTCATTTTGCCACTAGAAATGCGTTTTAATCTAACTTCATCAGCTTCGCTTTCCAATCTTTTTGCAAGGTCTAATAACGCTTTAACATCACCCATTCCCAAAAGTTTACCTACAAATCTTGTTGGGGAAAATTGTTCCAAATCGTCAATTCTTTCACCAGTGCCTATGTACATTATTTGTGAGCCAGTAGCAGCAGAGGCTGCAATAGCGCCACCGCCCTTTGCGGAGCTATCTAGTTTTGTAATTATTATTCCACCTACTGGAACTGTTTTATTAAATGCGTCAGCCTGACTGAAACATTGCTGTCCAATTGTTCCGTCAATAATTAATAACACTAGATCAGGCTCTGCAACTTTGTTAATTTGTCTCATCTCATCTAACAATTCTTTTTCTTGTTTGTGACGACCTGCAGTATCTATTAGAACAACATCAAGATTAGAATTTTCAAAATGTTTTAATCCTTTTTTTACAATTTGTAGTGAATCTTTGTTTTTTTCGTCTCCGTAGACTTCAACATTTACTTTGTCACACATTGTTTTTAATTGCACTAAAGCAGCTGGTCTATGGGTGTCTGCACCAATTACTGCAACTTTATAACCTTGTTTAGTCAAAAATTTTGCAAGTTTTGTAGTGACGGTGGTTTTTCCGCTACCCTGGATTCCTACCATTAATACCTTATTCATTCTTCCAGATTTGAAAGAGAATTCAGTTTCATTACCTAGTAACTTTGCGAGTTCGTCATATAGAATCTTCACAATGTGATCTTTCCTTGACAGGCCAGGTGGAGGCGTTTCATTAAGTGATCTTTCTTCCAGTTTTTTTGTTATTTCAAGAACAAATCTCACATTGACATCAGATTGCAAAAGAGCTCGCTGAACATCTTTCGATAATTCTTTGATAAGTTCTTCATCTACACCTGATGAGTTGACTATTTTCTTTATTGCTGCTCTGAGGTTTGTTTTAAGATTTTCTAGCACTATGATCTAATTTTGCGTCCAGTATTTCAAATCTTCCTCTATATCCATCCCAAAATTTTCTTGATTTGAGAACTTTTATGGGGTGAGAGAAAAGTGGACAATCGATTACCATTGTCTCTGCTTCACCACCTTCAAAATTAACATTGAATCCATATTTTTGTGAAAGTTGTATTAATATCTCAAGATCATTTTCTGTAACCTCTTTTCCTAACCACGCATCATCCAGTCCTTCAGATGAAACACTTGTTATAATAAAACGAAAATTTGAATTTATTAAATTTCTCATGTATTGCGTTTGAGCCTTCATCCACAACGGCGAGATTAGTTTTAGGTTCAATTTTGAGCAAACTTTGGAAAAAATCTTCTTTTGAAATTCACTTAGAATCCCACCGTGGACCAAACCTTCAACATTATAAGCTGTCTTAGCTTCTTTCAAAATTTTTTCAAGCAAATTTATTTCAAATTCAATTTTGTTTGATCTCGATTCAATGTAAAGTTGAGGGGTTTTCATAGACTTTGATTGTAATTTTGTAAGTTCTATGTTGGGAAAATGCAATAGCATACTTTCATCAGACGTTGGACGAATTGTTATCAAGCATTTAATTTGATTTCCATCATGTTTTGCCTTATAGATGGAATAGGCACTATCTTTGCCTCCAGAAAATAATGCAGCTAATTTCATTATATTCAGTTTGAAAACATCATTTACGTAGTTAACTTTTGAAAAAAGCACTAAAACCTAAATTTGTGAACGGATGCTTCAAAACTCATAATCTTCATCAAAATTCAGATGGCTTTTCCAATCATCATCAGCATCCAAATTAA
>SDBT01008788.1_pt1 | contig 16454 bp, 13 predicted proteins | sample 2277101 | NCBI WGS metagenome assembly SDBT01 (sample SAMN10404973, study PRJNA504765) | marine sediment metagenome | isolation source: marine sediment core GS10_PC15, 103 cmbsf | place: Arctic Ocean: Southern Knipovich Ridge | collected 2010 | reverse complement strand
CTTCGCGTCAGCGATTGGGGACGAAAGTATTCATGATCACAATCAGGGTTAGTGTATTTAATTATTGCTATTTTGAGTAGTCTCCGCATTCAAAAAACTTCACAACTGCTTCTTTTTATAATAGTCGCTATTCTGACAGTCGGTGAAGTTTTATTCTGATGGGTTCTTGAACAAATGGGGCAGTACCACCTTTTTCGGCTATGTTTCATATATTTTATCATATATATCGGGGTACAGTTTTTTAGTACATTCCGGGCAGATACTGTGGCTGAAAACAGCATCGCTATGTTTACCTATGTATTCCTCAACCGATTCCCAATATCCCTTATCATCACGTATCTTTTTACAATTCGCGCATATCGGAATAAACCCCTTCAATGTTCTTATTTCATCAAAAGCCTGTTTCAATTTTATCTGCGTTTTTACTCTTGCCAGGAGCTCTGCGGGGTTAAAGGGTTTTACAACATAATCAACCCCGCCTGCCTCGAATCCTCTGACAATGCTGTCGGTATCGGTTTTTGCCGTCAGGAAAATTACAGGTATTTTTTTTGTATTTTCATCCTCTTTTAATTTTTTACACACTTCATATCCATCCATTTCCGGCATCATGATATCCAGCAGAATAAGATCAGGAATTTTCTTTTGTACAAAATCAAGTGCTTCAGAACCGCTCTTGGCCGCGGCAAGCTTATATCCATTTTCCCTCAGCGTATTCCCGAGCACCTGAAGATTCAAGGGACTGTCATCCACAATTAAAACAAAGGCTTCTCTATCATTGCTCATACTATCCTCCATTTGCTTTTACCAGCTTTTCAACTATAGCAGGGAACTCTTTTAACGCTCCTTCTATGTTTTTTACTTCAAAGCTCTGTACGAATTCACCCAGACCTTCAGCATAATTGATCAGGCCCCGTGCTTTGTGCTCTTCAGCTAACTTTAAAAGCCTGTTTGAGAAATCTTCAATACTTTCAACTTCTATTGCACCGCTCAGCTTGTTCCAGATAGACATCATTTCCTCTTTCAGCTTTCCTGTTAGTTCGCCAGGCCTGTCAATATTGTCCTGGCTTATTTTTTTCAATGCTTCATCCTGCGGGGGATTAAACTGCAAAGTTTCCGCCTTCTCTGAATACTTAACATAGTGCGATAATTCGCCAAAGAGGTCGCGTATTTTAACAGGTTTTCGTAAAAACCCGTCAAATCCGTATTCCTCTATTTTTGACTTGTCTCCGGATTTCACAGAAGCAGTCAGGGCGATTATCGCTATATCTTTTGTGTTCTGATTATTTTTTAAATGCCGTGTCGCCTCAAACCCGTCCATCACCGGCATTCTGATATCCATGATAATGATATCGGGATGATATTCCTCCGCGAAAAGCAAAGCCTCCTGCCCGTTCTCCGCCTCAATAACTTCAAACCCGGCTCCGGACAGCAGCTCATTTATAAGATTCCGGTTTGACTTAATATCGTCCACAACCAGAACAACGGCCTTTTCAAATATCACATTCTGCAGATCAAAAGGCTCATTCTCTGCAGAAGTAATTATTTCCGCAGAGGAGATTTCAACATCCTTCAGGGTGATTTCAAATACACTCCCCTCCCGGACAGAGCTCTTAACCGAGATCGTTCCGTTCATCATTTCTATTAGCCGTCTGGAAATAGCCAGCCCCAGCCCTGCCCCGCCGTATTTTCTATTGCTCTGGCCTTCCTGCTGCTTGAATGATTCAAAAATTACTTCCAGCTGGTCTTCAGAAATTCCGATGCCTGTATCTTCCACAGCGAATACCAAATCTACTTTGCGATGGTTTAGCTCATTGGGGATCTTCCTTACCGAAAGTTTTATTTGCCCCTTTTCGGTAAACTTTACGGCATTACCGATCAGATTCAGCAGAACCTGTCTGAGCCGGGCTTCGTCCATAATGAGCGCACCCGGTAAATCCCCGTCAATATCGATAATAAAATCAAGCTGTTTCTCGGATATCTTCATTTCAAATATCTGTTTCAGCTCATTGAATATCATCCTTGGATCTACAGCTTCATACTGTAAATCCAGTTTGCCAGCTTCTATCTTTGAAAGGTCAAGGATATCATTGATCAGGCTTAAAAGGCTTCTTCCAGCGGTTTTAATGGATTCGAGATATTTTTTCTGCTTTTTCTCGCTGACGAGTGAGGCCAGCAGGTCGCTGAAACCGATTACCGCATTTAACGGTGTGCGGATTTCATGGCTCATATTGGCCAGGAACTCGCTCTTGGCCCTGCTTGCCATCTCGGCACGGGCAGCCATCCGGTTGGCCTGGTCCACCGCTTCTTCGAGCTTCTTGTTAGCCTCTTCAATTTCATGTTTGGCCTGACGCAGCGCTTCTTCAGCATTTTTATGGTCGGTGATGTTCGCTGCAATTTGAATTACAGCCACAATGTCACTGCCGCTCCTGATCGGGCCCAGTCTGGTCAAATACCACAGAATGGTGCCGTCAGGAAGATCCACCCTCGCCTCGAAGCTGACCCTATCCCCTGTTTTAAAGACTTTTTCGATCGATTTCCTCATCACCTCCCTGTAAACCGGTGACAAATACTCATATATACTTGATCCGACCTTTTCTTCCGGAGTAAAACCGGGCACAGTACGATTGATGAACAGGATTGTTCCGTCCCGGTCAAAGGTTATAATTGTGTTAGGGGCATTCTGCACGAGGGAACGCCATTCCTGCTCCTTCTTCTGAAGCGCCTTCTCCGCCCGCCTGCGGTCACTGTTCTCGCGCTCGAGATCTTCATGCGCCCTGACAAGTCTATTTTCAATATGTCCAAGAAAAAACCAGAAAAATATAATGAGAAATCCGCCAAGTACAAAAAAACCTGTATAAATGTATATTTGTACTTTTTTAAAATTGATCAGTTCTTCCGTGATGTCTACTAAAATTGCAATATTTCCGACATCACGGTTTCCCGCATCAGCCATAATAACAAAACCGCCGCGATATTTTCGACCTTCTGATTCTATATCAAACTTAAAGCCAGGGATTTTACGGAGATCACTATCAATGTAATCCTTGAGTTTTGAGGCCTCTATATCCATGGTCTGGTCTATGATGACAAAATCGGAGAACTGGTCCCAGTTTCCAGCGCGCCCGGTAAACCTCAAACCTTCCTTCCACTTCACACGGTCGAGGTATGCTTTGTGGATGGTAAAGAATAGTTCCCCGCCAACTGCCTTTTTTAACTGCGGCTTGATGTGCTCGATCTCCTCTCCGAGCTCAATATAACCGGTAAGGGTACCGTTTATTCGCCAGGGGTGAACCACACGCAGCGTGAACGTTCCAAAGGGCCCAAGCTCAATTCCGTGTACAATCTCCCGGTTCTCTTCCGCGGCATCCATAGTAAACCGAGCTATATAATCTCCATGCCTTGCCGGGTTATGAACGCGCAGGAAGCAGACGCGATCCAGGCCGTGGAAATAGAAATGAGTAACCCTGTATTTAGAGCGGATATCCTCAAATAAAGGCTCTGCCGCGCGCAAAAGCTCATCCCTGTCTCCCTCGATCCATGCGTTCTGCAGACGTTTATCCTCTTTTAGAAAGTGAATCAGTCCGCTCATCAGTTCAGCGTCATGGTCAAGTTCCTCCCGGAACATTTGATCCACCCTGTCAATATGTGACTGGACCTTCTTATTGATGTGCCTTCGCTGAAGACTGTACAAAACTGAAACAGTACCCGCCAGCAGGATCATCAGTGCCAGTACCAGGGGAACAAGAATACGGCTTCTTATTCTCTGTTCATTCATAGATTTTCTCTTTAGTCACAGTTGTGACTTTCATTGGTCTGGTCCCTGTAAAACGCCATTCCTTTGCTATATTAAATTATAATTTAATTTAATGACGATTTCAAATAAATCACTAATGGCGGGCCTATTGAGATATCATCAATCATATTATATAAAATATTGGAATTATTGCAGGAACCTGCGGAGATTTACGGTGATCATTTATATATGGTTTTAAAGAAAGAATGAGGCGAGAAATAAAATCTCAAAATGATTGAAGTTTACTTGCCTATTCTTAAAACCGGGCTACAGCTTTTCTTCTAAATTTTGGGTTATGTTTTTTAAATCTTCATCACAGGGTATATACCTTATTTTAATGCTGTCTACAATTTCAAAACCACATTCCTTGAGACAGTCTTCAACCTGGCCCACACTCTGTCCGCTCCATCCGTAAGAACCAAAAGCCAATGCTTTTCTGTTCTTCGGGGAAAGTCCCTTTAGATAAGTGAGAAAAGCAGACACCGGGGGGAGCATGTTATTGTTCAGGGTAGGAGAACCCACACAGATGTATTCTGCTGTAATTAATTCTGTCATCACATCTGAAATATCGTTGTAATGGAGATTGAACATTACAGTGCTGAAATCTTTTTCCTCAAAGGCTGCCTGAATCGCGTATGCCATCTTTTCTGTTGATTTCCACATGGTATCATAGATTATCACCGCTTTCCTATCAGTACGGTTCGCCGCCCATTTTGTATATTCCATTACGATCTCTTTTATATGTTTCCTCCAGACGATACCGTGACTGGGAGCAATAATTTCTATATCGAATCCTCCTGCTTCACCAAGCTCCTTCTGGACCTGCCTGGAATAAGGTAAAACGATGTTCGCATAGTACTTCCTGGCCTCTTCCATAATGATATCAAGAGAATATTGATCATCAAACCTCTCCGAAGAAGCTAAGTGCTGACCAAAAGAATCGTTGGAAAAAAGTATTTTCTCTTCAGGCATATAGCTTAACATATTATCCGGCCAGTGTACCATGGGTGTGAGTAAAAATTGAAGACTTCTTTTCCCAAGGCTGACGCTATCCCCCGTTTTTACCACCTTTAAATTCCAGTCACCTTTATAGTGCGCTTTCAGCCCTTTTTCACCGTGAGGCGAAGTAAAAATTGTAGCATTTGGAACTTTTTTCATAATATGGGGCAGAGACCCGGAATGATCCATCTCTACATGATTTGATACTATATATTCGATCTTTTCCGGATTGATTACCGAGGATATCCTTTCAAACAGCTCATCCGCCAGATAGTACTTCACTGTATCGATCAGTGTAATTTTTTCATCAATTATCAGATAAGCGTTATAGGTGGAGCCCCTCTGAGTTGTGTACCCGTGGAAATTTCTCAGGTCCCAGTCAATTCCCCCCACCCAGTAAATATCATCCCTTATTTTTACTGCTTTCATATTCGAGTCCCCTTAAAGCTATAGATGCCTACTCAGCTGTTGCGGCAGGTGGGGAGAATACACGCTGTTTCAATTCTCGATCAAGCATAAATATGCCTGAGCCTTTCCCATCAATAAATTTTAACTGTTCCAATACTTCAGAAGCGCTTGCTTCTTCCTCGACCTGTTCAGCCACAAACCACTGGAGAAAATTTACAGTGGCATGATCCTTTTCTTCTGTAGCAATATTCACCAGGTTATTGATCAAACCTGTTACCTTTTGCTCATGAGAATAGACATTGTCAAAAACATCTACCACACTGTTCCATTCAACGGGAGGAGCTTCGATAACAGCAAGCTGTACTCTTCCTCCTCTCCCATTAATGTAATCATATATCTTCATTCCATGAACCTGCTCTTCCTGGGCCTGAACATTCATCCAATTGGCAAAACCCTTTAAATTCTTCGATTCATAATAGGCTGCCATAGAAAGATAAAGATAAGCGGAATATAACTCCGCATTAAGCTGCTTATTTAATTCACTTTCAAGTTTTTTACTTAACATTCATTCACCCCTGTTAATATTATTTATTTTTCCACAGGCCGTGTATGTTACAGTAAGACCTGGCATTCCCTTCCCGCGTATCAACCTTAAATATAGCTGCCGGCTCTTCCCCTGGATTTAAAAATTGGATGTAAACTTTACCCCCGGCAATTAATTCAATCCATTCAATGTAGTGCTCCTCAGTCATGGGATGTTTCACTTCCCCGACCTTTACCCTGAACCCGCCTTCTATTTTTTCAATTACAGGTAGATGTTTTTCCACCACTCCCTCTGTGGTTGTCGCCACCAGATGTTTCATTGCCTGCCCGCAGCACGACAGGGTGCCGCCGCCCGCATGAAACACCTCCACGATATTACCACATTTCTCACATCTGTAAACCTCCAACTTTTCTGCCATTTTACCCTCCCAAAATATTTAAATTTATATATTTTTTAACTTTACCGTCCTGTCCGGCCGCTACTGTTTTTCCTGCACTCCTTGCACTCTCCGTAGAAGTACCCGTGAAAATCATCCATTACGTGCCCATCAATTTCACCCCCCCTCAAAGTTGGGCAGAGATCAATATCTATATCGAAGATTCGTTTACATTTCCTGCAAAAAAAGTGGTGGTGCCATTCGAGCCTTGCCTCATAAAAGGATCTTTCAAAATCTATTTTTAATTCTCTGACAAGTCCCCTGTCCCTGAAAATTTCCAGGATCGAGTAGACAGTCGCAAGTGAAATCGCCGGCATGTTTCTTTGAACTTCACTGTATACCTCACTTACACCAAGATGCCTGTGTAATCCGATAACTACAGAGTAAACAGCCAGCCGCTGCGGTGTAACACGTATCCCCTGTTTTCTTAATATTTCACTTTCTTTTTCCATATTCCCTTCGATTTTATACTGACAATCTACAGGGATTTTGGGAAATAGTCAATAACTATTTTTACATAATAATAATTATTGACTCTAGAATTGATATTAAAACGACAGCTATGCGGTTATATTTATTTAAGCCACACCCCGCCTTGTTCCTACTGTGACAACAATGGCTCCCAGGCCAAAAAGAATAACAACAATGCTCACAATGTGTCCAAACACCGGTATGAACCTTAAAAGGCTGATAATGAAAAGTCCAAGCGTAAAAGCGCCGAACATCAAGGCCTTTGTATCCATACTTCTACCCCGGCTGATAATCAGCCTGCCGATAAACAGGCTAACAATTATCTGACTGATGTAAACTGCCGTCAGGTACAGAAACAATGTAATCACAGCCAGCGGCATCCCTACTACTGTAATAAGCGCGACCAGAATACCGGGAGGAACAGCAAAAAAAATTAGTGCTCCCCACCCTGCACATGGTCCCGGCTTTTTCTGTAAGGAGCTTATCATAGATTCCATCCATTTTGGTGTGAGAACAATGAAAACCAGCCCCACAATTAGGGCCATAAAAAATCCAATTGACTTCCGTACTGTAGGGCCAGGAGTACAAAGGGAAAGATCTTCTTTAATTTTTCTTTATACCCGGGGTACTCCGGCAACCGGTGAGTCGTAACTCCATCAATTTTAGCGCCGGAACCGATTGATGCCTCGTTTTCACTGAAATATGTGAGATCACCGCCTATATGCGCCATGTTTGTTAGTATTAGATATTTCACGCCAAGCCTGACATCTCCCATTACTCCGCTGTTCATTGTAATCTCATTGCCTCCGCCAAGGATGTTTCCTCCTACAGGCCCGTCAAAAAATACCGCCCTGGCTCCAAAAAGAATATCACCCTGGATCTTTGCATTGCTGTCAATTTTGATTTCCTTACCTGCAACCACCAGGTCGCCGTCTACATTCCCTGCAATTCTGACACTCTTTCCAAAGGCTTTTACCCCGCGGCCAACATCCCCCAGAACCACCACCTGTTAATACCCGTAATACTCTTAAACTTGACATTGACTTTCACCCCTCTCCCCCACCTTATTTTTTATAAATACACTATGCTCCGGACCAGCATATGTCAAGATTAGAAAAAGTACAGCCTGTGGAAAATTATCATAAAGCCCGATCACCTGCTTCACACTCATGTTCTTAAACCGTTGCACCCTCAATCGAGGATAGTGCCTTTGAGGCCCTTTTTACCACATCATCGATAGCGTTCCGTCTCTCATCATCTATTATATACATCTCTGTTTTATTCAGAATTTCTGTCCATTTCTGATAGGCTATTTCAACCGGATCATGCCGTAAAGCGTTTTTTACATCTGTGCTCTTTAATCTCTCGAATATCCGCGGTATCCACAGGCATTCCCTGAAATGGCCGGCTGTGTGATCAGTATCAATAAACAGCCCGCCTATCCCCTTCTCTCTGATCAGATCAAGGGATTCATCAAAATGTTCTCCTCCTATACCCCTGCAGAAGGCATGCTGAGAATAGGCGATATCAAGGTCGATCATCAACTGTTCCGGTGAGAATACAACTCCTGCCCCCAGAATTCCTACATTGAACAGCGGTTCCCCTGACAGTGACGCGCAGAAGGATTTGAGCATTCTCTCGTATATCGAGAGCGGCCCCGGAATCGGGGCATCAATGAATCCCGGGCCGGTACTGCACCTCATGCCGTACTTCTGCCTGAACAGCTGTGCGACAGCAAGATCCTGCAGGATTGTTTCCGGACCGGAAAAACATGCCGCCCCTGTTTTTGGATTAAGCGCCCCGGAGGTCAGCGAAGCCTCAACCGGAGTATCCTCCCGTATAGCCTTTGTCATCGTCCAGACCGCAAGAATTTCCGCGGCACCGATAATCGAGTTTGCTATTGGATATATAGGGCCCGTTATTCCTGTTAATGGCATCGGCAGTATGAAAATGCTCAGCCCGCGACGGGCCATTTCGACAATAATCGCGGCTTCAGGACGGGATACTCTGAGAGGAGCTTCAGTATCACTAATATTAACAAATATGGGCCGCCTGACGTATTCCTCCGCCGATCCTTTGACAATAATTCCTATTTCCATCAGAAATTCAAGCTGTCTTTTATCGATGATCGCGGTACATCCCGGCTTGCTCGAATGCTTTGCCACAGCGGCAGCCCCTTTAATGGCAACCATCTTCGGGGTAACGTCGGCCCCATCGGATTCCTTCACATAATGCACAGCGTTGCCCACAGTAACAATCTCCGGTATCCCCTCTGCAAGATGCACCATACGGAGGAAATCGTCGGCAGTCGCGATCCTCGTTTCTTTTTTCCCATGATCGTAATACTGCGGACAGCCGCCTCCAATGCTGACCCTCACTTCAGGAGTCCTTTCATGATAAGCCGTATGCCAGCTCATTGTCAGTGCATTGGGCGCGTCCACAGTTGTATGGCCCGGTGAAAACCGTTCATCCTCCTCCATCCTGGCAATTTCAATAGTTTCCTCAACAAGGGCCCGAGGGAACCGTACCACCTCAGTGTCCAAATCCACTTCAGCTCCCCTGTCCTTTAGAGCTTTAAGGGCTTCCTCATTCTCAATTTTCATGCCCGGGTTACCGAGGAGCTTCAGAGCATTTTCATGCAGTTTCTCGACTTCTTCATCGGATAATACCCTGAGAAATTCAGCTAACGGCCTCATGCTACCCCCCCGTTTACTTTCATTTTCATCTTTCAACTTTCAGGACCACGGTCAGCCTCCCGGAATCTCTTTTATCTTTTTATGTGTCTTTCAGCCCTGACTCCATAGACTTCCTGAATTTATCCAGCACTATGTCGGCCTCATCTTTCCTGATGATGAGCGGAGGTTTGATTTTTAGAACGTTTTTAGCCATACCGCCTATTCCGAATATGATACCGTTTTTAAAACCTTCTTTTCGTACACAGGCAAGCAGTTCCGTTCCCGGCTCCTTTGTTTCCGGATCATTGACGAGCTCAACGCCAATGTGAAGCCCGGCCTGCCGGACATCCCCTATCTGGGGGAAATCTTTCTGCATGTTCCCGAGCTCTTCACCAAGATAATCACCTGTCCTCCTGCAGTTATCGAGAACATCTTTTTCTAAAATATCGATAAGTTTAAGAGCCGCGACCTGGGAAACGGAATTGTTGGCAAATGTGTGAAGCTCCTCGGAGTCCGGATCAAAGCCCTTAAGATTATCACTGATGATGATTGCACCGATCGGAAAACCGGCCCCTAGCCCCTTACCGAGGGCGATAATGTCAGGCTCAACTCCATAGTATCCATTGGCGAAAAAAGTTCCTATACGCGCGTATGTCTGTATTTCGTCATAGATCATGACAATACCATATTCATCGCATATTCCGCGGACTCCTTCCAGATATCCATCCGGGAAAATTATCTGACCGCCTGATGCCTGAAGCGGCTCTACTATAATTGCCGCCGCGGGCCCGTTCACCCCTTTCTCAACTGTAAGGCGCAAGATCTTCAGACACATCATTTCGCAATTCTTCAGCTCAAGGCCCAGAGGGCAGCGGTAGCAGTATGGATTGGGGACCCTGATGAACTGCTTTGTGATGCGGTTGAAACGCGCCCCGCCGATAAACTTTCCGGAAGCCATGGTGGATACCCAGCTCGCCCCCATTGTCCCCAGAGTCACACCGTGATATGAATCATAGAGGCAGATGTACTCCTGCGCGCCTTCCCTGTTCTTCAGGGCAATCTTCATTGCCGCTTCAACCGCCGGCCCTCCGCCCACGGTAAAGGACACCCTGTTCAGCTTATCAGGCGCTAAAATTGAGAGTTTCTTCGCGAGAGCAAATCTGGGCAGGGTATCGAATCCCTGATGAACGTGGGTCAAATTCTGTGAATGCTCATAAACAATTTTATTTATCTCCTCATTCGCGTATCCAAGGTAAAGGGCCCAGCTCTGGGAAGTACAGTCTATGTATTTATTACCGTCTATATCCTCGACCCAGCAGCCCTTGCCGCGCATTAACACGGGCCCGCCCCTTGTTCCACCGCCGAGCATCAGGTGCTTCGCGTACCCCGGAATCTCATTCTTTTTAATCGAATAGATCCCCTTTAGAACAGGATCCATAGCAATCTCCTTGAATTATTATTTTAATACACTAAATATCATATTTTATCATATTTGTCAATAAAATAAACAATATTTCTCAACTGTATTTTGTGATTATTACGGCAAAATAGTGTACCTATGTATGATAATTAATGTATTCTTTTGAAATTATTAGTTGATTTATTTTTCCCAAGGCAGTAAGCTGGTATAAAGGTTTCATCTGAATATTTATTAAACAGGTTATCAGTATGGAGAAAGAGTCAACAGACAACATTCTTTCATCTGAGAGAAGACAGAGGATCCTTGAGATTGTCAATCAGAAAAGATCCATTTCGGTTGATGATCTTGCCCGATATTTTCCTGTTTCCACAATTACCATCAGGCGCGACCTTGACAGACTCGCGGAGGAAAATCTTCTCAGACGTGTGCACGGCGGAGCCATGGCTCTTTCAAACATCGTCATAGCGCCTAAAGCTGCAGAACTTTCGGCAAATATCACTGAAGAGCAGAAACGGATCGGCAAGGAAGCATCCGCACGAATCGCGGACGGAGATTTCATCATTATTGAGTCAGGCAGTACATGTCTCGCTCTTGTCCGGAACCTTACCGGGAAAAAGAGGCTGAAAGTGGTCTCTGTATCCCCACGCATTGTGATGGCGCTTGCCGATATATCTGAAAAATGCGGCAATGATTTTGAAATTGTATCAAGCGGGGGGATATTAAACGCGTATAAAAATTTCTTTTTCGGGCCCCACGCGCGGCATCTTTTTGAGGGTATAAAAGTTAATATTGCTTTCATTTCTGTCACGGCAATTGATCTGGAAGCCGGGATCACAGCCGATAACGCCTATGAAGCAGAAATCACCAGAGCCATACTGGAAAAATGTGCAAAAAAAAGGATCGGCCTCATATACTCATCGAAATTCGAAAAAACTTCCTTTATAAAGGTTTCATCCGCTGAAATCTTTGATGAAATTATAACCGGCACCGATCTGAACCGTGATATAATAAATGCGTACACTGATGCCGGTATCAAGCTCACGCCGGTATAAATATCTGATTCTATTTTAACCTCACCTGCTTTCTTTCAAACTCTTTACCTTTTTTAATGTTATGGTGCTCTCTTTCAGCTGGATTGCTTTTTTATTACCCGGATCTATCGCAAGAACACTTTCCAGCATTTCCAGTGTTTTATCATATTCACTATTTCTATAATATTCTACCGCTTTCATCATAAGTTCATCAATCTCCTGTTTCTTCTCCATTAACCTGGTCTCTCCGAAGGAGTATGTTATTGATGCACTCATCATGTTATAAAAATATATGGTCGGAGTGTAGGAAACATTTAAAGTCAGGTCATTTCTTTTATAACCAAACCCGAGAGAAAACATAGGGTTTCTTTTTATCTGGACACCGCCTTGCATGAAAAATTTTTTATCAAAATCAAACTCAGCCCCGATAGACCCGTAGACAGGTTCATAAAAAGGTACTGCTAACTCCGCTGTAAACAGCAGGTTTTTCAAAACCATGCAGGACGCGCCGGCATGTACTTCTGTAGGAAGTTTTTCCACTTCTTTGCTGAATCCTATATTCTTTAACGCTGCCCCGAAACTGAGGCCCGGTTCATCTCCCGTAAATCGTTTTAAAATATCCGTTCTTGAAATTATTCCCACATCCGAAACCAATAAAAAATAGCTCTGCCCGGGGTACAATTCTTCAGGAATGTGATTGTAGAAGAACTTTAAATTTGCTCCAACCGATATATTAATTTTCTTAATAGAATAACCAAAATTAAGCAGCCCCAAACTCTGAGATATGTTATAGGTTTTTCCACTGCTTTCACCGTAATAATCATAGTAGGTAAATGGACGGTAGAGGTAGGTAAAACCCAATCCCAAAAAAAATTTATCCCTAAAACCCCTTGCCAGTCTTATGGCCTCATAATTAACATCAGCGATCCACTCCTGATGAAGGAGACAGACCTTAAAAATATCGCGCACATCTCCTCCGGCAGGGTTCGAATCAATATAGAACATGTCATCTGCGAGCCCCACAAACGCCCCGCCAAGACTTAAAGCCCTTGAACCATACACCATTTTCAGCATTGGAGGACCGGCTTCTCCTGTATATGAGTAGACTGCGGTAAAACCCCAGAAAAGAATAAACAGGGATAGAAGAAATCTCTTAATTAATACCGCCAATGAATTTCCCTGTTAGTTTTGCTTGCTGCAAAGCAGCATTCACAGCTCATAAAAATAATAGCATAGCCTCCGACCGCCACCAAAGATAGGATAATTTTCTCCTATCAGGCAGGAAATTATTTTACTACAAGTACCTTTTTCACATATCTTTTTTTTCCAATTTTGATCACAATATAGTAATCTCCCCTCATAACTGTTTTACCTCTTTTATTCTTACCGTTCCATGTTACTTCATTCAACCCGGATGAGTACTTTCGGTTACATAAAACTTTCACCTGACACCCGGAAAGATCAAATATTCTGATATTTACTTTTTCAGATTTTTTTAAAATAAAATTTATGTATACCAAATCACCCGTTTTCGGATTAATAATGTTATTTCTAATAATCACCTTCTTATCTGCTGTATCAATGACAATTATTGTACCGGTTGTATCCGTGTGTCCGTTTCCATCATCAGCAGTTATCGTTCCGCTGGTTTTTTTTGTAACCGGGGTAAATGCAACATTTGTTGAAGGTCCTGAATCTATGCCATCTAATGTTCCCGTAACATCCCATGTTACATTGACATCAGCAATGTAACTCCCGCCTGCGTCATATCCTGCCGCATATAATGTAATTGAATCATTTAAGCTAACTTTAATATTAATAATTTCATTTCCTTCACCTCCGGCAGCATCCCTGATTGCTATACTATCAATTGCGCCTGTACTGAAACTTCCGCTGATAGCGCTGAAGGCCGCTGTGGCTGAGACATTCGTTCCACCCGTTATCGTCGCTCCATCCAGTGTAATAGTGTCAGCAACAGCAACACTGGGTACAGCCGTCCCGGTGGATAGCGTTATTACAAGCGTCCCCGCATCACTCCATACAGCCGACCCTATACCACCGGCTCCATCAACCCAGACGTGGCCTCCGCTCAACACTAACACACCATCTATATTACCCGCATCTATTACCGGCTGATTCGTATCTTCACTGAAGCTGACCGTTACCGTATCATCATTGTCTATCCCTACCATAATATTCGTTTCATCACTAGCAACCGCGGACAGTATCGCAGGCCCGGCCCCGTCTGTAGCAGCCACGGAACTGTTACCCAGCGGATTACCAGAAAGATCTGTCAGAGTGCCTGCGGTGTAGCTCACATTCGGGACAGCATCTGTAGCCAGAACACTATCTGCGAAAGTGATGTAGATATCGTTATCGTCAGCCGTATCACTGTTTGTTGTTGAAGAAAACGTTTCCCCGGCAACAACGGCGATATCAAAATTCGATGCATCTACCGTTGAATCCTTTATGTTCTTACTGAATGTAATATGTACTGCATCGATAGACCCATCTCCGTCCAGGTCAGCAGTTTCCCGCGCTGTGATAGTCGGAGGATTATTGTCTACAATGGAATAAACCTTGTCATCAATAGATGGATAACCGCTGCCGCCGTCAAATGATAGCTCGAGGCTGCCGCTCGATTCAGAATCAAAGGTCTGGAACTCTAATCCATCTATATCTAATGTATCTCCAGCTGCAAAGTCCGTAGTGACATCTATCAGCAAGGTTTTATTATTGCCCAGGTAGCTCACAGTATTACTAACGGCCCCAATTCCTGTAACAGTGAGATTCCCTGTAAGGTCTGTTATTGATGTAAATATACAATCCAGACCAGCAGGTATTCGAATTCTGATATCATTTCCTGTAGTAAAATTGGCTGTATTGGGAGAATCTGCCAATGTAATCTGTGGAATGGCAGTGGATGGATCTACTGTACTGAATGTCCTGTTTGAAGCTGAAGAAATCGTCGGATCCGGGTTATTCACAAAACTTATGATAATTGTATCATCAACCCCCGGGCCGAAATCATGCGACCCGCTGTTTCCATCAGTAAGAAGAGTAACGGTAACATTCCCTGCTGTCGAATCCGATTTTTTAACCTTAATATACCCCAGGCCTGTGCTGTCTGTTGTTACAACAGTTGATGAGGAGTTGACGGGACCGTTGCTGCTTTCAGTAATCTCACCGGAATTATTGACTGATACATAAATTTTCCTGCTGTACTCTGTTGGATCATTGTTTGAATTAACAATTTGAATGGCAACAGTCTCCGTATCAGAATTATCAGCGATAGCAATGCCGTCGTCATAGGAAAGGTCGACATGATCCGGGGTAGAAGGACTGCCGAAAAAGCTTGAATAAGCCCTGTAGACTTCGCCGGAATCAGAGTTTGTAAACCACAATTCAGAAGTATTTATATAGGCAGGCAAATTAGTTTCGGTAATCTCTAATGCCCAGGTCCCGTTTGTTTCTGCTCCTATCAAAAATGGGGTCATTGCCTGGTCTGCCGGCCAGGCGGTTCCCTGACCCGAGGAGGTAACGGCGCCAATGCTCGTCGTATTATATCCGGAAATATCATAAGCAATCATTGTCTCTTCACTGTCAAAATCCCAGTTCCGGTACTCAATATTTCCTGAAGCTCCATCAGGAACAAAGGGGAATATCTCCCAGGTATTCGGTGCTGCTGTACGGTTATCAAGAGCAAGAGTCCACATATAAGCAAAAGTCCGTACACCAGATATTCCATCCGGGTCTCCGCTGTTGTTATAGGAAATATCCAACTGGAAGGCATTTTTACCTATTAATGCATCAGCTTCAACAACAACCTTAAAATAATACTTACTTCCTATATGCTCACCCTGTCCGGGTGAAACTCCTGAAAAATAAACCCACTGATTGTTGTATGGACCTCCTGAATCCGCCTGAAAACTGTCCAGGACCGTCCCGGTCCTTGATAATGCCTCATTACCTGAGTAGTCTATAAGGCGTGAATTACTGTCACTGAGTGTTCCTGCACCTCCGACAAGATAGAAATCTGTAAAACCAGTAGAATCCTGATCAGGCCATGTATCATCACACCCGGGGTCATTTATTCCAAAATAAAGTGTCGATGTTATTGTATCAGGTACTTCGAATAAAATGACATGTATTCCATCCACGTCACCATTACTCGAAATACCTGTAACCTGAAGCCAGTTTGTAGTTTCTTTAGGTATATGGCTTGTTGTTTGTGCAGAGGCGTTTACACAAATAATGAAAAACATGCTGAAAAGGATTATATATTTTCTCATGCCCTAAATATAATGCCAAACTACCTCTTAAATCTCCTCAATCTTAAAGATATCGTATTCGAGAATTATAGCCCTATCAGGTTTATTAAAAGATTATCACTTTTTTTCCTGTTGCATTTTGGAAATATTTTTGATAGAATATCCTGCAAAACCTATGTAATTAGTGTATTATCAAACAGGGGGGGTGATAAAATGAAAAAGTATTTTATTGTATTTCTGGTTTTTATTGCGGCAGTGCCGCTTGCTGTTCAGGCTCAGGAAAGGACTCTCATGGGGGAGCCGGTTGAAAGCGGAGGATATCTCGGACCCGGTTGGAAAATAAGCAGTATTGATAACGACCTCGGTATTCTTATCGGGGGGCGGGGCGGCTGGGTAATCAACCGCA
>SDBT01008787.1_pt1 | contig 16456 bp, 15 predicted proteins | sample 2277101 | NCBI WGS metagenome assembly SDBT01 (sample SAMN10404973, study PRJNA504765) | marine sediment metagenome | isolation source: marine sediment core GS10_PC15, 103 cmbsf | place: Arctic Ocean: Southern Knipovich Ridge | collected 2010 | reverse complement strand
GATATCTTACACTCTATAGGGGATCTAGTTATAAAAGGTATAGATCTACTTTCTAAATTTTCGGACGCGGTGCCGGGGCTTAGCGATAAATTAAAAGAAGCTAAGATCGGTATACTAAAATTTAAGGCGGCTATGTTCGCCGACGAGGGCCGGCAGCGCGCCGCTATTAACACGATACGCGAACGCGGCGAGGCTACCGCGAGCTTAACCGAGACAATGAAGAAAGCGGTAAAAGCCGGTAAGGACGCGCTAGGTATAAAAGAAGAAACGATCGTGGTTAATAAAAAAGATCTAGCGGCAAGTATGGCCGCGGCTAACGCAGCCGAAAGCACCGAAAAGAAAAAATTAGCGTTCCAGCAAGATATAGCCGATCAAACTAAGAAGCTAGGCGCCGATAAATTCGCGCTACTAGCTATCGAGCGAGAGCAGGCCGTAGCCGAAGCCAAACTGCTCGGCGCCGATGTTATGGCCGTTAAGGAGTTATTCAAGGCGAGAGAGCAAGAGCTAATAGCCGACGACGAACTTAATAAAAAAGAATTTAGCGACGCGCAGATCGCGCAGCTCGACGCGGCGCAGGCGACCGAGTTAGAAATGTTAGAAGTAGAGTTACAAGAAAAATTATTAAAAGCCGAAGAGTTGAACGTAGGCATATTAGAGATCGTCGCTTTGTATGCGCTAAAAGAGCAAGAGCTAAGAGCCAAAGTACGAAAAGAAGAGGAGGCAAAAGATAAAGCCTCTTTAAAAGCCCGCTTCGCCATGGCTACAAAGCTAGGCAGTAAATTAAATAACGTACTCGGCAAATTTTCAGATAATAAAATACAGCGTTTAGATAACGAAGAGAAAAAGCAGATCGCCGCTATAGAAAAATCTACAATGAACGAAGAGCAAAAAGAAGCCGCGATCTTAAAAGTACAAGAGGCTTCGGAAAAGAAGCGCCGCGAGATGCAACGCGAAGCCGCCATACGCAATAAAATATTTTCTCTTTTTGATATCGCTATTAACACGGCGCGAGGCGTGGTAGCGGCCTTAGCTACGGCAAATATACCGCTATCTATCGCTATAGGTGCGCTAGGCCTTGCCGAAGGTATCGCCGTAGCTTCGGAGCCGCTGCCTTTTTTCGAGGGCGGCTTAATTTCCGGTACGGATAAAGGCGTTAACGCGGTAGTGGGTGAGCAGAACCAAGACGAGGTAATTTTTCCACTAGAAAAAGGTATAGGCCTTTTCGTAGAGGGTGTTATAGAGCGGCTCGGAGATATTCAATTACCGTCTTTTGGTGGCGCGCCGGAGCTTGCCGGGGCTGCCGGGGGCGGCGGCGATACCGTCCACTTACATATAGGTACGCTAGTCGCTGACGAGCGCGGCTTAAAAGAATTAGAGCGAAGGCTTACTACCGTACGTATAGCGGAAAACCAGCGCAAGGGGGTTTAAATAATGGCTATAGAGTGGGATATATTCTTAGGTACTACCGGCCCTACCGGCAAGCTTTCGCCCTTCGGTCGTAAAACTACGATCGCTAAAAATGAAAAAGTAAGAGAAGAGCGCGCCGCCGACGGTACGTTAAAACAGGATCTTATATACGTTAAGCGCGAGTTTACGCTTAACTATGCTAACATAACCGAGACGGCCTTAGAGATATTAGACACTTGGTACGATACTTATAAAACTAATAAGGCGCCCCTACCTTTATTTATGTATACTAGCGCGGTAGCTTTCGACGAGTTCTTAGTAGTACCCAAGCCCGTAGACCGTACGCGGGTAGTTAAAGGCGTGGATAATTTGTATAGCGGCGTTAAGTTCGTTATGGTAGAGGTTTAATTTAATGGCCGCACCCTTACTTAAAGGCCCAATCCTCAAAGGCGTCGTCGTTTTCGGTTCTGGTGATACTGAAAAAGACGTGACCCTATCAAGGACAGTTACCAAAGGTAAATCATGGTTGACTCTATCGGGGTTCATAAACTCTTCTAATCCGGCCCAATCTTCGATTACGTGGCGGATATTAGACAACGATACAATAAGACTTAATAGAAATACGGCTGCTGCCGGAACTAATTCATACGCTTGGGAATTGAAGGAATACTCTGAGGGTGTAACGGTAGAGCATTTGTATGTAACTCCCGACGACGGCGACTTTCCACAGGCGATAGCTCCCGTTGATACGGGAAAATCTTTCCCGCAGATAAATGTTCTTAACACGGGTTCTATTTTAAACGCCGATGATTTATGGAGCGCGGAAATAACTACATCTACAAATTGTCAACTCAAGGCCAATAACTTTAATTCTGCCGTTCGGATCGCTTTGCAGATTGTGACTATTGACGATAGTACCGTTACAAAATACACGGGAACAACGGACACGGACGGATCGACACCCGTCGCCCTTAGTCCTTCGATAGTTTTAGCCGAGGCGTTTTGGGTTTTGAGTTATACATCAAATTCAGCGACCGTAAACGCTGAGGATTTAATAGTCGCTTATTCGGATGCGGTAGATAATATAAATTTAGTTAGGGCAAAATCTTCTAGTTCACTTGAATTCATATACGTTCTTTATACTGTGAATGTGAATAATAATCTAACGGTTCAACAAAAATCATTTGATATTGTAACGGCCACATTATCGGATACGGTCGCCCTCACAGAAGTCGTTGAGGCGAATACATCGCTTTTATCGAATGGCACATATAGTACGTGGGGCGTTTCTGATCTTAGTTCGGACGACGCGGGTGTAGCCCAAGCAAAATTTATTTTAACTTCAAACATATTAGCAACAATAACAAGGCAGAAAACAGACACAGCGTTTTTAAAAGGCCATTTTCAGGCTTTGGAATGGGTCGCGGCAGCAAGTGGCGGTTTAGTAGATCGAGAATATCCTAGAGGTGTAAATAGAGGAATAACAAGAGGAGTAGCATAAAATGAGTGTATTTCAAAAAAAGTATGGAGTTGCAACGGTAACAGCAACCCACATAGCTATACCGGTTCCCAAAGCGGGATCAGAAGATTTCGCCGTCGCGGCTGATTGGCCTAAAGTATTGGGCGATGTTAAGTTTTCAAAAGACGGCGCAACCCCCGTTAATTTACCTTTAGCTCAATATGATTTTGTAGTAAATGAAGGTTGGGTTTTTCAATTTCTTGCGGCTAATTTACAATGTAAAAAATTAACGGTTTTAATTGTAGATCTTACAGCCACAAAAACCATTCAGGATCAGTTTTTTATAATAGAAACTTATGGTCACGCTTCTGCAATGCTTATTCAAGATATAGGTGCTGCTGAATATAAAGCAGATGTTACTAAGATAAACAATATAGAAAGAGCGGCGCAAGTTTGGGAAATGTGGATGGGTGCGGGTCATTTAGTAACGGTACAAGCTAGCCCCGCTCCTACACTAACATCCATGAAAATAAGTGACCCCGGCTCACATATTAACGGATCGCTTATTGGGTCTCTTATGGTTTTTGATGTTAACACCGCTGGAATAGGTGGTCTGGGCAGAATAATTACAGGCTATGTTGAAAGTACAGACGTTCTCACATGGGATAGACCACTGCCGACTCTACCGCTTGCGGGTGACGAAATCGTACTTGTTCCTTTTGCTATAGTGAATGATTGGACTAGTGCCGAAAGAGAACAAATTAGGCACCGTATTAATATAGATGGTAACCAAACCGCGCCCACTATTGGCGGTGCCGCTAAAATGGCGGGTACTGACGCAGACTTAACACTAAAATCTATTGCCGTTGAAAACTCTGCCGGCGATGCTGTAAGTTATATATCTACAGGGTCAAATGGTAGCGGTCTTAAATTATTAGGCTTTGAGCTTGGCCACGGACTTGAATCTTTAGGCGGCGGTAACGGCACTGTAGGGGGTGACGGCATACACGCTATAGCTGGAGCTTCTGAACCGCCAACATACGGAATTTACGGCGAAGGCAACTCCGGCATTAAAGGTAAAGGCAACGGCGCGGGTGGCCCCGGCATTGATGGAGAGGGAACCGCAAATAATCCGGGAATGAGCTTAACTGGCCACGGTGTAGGCGCAGGCGCTCTCATTGTATCGTCAGGCGGCAAGGGCGTTGTAATTAGCGCCGCCGCTGGTAATGCAGCGTTGGAGCTAGACGGCGGCGACGTTGGCCTAAACATTATAGGTAAGGATACCAACTACAACCCCGTCAAACTGAGCGCCAAGGGTTCAGGTATTGGTATATTCATACAGGCGGTTGACGGTGATGGTATCTTCATTGACAGCGTAACTGGTAACGGTATGAATATTAACGGGGCGAACGCAGGCGCACTCATTGTATCGTCAGGCGGCAAGGGCGTTGTAATTAGCGCCGCCGCTGGTAACGCAGCGTTGGAGCTAGACGGCGGTGACGTTGGCCTAAACATTATAGGTAAGGATACCAATTACAACCCGGTCAAAATGAACGCCAAGGGTTCAGGTATTGGTATATTTATACAGGCGGTTGATGGTGAGGGTATCCACGTTGCTAGCGTAACCGGTAACGGTATGAATATTAACGCAGGCGGCAAGGGCGTTGTAATTAGCGCCGCCGCCGGTAACGCAGCGTTGGAGCTAGACGGCGGCGACGTTGGTCTAAACATTATAGGTAAGGATACCAATTACAACCCCGTCAAAATGAACGCCAAGGGTTCAGGTATCGGTATATTTATACAGGCGGTTGATGGTGATGGTATCTTCATTGATAGCGTAACCGGTAGCGGTATGAATATTAACGGGGCGAGCGCAGGCGCACGCTTTGTATCGTCAGGCGGCCCCGGCTTAAAGGCTCTCGGTGGTGGCACCAGCGCAGATATAGAAGCTAAAGAGCTGCCGGTAACTATTAAGCGTAACGTAGCCATACCCGGCTATAAGTATGTTATGGTCAGTAGTACTACAGGTAACCCGGTCGCGGGGCTAATAGTGCTAGCGCAGCGAAAACTAGACGCCGACGTAGCTTGGTCAAATATGACAGGGGCTAAAGTTGATAACGGCTTTGGCGCGTACTCTATAGATATTAACGCGGTAGATACCGACGGCTTAACCGGGATCTGGAAGTTCACAGCTCCGGGCGGCGAGACGACCTTTGTAACAATAATAACCGAGGGGTAGAGCTTTGTTACTAAATTGGCTATCGTCTAAGTACCGCAACATAGTAACGTACCGCCACGGCGGTAATCGTGTATATAGCGGTAATTTAGAGTCTACGAGCGGTAGATTTACCGGGGATTTTATAGGAGCGGCTACCGCTGACGTACGCTGCCCCAAGGCCATGGTTGAGGTAACTTGGGCTAACTCGTCGGTAGATACTAACCTAGTTTTATTGTCTAACGATATTAATAGGATCAACCGTACGGGGCAATTATTTAACGGTAGAACCGAGAGCGGCCAAAAATGGGCGTACATACATAGCGGTTTAAAAGCGGACGGTACGTTTAACGCTATGCCGGAGTTAGACAAAGAATTACAGGCCGGCTGGTATGGCTCGGAACTTGTATGCGACGGCGCCGGGGTCTTCGCGGTTAAGCCCAACGTAGATATAACGCACGACGCGCGATCCTATAGTGCGATTACGGTAGTAGGCGATAGTGTTTATAATGAGTTCCCGGTAGACTTTACCATAACATACACGCACGCCGGCGGCCCTACCGTACAAGCCATAACGGGCAACACCGAGCGCGTATATTCCGAGGGTTTTACGCCTATCGCAGACGTTACCGGTATTAAAATAGAGATCTCTAAATGGAGCGCGCCGAATACGATAGTAAAAATAATACAGTTTGCCGGGTCGCTAATTGATTTTTATAGATCCGACGAAATAGTAGAGCTAAGCGTATTAGAAGAAACTAACAGCGATACGGGTATAGTACCTATAGGTAACGTCTCGGCTAACGAGTTAGACCTATCTTTACTAAATACCGATAGACGCTTTAGCCATGGCAATACCGCCAGCATATACGCGACGTCGGTAAAATCCGGGCGTAAAATCCGGGTATGGCTCGGCTTTGTATTGCCCGCCGGATCGTCCGATCAAACCGGCGACGTAGACGGCTACATAGTCGAAACGGTTAACGGCGATAAAATCGGGTACATGCCGTACGGTACATTTTGGTCAAAAGATTGGATAAGCAGTTATAACAGCCAAGAAACTACGACCGCAGCGTACGACGTAACATACCTATTAAGTCAAAAAGACTTTTTAAGATCACAAAATTATAACGGTACGGTAGCGTCTATAGTAAACGATATATTAGAAGAAGCTAAGCTAGCGGTACCCGATCTAAAGTGGCGCGTTAGTACAGATACCGGGTCTATAGTTTGGGCTAACGTAGAATTTCAAGCGCAAAGCTATTTAGAAGTCTTAAAAGATATCGCCGAGGCTTCGCTATCATATACGTACGTAGATCGTAACGGTAAGCTAGTAGTCGGCTCGCTGCTCGAAAAGATTACGCCGGTAGAACCTTGGCAAGAGGTAGATCTATCGGTTTATTATAACTACGAGAGTAACCCGAAACTAGACGAGCTTATTAATTTTATACGCGTCGGGTATACCCGTAACACTCCGGGCGAATTTCAAGTAATATATAACGATAGCGACGAGTTTACTATACCCTTGTCGGGAGTGCTAATCCAGCCGCTTACGTGGAGTACTACCCCGGTCACGCCGTCTACCGTAGTGGCCGAGTTAACTAATGTAACCGGCGACCCCGAATTAACTAACATAGCGGCGACCGAGATAGGCGGTAGCATAACGGTAACCGGCGCCGTAGGCGATACTTTTAGGATAAAAGCTAGTGGCGTATCTACAGAGCCGCGCGGTATATACGCCTCGGACGAAGTTTTTACGATACCAGCCGGGGGCGTGTTTAACGTATTCATAGCTTGGAGTACGTCGCCGGTAAATACGTCCACGGTAACCGTAGCCCTCGCCGACGTGACCGGCGCGCCACTTCTAACTAATTTAGACGCGTACGCCTACGGCGGCGACGTCGAAGTAACCGGCGCGCCGGGCGATACCTTTAGGCTAACGGCGCGCGGCGTAGCCTTTACCACTTTAGAAAACACCGAGACGACCGCCGAAGACGCGGCGAGCGTGGCGCTATATGGCGTGCGCGAGTTTGCTTTAACTGGTAACACTATTATAACTACACTAGCGCAGGCCACTATACTAGCTAGCTCGTTAATAACATCTTACGGGGGCTTGCGCCAAGATGGATCTATGTCGTGGCCCGCGAGTACACTTTTAGCCGTGGGCGATACGCTGCTAGTTACCGAGTTTAAAAGCGACGCGGTAGAAACTAAAGACTATTTTTTAATTAAAAGACAGACAACTAAATTTACGGGCGCCATGCAGGCGCAAACCGAACTAAGAAGGGGTTAAAATTATGGCTGATTTTTGGACAACGCCAAAAGTAGATTGGGTAGCTAACGACGGTATCGGATACGAAGATCTAAACCGTATCGAGCAGAATACCGAGGCGATACGTAACGCAACATATCGAAAAGTACAGGGCTTTGGTTACTCGGTAGATAACACCCCGGCAGACGGTACCATAACCGTAAACCCCGGATCGTGTTTTGATATAAACGGCATACCAATAGAACGGTCTTTAAGTATAACTAAGAATCTTAACGCGTGGGTAGAGGGTAGCGGCGCGTCTATAGGCGGCTTAGCTCCGTTTGCGGTACTTGCGGCCGATACTTGGTATTACCTTTTTATTATAATGAACCAAACCGCCGGCACTACGGATCTAATGATAGACGATAACGCGGCGGGTACTAATGTAATTAACGGTATATATACGATTAAGCGCTTTATAAACACGGTAAAATCTGGTTCTATAGCCGGGGACGATCTAAAATTTATAGAAATGTATAGCACAGGCGGCGACGTTTTTATAAACCCAAACTCTATGTACCCAACTACACGGTACGCCCGAAAATTCACCAATACCGTACCGAAAAATAACAATTACGCGTTAGAGATTTTGGGCGTGGGTGCCGACAGGTCGCTACCGGCTAGAATAGTTACAGCGCATTTAAACTGTTTAGGCGCAGAGGCGTCTATGGGGCTAGTAAATGCCGTGGGCGGCTTCGCTGCTACAGGGTATAATATTGGCGGCCTTGTAACTGCCGAATACTCTCAAGGCCAAATTGCTACGATTATGAGCGCCGATCCTAGTTTACTGATTAGTGCGGCAGGTGAGTTTTACTTGGCTCTCTTCGATCCCATCATTACAGACGGCGACGTAGAAATAGCCGTTATAGGTTATACCGATACAAGGCTAATAGAATAATGGATAATACGCTAAGACAAGAGTTCACAGAGCTGCGCATAGTGGTGGCCGGGTACGTTGCAACACAGGAGCAATGGAATAAGGGCCACGACGAACACAGCCGCGAAGTATTAGCAGGTATTAAAGAGAGTACCGATAAGTTATTTTCTATACAGGCTACCATGGTCGAAACGGTTACCGAGATATCTATAGCAGCGGCGACCCAAGTCGCGCGCGTAGACGGTATCGAAAAAGTATCTAAGGCTAAATTCGCCGGCGTAAACATACGGCTAAAATGGCTATGGGGCATATTAGGCGGCGGCGTATTCGCGGTCGCTATTGGCTTTTTTCTTAAAGGGGTTTTAACTTATTTAAAAAACCCGGTAACATAACATGAAAAAATCAGATTTTAAAGATCACAATATAAACGACTACACGCCCGAAGAGGTAGAGCGTACCGGCGCCAAGCTTGCCGACGTGCAATTGCGCACCATGATAGCGCAGCAAACTTTTAGGACGATTTTAGATAGACGCGTAGGCCTGTTAGTTAATGGCATGACTACCGGCGGCCATAAGGCCATACAACACGGCCAAGGCCTCGCGATCGATAGTTTTTTATACCCCGACGACGGCGCTATAGATACGAACGGCATATTTAAAGCAGCGCTTACCGCTGGCTTTAAGGGTATTGGTATCTATTGGAACGGCATACAATACAGCTTTCACCTAGACCTTAGAAGCGAGTACGGCTTTTGGGCCGGCTACAAAGATAGCGCGAAGGGTGTTAAGAATTGGGAGTATGTCGGGTTATTATCGGAGCTATCCGAGATCCTATTATATTAATTTCGTATTACGTCGCGCGTCTCTTTTGACAGCGGCGAGTAATTGATCTTGCGTCCAGTTGTATTTAGCTACGCCCTCCATTAATCTAACGTCGGCGCGACCCTTGGCTATTAAATAGTATTGATAGCAAGCCCGTTTTTGGCCGGGGCGCCATAGCCTTTTATTTAATTGTTTATTGTGATCTAGCCGCCAGCTAAGGCCAAGCCACGCGATCGCGCGACCGGGGCCACGCTGTAAATTTAAACCGTGGCCGGCGCTGCCGGGGTGCGCGAAGGCTAAAGGGATCTCGCCGGCGTTCCAAGCGTGTACGAAGTCGCGCCGGTCGCGTATGTCGACGCCGTGGGGGTATCTTTCTTTTAGCCTTGCTAATTCGTGCGCGAAGGCGTAACCGACTAGTACCGGCTCGCCAGTGTGCCGTAGTAGTATCTTATCGACGGCCTTAAATTTCTCGTCGTGGATAGCTACCCACTCGCGATCTATGCCAGTATAAACGCCGCCGCCGCAAACCTGTAAAAGCTTGCCGGATAATACGCCGTTATTTACCGCGGTTATCTCTTCGCCGTCTACGTTTAAAATAAAGTCGCGCTCGAAGTCGTCGTACATCTTGGCCGCTGCCGGGGGTAGCGTAATAGGCGCCTCGATTATATGTAGTGGGGGTAAGTCGGCGTCGGCCTCGCCCTCTACGGCTATACATACGTCGATTATTTTAGCGTGTATTTTGGCTTCGGCTCCGGGCTTTAACGTCCACGAATAGCCGTTATGTGATTTATTAAAATATTTGGCTTTGTACTGCGAGTAGGTACGTTCGAGCCGTACGCCGCCGTCTAGGGTAAATATAAGCGGCCAAAGATCTAGGAGTCCTTTATTAGTCGGCGTGCCCGTAAGGTGTACTAGCCGCTTTATTTGGGGCATGAGAGCGCACAGCGCCCCGAAGCGAGTATACCGGGCCGGGGGGCTTTCAAATAGATTACACAACGTCGTACAGGCCTTTAGCGAAGACTTTACCGGCTTGAAGTGATCGCAAGGCAGTATACAAGCGTCGTCGTAAGCGCCCTTGCGGTACTCGGTGCAAAAGTCGGCCTCGGTGCATACGTAGCTCTTTTCGTGTTCAAATATGCCGCAGTCTTTACCGTATACGCAGATCGCCTTATTCGGTACGGTCTTACGATCGGCGTTTTTAAAGCCTTCGGCGTCGTCGAAAACTACCATATCGTAGGGCCACGTACGCCCGGCCCGCTCGGCTAACCAAACGAAATTTTCTTGATTTATTATATGTATTTGCTCTTTACCCTTGGCCGCGGCTAGCCGGTTTTTAGCGTCGCCGGTTATAACTTTAAATTTTAAATTACTGGTATGCTCCCAATCCGTGATCTCTTCGGGCCACGTATCGCGGGCTACGCGCAGAGTAGTAACGACTAACAGCCGGTTAGCTTCTTTTTGACGAAATAATTTTTCTACTAATGTAGTGATCGCCGCGGTCTTACCGAACCCCATATTGGAAAAACAGGCGAAGTATTGGGTACGTATGCCGAAGTCTATAACTTCGAGCTGCGAGCCTCGGAGCATATCCTTAGTAAAATTTTGGCTCAATTTAGTAGATCGCCGCCGTAAGCTTCGTAGATACGATCCGTAGCTATTTGAAAGTATTTTTCGTCTAGTTCTATGCCTACAAATTTACGGCCCAAATTACCGCAAGCTACGCCGGTCGTACCCGATCCCATGGTAAAATCTAAAACCGCGTCGCCTTCATTGGTGTAAGTTTTAACTAGGTATTCCATAAGGGCGACGGGTTTTTGCGTGGGGTGGACGATGCGGGTTTTATCCGCATTACTGATTTTTAGTATACTCGACGGCAGTTTCATTTCCGAGGTGTCGCTTTTATTTTTCCCCAATATAACGTCTCCGCTCTGTTGGTAGTACTCAGTGGTTTTATCTATTTTCGCTACGCCAGCCCTAGACCATTTAACGCCCTTTGTTTTTATCGGGTTGTACGTAGGCGACTTAGCGTAAAAAATAGATACTAATTCGTGTTGTCTCATTGGCTGGTATTTAGAATTTAATCCCCCGGTTTTACTGACCTTATCCCATACCCAGTCGTATTTATAATTTTTTATATTCGATAATCTCAGGGTGCTGCTAAAGGGCTCGCTGCCGCATAGAACTATCGCGCCGCTATTTTTAACGACCCTTTTAAGTTGCTCCCACATGGGGGCCAGTGGTATAACAGTATCCCATTTGCAGGCCGTCGTACCGTAGGGCGGATCTGTTAGTATCATATCTATAGATCCGTCGGGGATCTCTTTCATTTTTTCGAGGCAGTCGCCTTTTATTAATTTAAACATATATACCCTTTAAGGGTCGAAGCTGCTTATATCGTCGGCGATTATCGCCGTATTTAAACCGGGGTAATCTTCGTCCAAAGCTTCGGTCATACGGTCAATAAAGGCGCGCGCGGCTTGCACGTTATCGCAACACCGGGACGGTATGCCTTTAGCTTTAAGCTTTACCGCTTCGGCTCGCTGTAAGGGCGTGGCCTTTTTGCCGGTAGCTTTATACTCTATGGAAAAAGAGACGCCGTTTTTAAAATGTAGGCGATCGTGTATGCCCTTACGTCCGGGGGCGGCCCACTTATAAACAAGCCAGCCGCGCGCCTTGGCGTACTTAACGCCGTCGTCTTCTATAAGGCTTTCTCTCATTTTTAAAACTCCCATTTTACTAACATGGAGGGAAAAGGCGCGCTATTCTTTGTACCGTACTTTTTATATAGCGGGTTGGCGCGCTGCTCGCCCTTATCATTAATTAAAAATTCTTGCTCCCATATCTTAGCCCAATATTGATCGGAGCCAAAAACTAGGCGGCCCGGTAAGAAGTCTACGGTAACGCAGAGGTAGGACGCTCTCGCCCGGCGATCCCATATATATTTATGAAAAGCTATTGTATCGGTACGCGCTGGTATAAGCCCCACTACGAACTCTACCGCGTCGTTATGCCGGGCTTCGAGTACGGCTTTTTCTACCCAAAGCTTTAGATCGTTGTATGGGGGGTTCATAAAAACGCGCCCGGCCCACGGCTCTATTAAACCGTCTTGGCCTAAGTCGTCGAATAGTCCGGCCACGGTTTTGCAGTTATCAAGCGTACAACATGGATCGAAAGTAAAACCGTATTCTAGATCCCAATCGTCGTACGCGTCTTGGGGCGTCGCCCAATCCTGTTTTATGCTGGATAATAAACCGTCGTTTAACATTTTATGTTATGTTATCCTTTTTAATTGTGTACGCTATTATTACAGTTACCCTTGTGGGTTATGCCGCCTAGCTCGGTCGTTATGTATTGGCAGCCGTCAAAATAACGCTGGGAGAGCTGCGAAGACGCGGCGCCGGTCGTCGTGTTACTGGTTATACAGCTTATCAGTAATAAAATTAATACTATTATGTATCGCATGATATGTTACTCCTATGTTATAAATGTTTATTCACGGCTTTGGTATACGCTGCCGTAAAGTGATCTCGTACTCTAAGCGTTATAAGATATTTACGATACCACGGCCTTTTTAACCTTACTATTTTGCCGACGTGCCGGTACCCGGTTAGCGACGGCGGCGTATATGTAACGAGATCCCAGCCGTTGCGGTAGCCCGTATGATCTATAGGCAGCTTATTATAACCGTCGCGGTACTCGCGATCGCCTACCTTCGGCGACCCGAACGTAATACAAGAGCAGCTATTTAACGCGCCGCGGTCTATAAAATAACGGGCCGCGATAGTGGCTAGCGCGCCGCCGCGAGAGTGGCCGGCAAAAGTTACCGACGCGAATCTATTATTAAGATACTCGGATAGCTCGGCCTCGAATTTTAGAAAGCTAGCATAAAAACCGCTATGTATGTCGCCGTCTTTGTTAGCCCTAAAATTAGATACCCAATCTTTTAGATCGTTACTGCCGTCGAAAACTATTATAAAATCGTTGTGGCCGGTGTGTTCATATACCCGGCATACGTCGTTACCTTTTGTTATGCGTATGGGCCGCCGACCGGGAAAACGCGAACAGCATAACCACGCCGCTTTTACTAGAGATAATTTTTTCATTTGCCGCGCCCCGGTTGAGGTACTAGCGTAAGGCCTATAGCGCCGCTTTTCGTGGCGTTTTTTATAAACTGCTCGCCGCTGGCTTTGTCGTCGTAGGTTACCAGCCCGGCGCCGTTACTGTTTAACACTATGTATCTATGGCTATGATTTATCATGTTTTCCTTTTTAAGTTAGTAGATAGTTGTCGGCTTCGGGCATGTGCGCCAATATGTGGACGATGGCCTCGACCGTCCAGCCGTTACCGATCATTTTATATCGTTGCGAGTTTGAAACGCCCTCGGTATAATTGTCGGGTAAAGTTTGGAGGCGCTCGCACTCAATGGGGGTTAGTTTTCGCCAGTGTTTTGCATCAACGGCAATTTTTCTTTCTTGATTTCCACCACAGACCGCGGTTAATGTTGGGCTTTTGCCTTTGGGCGAATAAACCCGTTTTAAAAAGTCATGGCCGTTTAGGTTGGCGTGGCCGACTTCAATACACCCCGACGCTCTGTGGGATTTAACGACCGGCACCAAAGTGGTACCTATATGTGTGGGAGCTTGGATTGTTCCGACAGATAAAGATTTTTCATTAGGTAATCGCTTATTTTTCCTAATTTGGTTTTTTGAAATAGCACTATAATTATGTGTCAACTCTACGTTAGTTTCAGGCTTTATAAGTATATTCTCAAGAAATACGCCTTTATCTTCCGGCTGTTCAATCTTTGCAATATTTGTCCAATAAAGCCGGTATCTATTTTGTGCAGACACGAGATTAGAATTAATTGCTATAGGCTCAACCCCTAAATATTTGGTAATAATGTCTTGATATTCTTTTTTCATGCGCACATTTTCGAGTAAAAAATATTTAGGCTTACACTCTTCGAGTAGTCGGATGTACTCAAAAAATAGTTTAGATCGTGGGTCGTCAAAAGCGAGCTGCTTACCGGCAAAGCTAAAACCTTGGCAGGGCGAGCCGCCTAATAGTAGGTCTATCTTAGGCAGCTCGAAGCCGTATAGGCTAGTTACGTCGCCCACATGCTCGGTATCCGGGTAATTTTTCTTAGCTATTTGTATAGCGTGCTTATCGATCTCACTAGCTACATAGTTTTCTATAGGCACCCCGGCGCGTTCGAGGGCTACGCGTCCGCAGCTCATACCATCAAATAAACTAAGTACATTCACTATTTTTTATACCTTCGGGCCTCGTATCCGTCCGCGGCTATGGGTAAGCCCTTCGCCCAAGGGGGTACGATTTCCATTAAATTATTGAACTCTTCTAAGCTGCCTACGCCTTCGCGTACGTCGCTCACTAATTCGTCGTGTACCGTTAAAACTATGGGGTATAGCGGATCTATTTCTAACATTCGTTCGGCCATACAATCCATAGACGCGGCTTGAGTAATATTTTCTACAAGCTTACCGCCGTATGTTCGCTGCTTACAATATTGCTTAGTTTTAGAATCGACGCCCCAATATTCGATCGATAGTCTATTAAATTTACCCTCGACTAGCCGCGGCCTGTGGTAAGCTATGCGCCTGCCGCTCGGTAGTATGCAGAATAAAAAAGACGTGCTACCGGTACCCATTAATTTAAACCCTACATTACGTACGCGCTGCAAGGTGCCGGGCTTCGCTATCGCTTCCATGGCTAGCGCTTCCGTGGTACTCCAATACGAGGTTATCTTTGGATTACCGTTACGCCAATTTTTTATAAGGGTTAGCGCTTGGGCGTCCGGTATAACCACGCCGTACACGTCGGCGAATTGTTTAAAGGCACCGAGCGCGCCGCCGTAACCGCAAGCCAGCTCTATAACTTTGCCTATTTGCCGCTGCTCTTTGTCTACGGCGTCGTAGTGTATCTTAAAGGCTGCCACGGCGTTTATTTTGTATATGTCTAGTTTATTGGCGTAGGCTTCGAGCTTGCCAACAGAGCCGGCTAGCCAAGCTAAGACCCGGCTTTCTATTTGTGAAAAATCACTAACTACAAGTCGGTTACCGGGCGTCGCAGTAATGACGCCGCGAAGGCTATAGCTAATTGCTCTAAGGCAGTTATCAAAAAGCAGCTCTATAACTTCGGGATCTCGGTACTTAAAAAGCTCTATACATAGATCGGGCATATCTAAGGATTTACGAGGGAAGTTTTGCGGCTGTATTAAATTGCCCGACCATCTACCCGTACTCGCCCCGTGAAAACGTAGCAAGCCGTACGCCCGGCTAGTCTCGTCTATTATGGCTAACATTTTATCGTACTTAGCTAAAGACGATCTCGAAATTTCTAGGCGTAAGCGCACTATAGCGGCGGCCTCTCGCGTTTTAGGATCTTTTTCAAGGTCTTTTACTATTATTTTTAGCTGCTCTTTTTTGGCGTTTTCTAGTGGCGTACCGAGGTAGGCCATATACGCTAAAAATTGATCGCGGCTGCCTATGTTATCTAATAACCCCATGGTACGATCGTCTACCTTAGCTATAACTCTCGCTTTTTCTTCGGCGATAATGGCTAGGGCGTCTTTTACGGCTGGCATATCGAAGCGTAAGCCGCGTAGGTTTATCGTCCGGTCTAATTCCCACAGCTCGCGCGTGCGTGGCTGTAAGTCGGGTAGTAGCTTGTCTATATATCGCTCGGCTATAACGTCTTGTATACAATACCTTTTAAATTTCTCGAATAGCTCCGGGCTTTCTGCGGGGTATGTTCGTATAACTTGGCCCTTAGTGGTTTTTCGCATACTTATTTTAGGCTTACAAAATAGCTGTATAAGCTTCTTACCCTCTTTATCTTTGGCGGCGTCGGTTGGTATGCCCAAGGCCTCGCCACATTCGCCAAGGCTTCGAGGCAGCGCTAACGCGGCGGCTTTGGCGGCGGTATCGGCCCAATATTTAGGATCGGGTACCGGCCATTTTAAAACATTCTTTAATATACATAGCTCGAAAAAATCATTCCACGCGTTTAATTGAAAGTCTACGTGAGTACCTAGGTATTCCAGATTACTATGCCATTTTGGTAGTGGCTCGCCCGGCAGCCATATAACCGGGGTGTCGTCGTTAAACGCCCAAGCTAACATAAGCGCCTCGGTAGATTTATGTTTAGAGTACGCCCACGGCCCAACCTTTTTAAGCTCGGCTTCGCTATACGTTTCGAAGTCGATACGCAGCTTATCTATATTAGATCCGTGGGCGTTCACTTTTTAGCCTAGTAGGTCGTCGTCACCGCCGCCGAGTACGTCGCCGCCTCCCATGGACTCGCCACCGGGTAAAGCGTCGGCGCCTTCGTCTAACGAATCGAAAC
>SDBT01008786.1_pt1 | contig 16456 bp, 37 predicted proteins | sample 2277101 | NCBI WGS metagenome assembly SDBT01 (sample SAMN10404973, study PRJNA504765) | marine sediment metagenome | isolation source: marine sediment core GS10_PC15, 103 cmbsf | place: Arctic Ocean: Southern Knipovich Ridge | collected 2010 | reverse complement strand
GATAAAGTTATTATCTTTTGCATTGGCAAGCTGGTTGGGTGCTGAATACATATTCATTTCAAATATTGTACCCATTCTTATTATGGCATTAATACTCTGGTTGATATTAAAATCTTCTTTCTTCGAATCCTTTAGACAAAAATTAGACCAAAGAGATGAGAAAATTAAAGGAAAGTTTTGGGAAAAATTGAAGAAAGCTGAAGAAGAAGATAAAAGGATGGTGTTGACATGAAATTCTGGGGAGAAGGAAATAAACTAGGAATTGTCCATCTGATAATTCTGGGAGGAGTATTGTTTGCAGTAATGTCAATATTTATTGTTCCTGAATTAGAAAAATCATTGAAGATAGTATCTGAAAATCCGCCATCAACCCTTCAAATTTGGGTGTTGGTGTCCATGGTAGTTATTATTGGGTTTGGCTTGGGCTTCTTATTGCATGGGAAAAAGAAAAAGAAGACAAGAGAAGATAAGGGAGGATTAGAATGATAATGGAAGAAGAAGCAAATGGATGGGATTTCACCAAATACAAATTATCTAGGAAAAAAGCTATAAGATTAAAATGTCTGGATTGTTGCTGTTATCAGCAAAAAGAAGTCAAATTGTGCACTTGTGAGAATTGTCCACTATATCCTTATAGAATGGGCGTATCAGCGAAAGTTCCCAATATTACCCTTAAAAAGCTATATAAAAGCGCAGAGGAATCTAAATCAGGAGAGAATGATAAACAGGTATCTGAAAATAATCCACCATCAACCCTTCAAATTTGGGTGTTGGTGTCCATGGTAGTTATTGGGGGGATAGGCTTGGGCTTCTTATTACATGGAAAAAAGAAAAAGAAGGAGAAAAAGAATGAAAAAGAAAACTAAAATAATAATCATGTTCCTTGGGAGTAGTATTATACGGATAGGAATTGGTGCAATCATTGTCTATTTTTCGATGAAGTTATTATCTTTTGCATTGGCAAGCTGGTTGGGTGCTGAATACATATTCATTTCAAATATTGTACCCATTCTTATTATGGCATTAATACTCTGGTTGATATTAAAATCTTCTTTCTTTAGACAAAAATTAGACCAAAGAGATGAGAAAATTAAAGGAAAGTTTTGGGAAAAATTGAAGAAAGCTGAAGAAGAAGATAAAAGGATGGTGTTGATGGAATGAACTGGGCTGAGAGAATATTTATCTTCACTACTGGAACATTCCTTGGATTTACAATAATGTTCTTGTTATCTTTTGAATATTGGGATAGCATTCCCATTGAGCAAATTGACATGAAAGGTTACCTAGCTCTTATAATAACCCTTGTAATTTGCATAGGGGCAATATTGTCAGAGATTTGGTTCTTGGCAACCAAGATAAGGGAATGGAAATGAAATTGGAAAAATTAGAAAAAAGGATTTAGCTGAAGAGAAATTCAGATTAGGTTCTGTTGAAACTGGTGCTGGAATTGATGATGGAAAAATATATCCAGTAACAGATTTAATTGAAAGGAGGATAAAAACATGAAAAAAGAATTGAAAAAGAAGATTATAGATAAAGCCAAAAAGGATTCAGATAAAGTGATAAAGATGCTGGGAGGCAAAAAGGCAATAAAAGCATTCTTGACCGCAGATTATTATGATTTTCTATTGAAAGGAACAATGAAACATAAAGATTATGTTTATATTCAGAAGTTCAGGAAAGAAATACGCAAAGTTTGGGAAAATCTAACAATGCCAAAGGAGCAGTTAATAATAATCTTATCAGAAGAATTGGAACGGATGGAAAAATCAGATGAACCGACTAGTGCTATGAGATTATTAGAGAAGAACCATTAAAAAATTAAGGAGGAAAAACATGGCAAAAATAGACCATTTGGGAGTTCTGGACAGGCTTGGAAATTTAGAGATTAACCATTTAGATGTTCAGGGCAGAATTGAAAAATTAGAAGTGAAAATAATATTAATAGATAAAAGAATAGAGAAAATAGAAGAGAGAATGAGAATATTGGAAGCGAAACTAACCAACCAATCATATGATATGGACAATCTTGGAAGGGTTTTGGAAAAGAGATTAGAAAAATTAGAAAAAAGTCAGGAGGGAATAGAATGAAAAAAAACTTTGAAATTTGTAAAACATTAGAAGAAGCAAATGAGATGGATTTAGATGAGTATACATTCATCAATTACAGCGACAGGAAAGAAGAATTTTTGTTCAAGCTGTTGAAAAAGAAGAAAAATAATGATTAAAACTGGAAATTGCCTTGTGCGTTGATATCTTTGTCAATCGAACTCTGATGACGCAGATGACCCAAACCTAGCACAACGGCGACCAGATTTTGAACCAACTCAAGTGTGCAATCTATGGAGAAATTGTGAACCATTTAACCCATGTAACCCTGTAACACTATGTGAACCAGCTCTATAATGCAACCCAACTATATGATGTGAACCAAATAGTGAATGAAAACTACCATATCAATGTGAACCAAATAATAATTGAAAACCAGTTTATAGATGTGATTTTTTCCCATGGAGAGAGTCGTGAAGCACCAACCTATCCTTAGAGGATGTAAATTCTTTAAGAACTACGCTTTGCGCCTTCATAATGGAGAAGATAAATGGAAAATAAACAAATAAAGAAAGTGTATAGGATATACATGTATGTATGGGTGATTCTTGCCTTTATTGCTGTTGTTAAGAGTATAAGCATGAGTTTGGCTGGAGAAGACAAGGTAGTAGAATGGTTGATACTTGCAGCCGTGCTTTTCATTATAGCCATGCTATGGGGGGAATGAATATGGAAAATAGACAAAAAGAAGAAATGAAGACTACGACTAAAGCTGTAATCTACGCAAGAGTTAGCACTGACCCTGATAAACAGGAGATTACAAACCAGCTAAAACCATTAAAGGAATATGCAAATGCCCTTGGTTGCGAAATAACACGTGTTTACACGGATTATTGCAGTGGAGCTAGTAGTAGCCGACCAGAGTTCCAACAAATGCTCTTAGATGCAACGCATGGACGTTTCAACACCGTGTTAGTATGGAGCTTAGACCGATTCTCACGTGAAGGGATTTTTCAAACCATGGCATACTTGAAAAAGCTCCAAAAGAGCAATGTAACTCTAAAGTCGTTGCAGGAAGGCTGGCTGGATACTTCTGAGATGGGAGAACTGCTACTTGCAATCTTTTCATGGGTTGCCCGACAAGAGAGATTACGCTTGTCAGAAAGGATAAAGGCAGGTTTGAAAAATCCAAAGAATGTCAAGGCAAAGAACGTGGGCAAGAGAGGGAAAGACAAGCATCCAAGAAGAAAATCAGGATATCTTTTGAGATGGCAGAAGGAGAAGAAGAAATGAAAAAACTTCATTTATTGCTAATCTTTATAGGAATAATGACATTATTATATTTTTGTTTACACTTATCATTACATGGGGCATTGGAACAATACAAGTTCCATTTGTTGAATCTCTTTAATTAATATGGAGAAGAAGAAATGAAACTCAGTCCTGAAACAAAGGCTAAAATAATCTCTTTATCAAACAGAAAAACCATTTTCAGTATGGATTGGAAAGAGATTAAAGAGAATAAGAATGAACTTATTATAGGGGGCATCTTTATAATATTAATTGCAGCAATCTTTACATTTGTTGCAAGTGCTCTTGGAATCATTTGAAGGAGAAGAAGAAATGAACTGGGCTGAAAGGATATCTATTTTTGCTGTTGGAACTTGGTTTGGTTGGACTGCCATGGTTATATTGTCTATGGAATATTGGAATAGCATTCCTATTCGATGGTCATCAAATGCTGTTATAATTTCTTTTATAATTAGTATGGGAATGATAATAGGGCTAATTTGGTTAATTTTTGGAAAGAAAGAGGAGAAATAAATGGTATGGAGATATTTAAAAAATAATACTAAACCTGTTAATTATCATTATGAAAATGATATGTTATGGCATATCAAAGATTCAATAGATGCTGTTGAAATAAGATTAATGTTTCAAGCAGTTCAACAATTAAAACCAGCATTTGATTTAGCTTTAAAATATAAAAAACCACTTAGATTCTTTTTAAATGGAAATATTAGGGGAGTTATGGGCAAAATAATTTTGCCTAATTTAAATCAATTATCTATTGAAACTTTTTCTGAAAATATAAGTACGCAAAATTATAATCCAAACAAAATAAACAAAATAACTACAAATGGTTTTCATATTTATTATAATTGGGATGACATTCCAACAGCATTAAAGCAATTCATAATTAATAATCAAAAACCTGAACCTGAATATCACAGGACATCATCAGAAGAGATTAATAAGATTATGAAGAAGAATGATGCAGAAAATCATATTAGATTAAATAGATTTTGAACTAAACATTCTATAACAACAATTATTAAATACCAAGTTAATTTTACAATTTATTCTAGTAACTTTTTGTAGGCATTACGTTTTATATTCATGAGACAATAGCAGGAACGCACACGAAGTGCATAATAAGAGCCTTGAAGGAGCTCCATTGCACATGGAAACGGGACTGCTAACGGTTACCAAGGTTGTCTCTGTTTCCCTAAAATAATGCTATTTTATACAAGGTAATGCAAGGATATATATAAGTTTTTCTCTTTTTGGGATTTCTCTTTAATTTCTTTTTGAAAATTCCATGTGCAACAGAGGAGAGGGTTACTTCTTTTTTGATTATAGAACATACTATATCACAATGTATATTTTACATTCTATTTAATTACAACATGGTGGATTCATTTTATCTCCTTTGCATTAAACTTCCCAAGGTTCCTGACTCTTCCTAGCCCTGTCTGCTTTATAAGAACGCTTCTGAGCCTTTCTAAGGCGCTTCACTCTTCGACTTCTTGTTTTTCCCTTTGCCAACTTTCCTCACCTCCCTGCTTCTATTTTTATTAGGGTCAATTTCTTTCCTTCCCAGCAAATAATCTAATGAGCTCATTTTACAAAAATTTCCCTGACTTTCCAAGTGAAGTATGCGACTACCACAACTATAAATACTCCAAGGATAGTCCATTTGAGGAATCCTAATCTTGCTCCAAGGAAGACAAGCAACAATTCTACAAGCAATATAACTCCAAATGATACGCCCATTTCCTTGTCAGTTTTGAGCACTGCAAACATTGCTATTGCTATTATGATACAGAATAAGGAATACAGCAATTCTGCTCCCCATGGAGGAACATTAAACGTTATATGGAATACTTCTCCTTCGATATAAGGCACTATCACCTGCTCATCCCATGTTCCCCAGGTAGAAATGCAATCACCAGCCATGACGCCACTGACATTACCGACCATAGCCTTAACTGAAAAATTTAATAATTTGGTATCATATTCTGCATCATCATCAGTGCTTTTTCCATATATTTTAATCTGATGTCCGCCAGTCCAGTTCAGCCAAAATTTTGAAGTGTCCAGTTTGATTATGGTACTTGAAGTGTTCCATCCAATCCAACCTGTATCCTGTCTATAAGATGCATTTGTAGCATTGTAATATATCAATACTCTAACAGAGACATTATCACATTGTTCCAATAAAACCTGGTCTTTACATTCCTGACAATTAGCTGACCAATAATCATCACAATATTCTTCGCATATTACTAACCATGGTGGGTCAAGTATTGTTGGAGTCTCTCCAGAACATGCATCCACTCTCACCGTCATGCTAAAAGGACTTGTCAGATTAACAGCCCTGTCAGTACATGGGTCAGTTGACCAATAAGCAATGATAACAGGATTGGTTGCTAGTGCTGGTGCTGCAAGTACCAAGAACGCTACAATTCCGATTAATAATAGTTTTATTGCCATTTCCATTTCCAACTATAAAATAACATTAATATTCCAAAGACTAGGATTGCTGCCCCGTATGCAAAATGACAGCCCCACATTGGGAAGGAATAAAAGATAAATGCAATTCCTGTCACAATATTAAATATTGGAATTCTTGACTTTTCCCCAATTATGAACATGATTATTAAAAGCACACCAATCCATATATATAGGTTAGTAGTCTGCTCATCATCTATTGGGCATTTGAGTACTTTATAGACTTCTTCAACTGGTAGCAAGTGAGATTCAGTCATGATAAAATAATCAAAATAAATATTATCATTTGGATTTCCACTGCTGTAATGATAAACCCTTATAGACATTACATTACCACTGATGAAGTCTTGGGAGACAACGCTGTTATTATGCCATACAAAACCTGTGGTATCATCAATTTCACCAATTTTGGTCCATCCATCACCTGAAAAATTGAAGAGTTGAATTTCTATGTAATGAGAAGTGACACCATCATAATAAAGATACAGATAAAAATAATATGCTTCCACTCTTTCTGAAACATTGGTGAAGTTCATCCTTATATCATATCCAGGAACACCACCAACTTCTGAGACATTATAAGTTCTATTGGCACCACTATCTCCCTTGAAGTAGAATGAAGTTATATTTCCAATGTCAAGTGTTCCAGTCGTAGTCACAACAGATGATATATTATGAGAGAGGTCAACAGCACTGGCGTTCAAACTATACAAGACCATCAACATTACAAGTATTGGAATTAATATTATCTTTTTCATTATCCAGTTCCTCTAAACAATCTAACTCCTATGAAGATTGCTATTATCCTTATTACAATATGAAGTGCTTGCAACCATATTGGAAACCAATTGAATGTCCAGAATAAAGCTGTCATGATACCAACAAATGCATTAGAGCTACTAGATATCCAATTCCCACCTGATTCTGGGTCTAATGCTGTTATATTTTCCCTTATTGTTGATACTTTAGGTCCAAGTGCATCTTGCATCTGAGGGAGAAAGATACCTAGAAGTATCAAAAACAGCAAAATTCCAAATAAAATTGATACGTCTGATGCCATGTTAGTTTCCCATCACCTGCTTTTTGAAAATAACTATTCCAGCAATAACCAAAAATAAAATTAATATGAAAAACATAGGAGCAGTTAATGCTCCAATTCTAACGCCAACAAAGGCTAAGATTGTATTTGCACCCAATACCAATCCTGCTGCCAGGAAAGGCTGGGAATGCATGTATATCCAAAGTGTAATTGAAATTGTTGCCATCAGGAAAATCCAAAAGATTACCAATCCCATATTAGATACTCTGGCGAGAGTCCAAAATGCTCCTATCAGGATATTCACTTTTTCTTCTGGCTCTACAACTTCAATTACATAATCCATGGAAGTGGTACATTCTCCATGAAGTTTTCCACCATAGGATACAACACTGAACCATTCACTGATGTTAACATCAGTCAAATTATATAAATCCCTAGCCATCATGGTCAATGTTGAGTTAGTTGTAACATTGGTTATGTTGAATGAAAAAGTGAATCTAAAAGGGGGTGATGTATTGGTATATCCATACCATCCTGAATCAGTCTGATTTCCATTTCCACCAGTTGCATTAGTTTCGCCATCATAGAAGATTACTCTGGCTTGGACAAAATGAGAAGTGTTTCCACTCACATTCACGTATAAAGTGAAGTTCTCTCCAAGCTGCCATGATGTTCTGCCAAACGTGGAAGTGAAACATGGAGTGATTTCCCAATTAGTAATGGTTGCCAATCCAGGCAAAGTTGGAACATTCCATATATTTTTTGGTGTAGCATTCCATTGGTTTAATGAATCATTAAAATATTGTCTATAACCATAGATTCCTGGGAGAGAGATTGTACCAGTACAGCTGGCATTATATGATTTGTTGCCAAGATAACCAGAAGTGACATTGACCCATGTTCCAGTTTTATTCCAGCTACAGATATAATGGGATAAGTTGGTGTCATCCGTCCATTGAACCCAGCTTTGGAGACCTGCAGGAAGAACAATCGGGTCAGTGGCATTGGAAATATTATTACTCCATTGTGGAGGCTGGTCTGGTGTTACCGAGAAGTTCATCTTGTCGGTGACATTCCACTGGTTGGAACTATCATTAGCTCTGAAGAACCATGACCAGTTTCCTATGCCCCTTGGATTTGTCAAAACCAGTTCAATGTTGCAACTGGTATTGAAATCGATGGCACATGTAGCCGTATATGAAAAATTGTAGAATGAAGTATTCTCCCATGCTGTTGTATTCCAATACTGAACTTGCCACCAGCTCAAATTAAAACCATTATCCCATGTGGAACGGACCGTGACTGGAACTCCCTGAAGCGAAGTATCTGAAGATTGTGATAGGTTGCTCCATCGTGGTGGCTGGTCTGTAACATATGCAAAAAAGACATCTGTTACATTCCATTGGTTTGCTGAATCATTGAAGTACCATTTCCATCCAATATTCCCTTTGGTGTTTTGAACCCATGAAACTGAAGCGTTAGAAGTTGCATTGGAAATATCATGTGCGGAAACATTCTGCCATATCCCAGTTCTGTTATAGCTGAAAATATCATGAGACAATTCAATATCATCAGAAAGGAATACCCAAGTATAGATTGTATCTCCAGTATTGAATGGTGCCCCATAGGTTATATTATTAGACCATGTTGGATAAGTATCTGGTGCTTCATATTGCCACTGGAATATTGGCAATCCGACAATATCCAATTTCCATACATCAGCATCCCAAACATCAAATGGTCCATATGTAGCTTTGGAAGCTGAAGTCCAAAAAGATGTATTTGCACTTGTTATATTATGAACTGCTCCACTTGCACCACCAGGAGAAGGAGTGTTATCACCATCATAATAACATCCATAGGTTCCATTGCAAGTTCCTTTTCCAATAGAATCACCAGTAGTTGTTACAATAGAGAAACTATCTTCAATAGATGGTTGTGTTGAATGAAAATTCTGGATACCATCACAATTCCCTAAATCAGTTCCAGTTACATATGAATTCCTAACAACATTTCCAGTTGTCCCTGCATTTCCAATCATACCACCGCATCTATTAGCACCAGCAAAATAAGGCATTGATATATTGGAATAAGAATTTATTAATAATAATCCTGGTGCTGGGTCAGTATAACCACACCATCCACCAATATTTAATCCACCAGAACCATTAAATAATCCTTCCGCATACATTTGTGATATTGTTGTATTACTACATTGGCTTATAAAAAAACCAGCTATATTACCACTTCCTGTTTTCCAAACCGTGCTATTCAATACTTCTCCATTCTTAAAAATTGCATGCAAAGTTTTCCCAAATATTGCTACGTTACCATCACCAGTGCAATCTACATCAGAAAGAGAATAATTTTTAAAGTCAACAACTCCTGTGAATGCTGTGCTTGTGCTTCCAACGCAACCTGTTAAAGAACCTACGGCTTGCAATGTGGGACAAGATAAATCTTTTGTGAATTCATATGTTCCTGTGAAATCATTTGTATAATTTTCTAAAGAAGCAGTTGCATTACTACAACTTGAAACTTGATATGTTGTTGGGTCTGCTACTATCACCATCCATTTATTATCTTCAATAAATTCATCCAAATAAAAATAATATTTTGTAGAAGGAGTTGTTCTTTGAGGACTTGTTATGATATAAGTAACATTATTGACAACATTATCCCATTGCAATCTGTTATAATCTTCATTATAATAAGAATAAGTTGCACCACCACCATCAATTAATGTCCAACTGGAAGGATAATATTCAGTTATAGTTCCAACTCCAAGCAAATTCATTTTGACATTCACCAAGGGTGGAGCCTTGTGCATTCCACATCTATGGCAATCCAAGTTCCTATCCTGCACTGCAAAAACGCTGGTAGACAAGACTATAAGGAATAACAGAAAGATAATAATAGTGCTGGGCAAGTGTTTCATAGGTAGTGTGGAATAACAATGTATTTATAATCTTTATACTTATATGTATAATATGCAGATTACTCTCTATATCAAGAAGAAAGAAGATAATGAAGAAATAGAAAGGCTGGCAAAAGAAGCGGGCATGAGCAAAAGCCAGTTCATGGTCAAGAGTTCTCTTGGAACATTAAAGAAGAAACCACCAAAAGGAATTAGAGAGTTGTTTCAAAGAAGATAGTTCCAAATAAATAAAAAAAGAAAAAAAATTATTCTTGCGATTTCAGTTAGGCAATTATCTACCTTTCTTTTTGAACATTGCAATCAAAAGCATAATTGTTCCGATAACAAACACTGCAACTACTAACAACGCAATAACTCCGCCTGGTGCTATTAAACTTCTCAATGGTAGAAGATGTTCTCCTGAAGTAGCATTTCCAGTAGCGTTCAATGTAGTCAATGCAGAAGTCAAAGCTGGAAATACTCCAGCTAACATTTCAGCAGCTATAACAATACCTAAAATCGCTAGTGTAATTCCTATTGCTAAACCTAAAAAATCTGGCATTTTTATTCTGCGGACCTAGTTATCTTTTCTTCTGGAACATTGCAACTAATAGCATAATTGTTCCGATAACAAACACTGCAACTACTATTAATGCGATAACTCCACCTGGCTGTATTAATGTTCTCAATGGAATATTTGCGGTGTTATTTAATGTCGTTAATGCTGCAGTTAATGATGGATATGTTCCTGCTAACATTTCAGCGGCTATAACAATACCTAAAATCGCTAGTGTAATTCCTATTGCTAAACCTAAAAAATCTGGCATAGTCCTTTGGTACCTCCCTTAGTTCGATAAAAATTCATAATCTATATGATGTGGTATGGTAATATATAAATATAAGTAGAACTTGGGTGGTATTTAGGTAGTAGAATGGGGATTAAAAATGACCATGCAAATGGTTTCAGTCAAAATTGAAGTTGGATACCTGAAAAAGTTGAGGGAAATATCCAAGGCATTATTTCTAAAAGCTCATCCTGAATATAAGAAGTTTAGAATATCAGACAGGTTCATACTAGAAGAAACCATAGACTATTACAACAAACCCACGCTTGGAGGTCTCATTAAATAAGATGGATAAGATTAAAGTAGCAATAATTGACAAGATTAAAGAAGGAACATTGGATGAAGAGCAACTAAAACAGCTAAATAAAATCCTGGTAAAGGATGATGACAAGGAGTTCAAGGAAAAACTGAATGAGATGGAATACAAATATCTGAAGGATAGTGTGAATATAAGGGAGATACCATTCAAGGATAGTAGTGAGATGGGTGAGGCATTTGCCAATCTTGACAATGTAAAATTCATAGACGTTAATACTAGGTTGAGTAGTGATGAGATTTCTGCTATATGCACCACTGATGAGCTAAAGGAACAGATACATCTTCCTGGTAATATCACCACTATTTTCAAAAAATTAAAAGTGAGTGAGGGAGGCAAGGGCAGGGCAGAGAAAGTATCCATAGTTACTGGCACCAAGGAGAAGAAGGCTCCGTTCCAGTCATTCAAGGATTTGCTAAAGCCCGTAAAGAAAGAAGATGAAGGACAATCAGAACTTATCAAATGAAGGAACTGAATTTGAATTTGAAAGACCAACCAAGAGAATTATATTATTGATTGGCACCATGATAGTCCTAGTAGTGCTTGGATTTGCTGCTGGATATCTTGTAAAGATGAACAAGGTCAGCCAGGATTGTTATAATCATTTCAATGAATATGTTTTCAATAACTGCATATGCGGATTAACTGGCATGGTAACTGGCGAAATAATTAATAGGTCAAATCTGCCAACATGGCAAGGAGAAGAATAATGAAACCTAATAATGAAGTCAATAAGGAAATGGAAAAATTATTATCTACACCAGAAGATAAAGCAAAAAGAGAGAATGTTTTGAAGGCGTTGGAAAAAGCCAGGGCAGTCAGGTCTGAAAATATCAAAAAGGAGAAAGAGAAATCTACACCACTCTGTAAAGTGCCACCACCCATCCAGAAATCTGAAGAAAAACCTAAACTGATAAAGCAGGGAATTTTTAAGAAACCTCTACCAATGGATAAACTCATACCAATAGAGAAAGGAGCTGGATTTGGATTTTTCAAAAAGATGAAGATGTATAGAAACCCTTCTATAACCTATCTGATAACCATGCTATATGGGAATGGAACCATGAAACATTTTATCATCCTGACCACCAAGGATATGTTCACGCTAAATAAAAAGAAGTATCATCTCAACAAGAATGAAGGATGGTATGACATTAATTTTCATCAGCATAGATTAATGTATCATGTAGATTATGTAGAGCCAATAAACAAAGAACTCAAAATTGAAGGAGACAAGGCTTATATGAGTTTGAATCCAGAAAACATAGAACCAGTGTTGAGCATGGAATATATAAAAGTCTTATCGCAATCCCAAACCTTGACCAAATGGATTAAAATGGTTCTACTTTTTGTAGTGATTATACTGGCATTGAATTTTATCAACGTCATAGTATTTGTATTACAGAGTGGAATATTTAAAGGATTAATGTCAAGTTTTGGATAAGATGGGAATCTGGGATATTTTTGAAACCATAGTAGATAGGGTGAATCCAGCGTTGAGTGGATTTTATAGAATGACTACTGGTTCAACGTTTTTGATTGTTGTCATTGTCATTACAGCGCTTGTTATTGGAGTTGCTATGCTGTTTGGAGTGAGGTTTTTGATTAGTTCGCTTATCGGCTGGCTTTACGGAGTTTGAGATGGAACGACCAACTATAACCAAAAAGATGATAGGAGAGTTCATTAATAGTCTATATGAGGTGGTGCTGTTAGGAACCGTAGTATACATGGCGTGGATGCTTGAATACAAGATAATAGCTGTTATCCTAGTTATACTAGCCTTGTCCAGCATACCATTTCATCAGAAATCAGAAAATCCTTGAAACCTTACGCACGCGGAAATATTATAATAACTTAAAATGGATATCGGAAGCCAAACAACTATATTTAATATGGGAGCTGCATCCATGATGAGAATGGATGCTTTAATTAGAAACATCACCCACTTCAAGAGCATACTATATGTAAAAGGAATGCCACTACATTCTCTTATACTGCGTTTGCAGAAGGCTCTCTATACTGAATTGTATCCCTATCTATTGCAGAAGGAAATTACATATGCCCATAATAATTTCATGAAGATATTTATAGATTATCCTATAATCAATACTGGTCACAGCCTGGTGTTGCCAGCAATCACTGAAGTAACCATGGACAAGTTTGAGTTGTGGACTATGCGAAAGTTGAAGGAGAAGGGCATATTGACGCTCCTAGGAGAGAGACCTGAGGAGGCTATGATATAAGATGGTCAAGGTAACTGATAAACAATTCTATATGGACGGCTATCTCCAGAAGAACCTAGACAGGGCAAAGGAGATGATAAAGAAGAAGTTTGACTTGGTTCTGGTAATAGATGGTATGGAGAGGTCAGGCAAGAGTACCCTAGCGATGCAGATAGCTTATTACTTTGACCCGACCTTTAATCTGGGAAGGGTTTGCTTTACAGCTAGTGAGTTCAGGAAAGCAGTTATTGAAGCAAAAAACAGGCAGGCAATAATCATGGATGAAGCCATGTCGGTATTATTTACAAGGCAGGCAATGTCCAAAACCAATATTGAACTCATTCAGATATTTGGAGAGTGCGGTCAGAAAGAATTGATACTTATTGTTGTATTACCCACCATCTTCACTTTGGATAATTATATAGCAATCCATAGGAGCAGGGCGTTACTTCATGTCTATACCAACAGGAAATTACAGCGTGGGTTCTTTACATTCTATAATGTAAGAAGGAAGAAGGATTTATACTTATTTGGCAAGGTTGGTTATAATTATTATAAGGTCAGTCCAAATTTCAGGGGCAGGTTCACCAATTATTATCCCATACCAGAAAAAGATTATATAACAAAGAAGAGGAAGTATCTGCAAAGTCTTGGAATGAAGGAAGCCCAGATGGGACCATTCAGGCAAAAGAATATTAGTCTTTGGATTGCTAATGTAATTGGCAAATTATCCCCTAAGCAGATTTCAAAAGAATTTGCAAAATTTGGTCTTGATGTACCCTTCAGAACCATCCAGACTAGAGTAGCTGAATGCAAAATAGAACTGGGAGAAATAGAGAAGAAGAAAGATGAAAATCAGTAGATATATCCTGATTTTTGGTGCTGTAGCCATCATATTTCTTCCCATGGCTTATTATCTGGGCATCTGGGCATATCTGACGGTTCTGGGGATTATAGCATTCATTGGTGGATTTGCTTATTTTGCACTTTACATGTATTGGTATTTAATCTTGAGAAAGGAGAAAGAATGAAAAAAAAGTTGAAAGAATATAGAACCAAAGAGTTGATTTTCTGGATAGTATTCTGCGTTTCTTATCTTCTGCTAGTATATAGAATCGGATTTATAAATGCCTTTCTCACTTTCATTATCTTTGTATCAATGATAATGATATTGCTTTATAGCATACTTTATAAATTTACAGAGAAAAGAAAGGAATTTGAAAGATTAATCATAGAGCTTCATGATGAATTGCACAAGGAGAAGAAATGAACCTAAATCTGATAATAATGATTGGACTGAGCGTTTTCTTCTATATAATGGGATATAAAGATGGGATGATAAAGAAGCCACTGGATACCTTTAGACACCTATCCCAAAGGATTATAGAGAAGATGATGGAATGGCTGAAGGACAAGAAAAAGAACAAGAAGAAAGATGAAGGATGGGAACTGGCAAAATGGGATTAGTTACATGGGTAATATTTGGGACTATAGCCATTGTTATAATTGTGAGCATTAAATTGAAGAGTGTGAAATGGCTTCTCAAAATTTTTGAAGACATGGGAAAAGGAACTAAATAATGAATATCAAAAGACTATTATATAGGCTTTTGTGCCTTCTATATTCTCTGTTAGGCATTAGACGTGGTATGATTAAATTTATCCATGACAGGAATTGTCAGGACATGACAGGTGTTGAAATTGGAGTTTTCAGAGGGACAAGTGCCTATTCCATTCTCTCTTCCTTGTCTATAAAGAAGCTTTATCTAATTGACCCATATCTCAAATATGGTGATTATAATGAAGAATGGATTAACAAAGACTTTTCAAAGAAATCACAACATTCCCAGCAGGAATTTGATAATGACCAGAAGATAGCCCAAAAGAAGATTAAATGCTTCAAAGACAAGATAAGATTTATAAGGATGAAATCTGCTGATGCAGTTAGTCAGATACCAAATAACTTAGATTTCTGTTATATTGATGGAAACCATGCCCATGAGTATGTGAAGCAAGATATTCAATTATATTTTCAGAAACTCAAAACTGGCGGAATTATTGGTGGGGATAATTTAAAGAATGAATCAGGAGTACATATTGCTGTTTTTGACTTCATTGGGAAAATGCATCTCAAATTGTATAAAGATGCTAATGAATGGTGGGTAATAAAAACTGATAAATAAACAAATGTTTATTCGTAATTAATGGGTTTATAAAGAGTTTATAAAGCAATGTATAAAATAGAATGGGTATGTTTGTTCATAGGTTATTAAACAACAACAATATTTATATATCATTTAGTCTTATCATAGTTATATCCATAGGATAGGGAGGCTTAGAATGAAAAAAATTAAAGAAGAACAAGAGAAATCCGTATGGGATTTCGATTTGGATATGGATTTGGGTGTTGACCTTGAATTGAATCCAAACCTAGACGTGTTTGCAGAAGAAGAAGAGGAAAAATGATATCCTTCACAGCTGGCATCCTATGCGGTGTCATAGGGTCAATGATTGGATTAGCATGCACCTTGGAACTAAGAAGAGATATTATAGCGTGGCAAAAAAAGAACCATTATAAGATGCCATGGGCAATCAGCGTATTTGCCTATCTGGGTTATGCGCTGTGGACTGGATTTGCCAAATATCATGTCTCTGCGGAGAAGGAAAAATGAAATTTTTGAAGAAGAAAGAAGAAAAGGTTTGGACGGAAGAGGAAATATGGGCTGATATATGCGAAGAAACAAATTTCTCAGATAATTTCGCAATATCCAATTATGATGATGGTGTGCAAGGTTTGGAACATTTTAAAGCACATGGATGGGAATTGGTATGTAGTGATGAGGATGGGTTCTACTTCAAAAAGATGGAGAAGAAAGAATGAAACAAGTATTCCATTGGGATAGAACCCAGAGAATTATTCTATTAATGGCAATGGGCTACAGCATTGGTTTTTTGGCTGGACTCAATTCATTCTGGGATAGTCCATTGATACCATCCATTGTGGTAATAATCATAGGGATATTCACTGGGTTTTGTTTATTATTGGGCAAAAAGGAGAAGAAACATGAAAAAGAAAACTAAAATAATAATCATGTTCCTTGGGAGTAGTATTATACGGATAGGAATTGGTGCAATCATTGTCTATTTTTCGATAAAGTTATTATCTTTTGCATTGGCAAGCTGGTTGGGTGCTGAATACATATTCATTTCAAATATTGTACCCATTCTTATTATGGCATTAATACTCTGGTTGATATTAAAATCTTCTTTCTT
>SDBT01008785.1_pt1 | contig 16459 bp, 13 predicted proteins | sample 2277101 | NCBI WGS metagenome assembly SDBT01 (sample SAMN10404973, study PRJNA504765) | marine sediment metagenome | isolation source: marine sediment core GS10_PC15, 103 cmbsf | place: Arctic Ocean: Southern Knipovich Ridge | collected 2010 | reverse complement strand
AACGCGTGGCAGCAGGCGGGGCGGGCGAAATTCAGGCATGGGAACCGTTGCAGTGATTTGGCTCATGTTGATTGTAGCGACCGCATGTGCGTTGCCCGCAGTGGCGACGAGGTTGTTCTTCCTTGCGCCTTTCAGCGCAGGGGCCGTCTTCTACTACAGCAATGTGCTGGGCGATTTCCTCGACAAGCGAACGGTTTTTCGCCGCGGAGTTGTCGAACATCTTCTGCTTGTCGTCGCCCTGGTGTTGTTTCTGGGATCCGGGTACCCGGGATGGGTGATGGCGGTGGCCTTCGGCTCGTTGGTCTTTGGCCTGGAGCTCGCACTGAGACTTCGGGAACGCGAGATCCTCACCTCCGTCTATGGGCATGTCGACACACGAAACGGCCGGTGGTCCCGGGATCAGATGAATCCGGCAGATTTCGGTGCGTTCCCTCGGCCATCGGTGCATCCCGATTTGGTCGTGAATCTGCGAGGGCCGTTCGTTTCCAGGCGCCCCGGCTATGACCTGGGAGACCTCGCGCTGGGGCGCATTGTTCACTTCGACGTAATCATCGGAAACCACAGCCCGATGCCGTGCCAGGTGCCGGTACGAGTGACGATCGAAACCACATCGGGGCTTCAATCGGGCACCGAGTCCTCATTCGAGTTTGGGGCCCTGGCCTCGGGAGATGTCGTTCGGAAACGACTGGTGATCAGCGCCAGGGCTGTAGGTCGCCGGCAGGAAATTCTGATTCGGGTGACTCACGGAGATCGGTCTCGAGAAATCAGGGTCGCATGTAGATCGGTATTCGATAGCGAACACGACGCTCCAGTTGAGGCACTCATCACCCGTTATCCTGGAGGATGTCGATCTGCTTTTGCCTGGCGTGGAGATATGGACCTCTACGACACCTCGTCGTTTCAATCGATTGAAGGGCTGCAACACACGTTAAGTCTGGCATCCAGATACCGTTTCCCGCAGACCATGTACCTTTCCGCCAGATTGTCGCTTGACGTGGATGAGGCCAAGATCTTTGCCGACCATTTTCGGGTGGACCGAGGGCACGACGAGATCCCGGCATTCATCGAGTGGATTCGCGGGAACGCAGAGTTGCGACACCGTGCCCCGTACCCGTTCGAGTCGGCGAGACCGTATGTCCTCGAGCTCGGCAACCACATGTACCTGCACTACGGCACCGACGCTGCGGCCGCAGAGGGGAATGATTGGCTGCTGTGGGCGAAGATGGGTGACGGTCGGTACGAGTGGCAAGGGAGTGATCGCAGCTCGTTCGGCGAGCAACGTGACAATGCCATGGCCGCTCGCCTGGAGTTCGAAGAGCACTTCGGTTTCACCCCCAGGAGTTGGGCGATGCCGGACAGCACGAGGGATGAGTACACGCCAGCCGCCGTTGAGGCTGCCGGCTGCCACGTCACCAGTGACGCTGACGCGCGCCAGGTCGACAACGTCATCTTCCAACCGCGGCCCCACCACCCCAAAGGCACTAGAGTGGTCGAACTGACCAAGCGCTACCCGGGTGACCCCGAGGACTTCACCCATGTGCAGATGTTCTTGTATTGGTTGCACCGGGGCTGGCGGCTTTCCATACCGGTCATCTTCATGTGCCATCAGCATATGCGGCTTTTCAGTGGTCTCGCCTGTTCGCGGATTACCGAGTACGTCATGCGGTATGTCCTGACGCGGTTCAACGGTGATTTCTACGTCGACACCGTGTACGGCCTGGGCGTCTATTGGAACGAGGTGTTCAGTCCCAAAAACGGTAGCGTGCGTGTGGGCTGCGCAGACGGAAATACAGTCGTGCAGAATTTAGGTGAGATCGACTTGGCGGATGTGCCGGTCGATATCGTTTATCGAGGAGGACGGCGGGCTACGGTACTCGTGGATCTCCCTCCGGGTGCGACGGTCAGCATCGACGCCATCGGGCGAGTTGATGCCGCAACGTCTGTCGAATGAACAGCGGCGAAATCCAAATCCGTGTTCTACGATCAGAGGATTTCGAGGCCGCCATGGGCCTCGTGCGCGCGTGTTATGGGAAAAACGCGGAGCCGCCCGAATGGTGGAGGTGGCGTCACTTTGATCCATCCTTGAATTTGCCGCTCATTTTTGGTGCGTTCGACGGCGACACAGTCGTCGGCATCCGACCTATGGTTCTTTTCCCTTTCTCCCTCGCCGGCCGGGCTTTGACGGGGGCGGTATTTTCTGCCGTGATGGTCCACCCGGACTACCGACGGCGGGGTCTCTTTACGGGTCTGGTATCCGCGGGCACTGAGGAAGCGTGGGCACGTGGAGCGGATTTCATCACGACGATGCCGAACGATCTCTCTGGGCAGGCGTTCAGGAGACTGGGCTGGTTTGATCCGGGTCTTCGAACCCTGATGATCTTGCCCCTTGATCTCCCGGCGATTGCCCGCGCCAGGCACCTGCCCGGATGGCTCGGTAGCCTCGCGGGAACTTTGGCTCGGCTCGTTTGGCAGGGGAGGTCCCGGACCTTCGAGCACCATGAGGTCAAGATTTCCGAGGTGGACTCGATATCTGAGGCCGCCGATGATCTGGCGGATCGAATCTGCGGTCAGTACGAGGGATTGATGCTGCGCCGCACGAGCACGTGGTGGAACTGGAGGTTCCGAGCCAATCCATGGAACCCTTATCGGCGGTTCGAGGGCCGGCAGCCGGATGGCAGGCTCAGCGGAATTCTGGTGACAGCAACCGAAGATCGACACGGACTGTCGGTAGGCTATGTTGCTGATCTCCTCGGTGTGAACGCCGACGTCAGGAAAGCGCTCATATCACGAGGGGTCCAGTATCTCGTACAGGACAGCGTCCAGGTTGTAGCGACGGTCCTGACAGACAGGACGAGTCTCGCCGAATTCCGATCACAGGGTTTCTTCCGGCTGCCGAACAGCCTCTCTCCAAAGAAGTTCAGGACGATGTACGTTCCGAACCCCACAAATCCATCGCTGGTCGAACGTCTGGGGCATATCGAGAACTGGTACCAGACGCTCGGTGATTGGGACGGGATCTAATGGCCGAGGTGTTGAACGCGATGACTGTGGACGTGGAGGATTGGTTCAGCGCGACAATCCTCCAGTGCAGCGGGATGGTTGTGGATCCCACACCGGTCGTCGAGCGGAACACCGAAGAGCTGTTGGATTTCTTCGAAGAGCATGGTGTCAAAGCCACGTGGTTCTTTCTTGGCGAGGTCGCAGAGGCGTACCCTCGGCTGGTGAGTGAGATCGTGGGTGCGGGGCACGAGCCCGCGGTGCACGGGTACCACCACCACCAGGTGGACGGTATGTCATCCGACGCATTCAAGGATTCGGTCGTTCGTGCCAAGGATGCCGTGGAGCAGGCTGGTGGCGTCGAGGTGACCGGGTTTCGGGCGGTCGACTTCGGCATCAATACCGAAACGTCGTTCGTCCTGGATGTGCTTCTCGAGATCGGCTTCAAGTACGACAGTAGCCTGTTCCCGTTCGGCGGGCCTCGGTACGGGTCCAGCAGGGTGCCACTCGGCCCGCATTGCATCCGGATAAACGGTGGCGAGATCTTCGAGGTCCCCGTGACCGTCGGCGAAATCCTCGGTTTCCGGTTGCCCGCCACGGGGGGCGGTTACTTCAGGATGTTCCCGCTGTGGTACACGCGGATGCTGTTTAGGCTGGCTCATTCAGCGGGCAGATCGGTGGTCTTCTATCTGCATCCGTGCGAGATCGAGAGAGAGACAACCCTCGATTCTCTTCCGTCTGGCTTGACATTACAGCAGTGTGATTGTGTGAAAAAACTCTTTCGTTCTCAATCCAAGAACAGGGGAAACGGTCGCTCAAAATTGAAGAGGATATTTTCAAAATACGCCTTCGGATCGGTTCGAGATGTCTTTGACATTGACTGAGAGAATTATGAACAACATGGGAACCCCGAGTGATGCCGTGGCCGGCACGAGAAAATCGTCCTTTGAGTAGGGAGCTCGACCTTCGCTCGGGTCTCGAGGCCGGCGGGGCTCCGGTGATGTGGGAGCGTGCGGTTCGGTCCTTGTTGCCGGGAATGCAGGAGTTGGTCCCTCGAGGGAGCGAGGTTCTCGAAATAGGGTACGGTGACGGCCTCCTGAGTTGTTATCTCCACCAACGGTTGGGTTGGCGGATTCTGGGTCTCGACGTGAGCGAAGAAGCGCATCGCTCGGCGCAGGAAAACGCCTCCCGATTCGGGCTCGAAGACGGACTGGAGTTCCGTTGCTGTTCGCCGGATGCAGTGTGGTCTACTCGCGGTTCCTATGACGCGGTCTTCATCAAGACGGTTCTCTACAGCTCGCGCAGTTTCGATGAGTACAGGACATGGCTCGACTGGGTGTTTTCGGTGCTCAAGCCTGGCGGGGTGTTCGTGAATTTCGAGACGGGGAGGGCAAACTCTCTCACCCAGATCTATCGTCGTTTACGTGGTCGTTCTTACACAGATCTGTGTTTGTATACTGGAGAAATAGAGAGACTCTACAATGTGCGCTTCGAGATCATAGAACGCCGGTATTTCGGTGGATTGAGCCAATTCTTTGCGCCCCTGCCAACGCTCTATTCTATCGCTTCCAAGGTCGAAGAAGAGATGCGTCGACGTGACGCTGACAACTCGTTCATCGTGGCGATGATCTGCCGCCGGCCAACGGGTGACGGGGCGCCAACGGTTGAAATCGAAGGCCCGCCGGCGAGAGATGGTGCATGAAAAGGCTGTTCGATTTCTCCGCGGGCCTCTTTGGTCTCGTGATCCTTTGGCCGGCCCTTGCAGCGCTGGCTATTTGGATCAAGCTCAGCTCCCCCGGACCGGTGTTGTACAGGGGCAAGCGGGCGGGCCGAGATGGGGTTCCTTTTCGGATCATGAAGTTCCGATCCATGGTGGTTGATGCGGAAAACCTGGGCGGGCCTTCATCCTCCGGCGATGATCCGCGAATCACGCGGGTTGGCGATTTCATGCGGCGATTCAAGCTCGACGAGCTTCCGCAGTTGATCAATGTGTTGATCGGGGAGATGAGCCTTGTCGGACCGCGGCCGGAGGTTCTGTCAGAGGTTGAAGGGTACACCGATGAGCAGCGCGGAGTGTTGGCGCTTCGGCCGGGGATCACCGACTGGGCTTCGATCTGGAACGCGGACGAGGGTGCGGTGTTGGCCGGCGCCGAGGATCCCCACGCGGCCTACAAGGAGTTGATCCAGCCTACCAAGCTCGAGCTCCAGCTCAAGTACCTGCGTGAAAGGTCCTTCTTCGTCGATCTGAAGATCCTCCTGTACACTGTTTTGAGGCTCTTTCGTAAGGACTGGCTGCCGCGGGAACTCGAGTCTTACGGGCGGTTGATGCCGCCGTCCAGCACGAATAAATAGGATCTCAGAACAAGTGATTGAATACCCCTCGCCAGGAGCCAGTAGATGAGCTTTCGCGTTCCCTTTGTCGACGCTGCCAAGAACTACCGGATGATCAAAGACGAGATCGACGCAGCGTATTTCGATGTGATGTCACGCGGCGATCTCATCGATCGTCAGCACCTACGATCCTTCGAGGCCAACCTGGCCGCGTTCGTGGGCACGAAGTATGCCGTAGGTTTGAACAGCGGCTATGACGCCTTACACATGTCATTGCGTGCGGCCGGCATCGGGCCCGGGGACGAGGTCATCGTGCCGGCCCACACCTTCGTGGCCTCGTGCACGGCCATCGTCAACGTCGGGGCCTCGCCGGTGCTGGTGGATGTTGCGAAGGATTTCAACATCGATTGTGACCTGATCGAGGTGGCGATCACACCGCGCACCAAGGGGATCATCCCGGTTCATCTGAGCGGGTGGATGGCGGACATGCCCCGGATCATGGATCTGGCTGAGAAGCACGATCTCCTGGTGGTCGAAGACGCCTGCCAGAGCCTCGGGTCGAGCATCAGCGGGCGACGAGCCGGGTCCTGGGGGTTGACGGGATGCTGGTCGTTCTATCCGTTCAAGATTCTCGGGGGATACGGCGACGGAGGGGCGATCACGACGGATGACCCCGAGGTGGCGCTCTATGCGCGGCGGATGCGGTTCAACGGCGAAGATCGGGAAACCGGTGAGTATGAGGGCCACGGGTTCACGTGTCTCCTGGACAACTTGCAGGCTGCGTTTCTCGATGTGAAGCTGGGGCTGTTGCCGGAGTGGATCGTCAGAAGGAAAGCCATCGCCGAGAGATATCGACAGGCGCTGGCGGGAATTGATGATCTCCTGTTGCCGCACTACGATCGGCCGGGATTCGACCACATCTACCAGAACTACACGGTAAGGGCAAAGCAGGGTGAGGATTTCGCCGAGCACCTCCGGACGAGCGGAGTTGAGGTGCTCACCCAGTTTCGCAAGCCGTACTACAAGCACGCGGCGCTGCAGCTCGATGACCGGGGTTTCCCCGAGACCGAGGCGCTCAGTCGCGAGGTCTGCTCACTGCCGATGAATGTCGAGCTCGAAGACGAGGATGTGGACTTCGTGATCGGTGCGGTGCGCGCATTCTACGCTTGACCACGGCCGGAAACCCATTCGGAGAAACGATGGAATACAAGCCCGATTTCTTGATTGACCTGTATCGGCAGATGCTTCGGATTCGAACGTGCGAGGAAAGCCTGGTCGCTCCGATCGTGAGCGGAGAGATCAAGTGCCCCTGCCACCTGTGCACCGGCCAAGAGGCGATTCCCGTGGGTGTCGGCGCATGTCTGGGAGTTGAAGACTATGTTTTCGGGACCCATCGCTCACACGGTCACTACCTGGCCAAAGGTGGTGACATGCGCAAAATGGTGGCTGAGATCTTCTGCCGTGAAACCGGGTGCGCCCGCGGGCGTGGTGGCTCGATGCACGTGATCGCGCCCGATAAGGGCATGCTCGGAGCGGCGCCAATTGTGGCAGGCACGATCTCTCTCTCGGTGGGGGCAGCGCTGGCCGCGGTCGTGCGCGGCGAGCCGCGGGTGAGTGTTTCGTTCTTCGGTGACGGCGCAACCGGGGAGGGCGTGTTGTTCGAGTCCTTGAACCTGGCGGCGCTGCATCATCTGCCGGTGCTGTTCGTTTGCGAGAACAATCTCTATTCGACCCACCTGCGAATCAACGAAATCCGTGTTTCCGAGGACATTCACAAGGTCGCCGAGCCGTTTGGAGTGTGGAGTCGCGCCATCGATGGGAATGATGTTCTGGAGGTATACGCGGCGGCTCGAGAAGCGATCGATCTGTGCAGGAGTGGAGACGGCCCCGCCTTCCTGGAATGTAAGACCTATCGATACAGAGGGCATGTGGGCCCGGACGACAACATTCAAGGCGCGCACACGGACATTCGACCTGAGGCTGAGGTAGAAAGCTGGAAACAGCGGGATCCGCTGCAGCGGCTGTCCCAATTCATGAGAGATCAGGGTCTGGCGGACGATTCATCGTTGGAAGCGATTGCGGCTCAGGTGGATGCTGAGGTCGATGAAGCCCTGGAGTTTGCCCGTTCGAGCGAATTCCCACGGGGAGGGGAGGTGGCCCAGCATGTCTTCAGGTGATCGCACACTGAGCTACAGTCTCGCCATCAACGAAGCCATCCGCCAATCGATGGCGTCTAACCCGGGGGTCGTGTTGCTCGGTCAGGGCGTCAAGAGCCCATGGTACGTCGGCAACACCGCGCAAGGCCTGCTCGAGGAGTTCGGGCCGTTGAGGGTGATGGACACACCGGTTTCGGAGAACGCTGTGACCGGAGCGGCGGTGGGCGCCGCGATCGCCGGCGCACGGTCAATCGTCGTCCACCCCAGGATTGATTTCATGCTCTATGCACTCGACCCGATCATCAACCAGGCAGCCAACTGGCACTACATGAGTGGTGGGTCCGTTTCGGTGCCGGTGGTGATCTGGGGGATTGTCAACCGCGGAGGGGAGCAGGCTGCGCAGCACTCACAGACGCTCCACTCGCTGTTTGCCCATATCCCCGGGCTCAAGGTGGTGGCGCCGTCGACTCCGGCTGATGCGAAGGGCTTGATGATTGCCGCGATTCGGGATGACAATCCGGTGGTCTATATCGACGATCGTTGCCTGTACGGCATCGAGGAACACGTTCCAGAGGAAGCCTACGAAACCGAAATCGGAAAGGCCACCGTGCGGCGTTCGGGGCAAAACGTGACGATCGCCGCGTTTTCGTACCTTGTGCCGAAAGCGTTGGAAGCTGCCGAATATCTGGCATCAAAGTCCATCGAGTGTGAGGTCATCGACCTTCGGACCCTGAAGCCGTTCGACGCCGACCTCGTCTTCGAATCGGTTCGAAAGACGGGACGCGCGGTTGTCTGCGACACCGGGTGGAGAACCGGTGGGTTTGGCGCTGAGGTTGCAGCGCAAGTGGCGGAAAGTTGCTGGTCGGATCTCCGAGGGCCCGTGCGTCGCGTCGCTTTGCCGGATGTGCCTGCGCCGGCGAGTCGGACTCTCGAAGATGCCTACTTTGTGGGCGTGGATTCTATTGTCCAGGCCGTCGAATCATTGGTGAGTCCCGATCCCGGATCGACAGAATGAGCACCAGCCGCCTTCAACTGAGCCGCAGGGCGCACCGGATCGCCAAGGCCGAGATCCGCACAATGACCGTCGAATGCGAACGGGTCGGAGGGGTCAACCTGGCCCAGGGCGTGTGCGACATGGCCGTTCCGAAACCCGTGTTGGAGGGGGTTCGGAAGGCTCTCGCCGAAGGCGTGAACTCTTACACCCGCCACGACGGCCTCGCCGTCTTGAGAGAGGCCATCGCTCGCAAGATGGAGGTGTTCATTAAGAATACCTCGGACCCCGAGAACGAAATCGTCGTCAGTGGAGGATCGACCGGCGCGCTCTACTGCGCGTGTCTCGCCCTGCTCGATCCCGAGGATGAGGTCATCGTGTTCGAACCGTTTTACGGCTACCACATCAACACGCTTCTCGCCGTCGATGCGGTTCCGGCGTTTGTTCGCATGAGCCCTCCGGATTGGTCATTCTCCAAGGAGGACCTGGAGAGGGCCTTGACTCCTCGCACCAAGGCGATCATTGTCAACACTCCCGGGAACCCGACCGGGAAGGTTTATACGGACGACGAGCTTCGACTCATCGCGAACTTCGCGACGAGGAACGACCTTTTCATCTTCACCGACGAGATCTACGAGTACTTCGTCTACGGTCATCACCGCCACGTCAGCCCGGCGACCATCGACGGCGTTCGTGATCGAACCATCACGATCTCCGGATACTCGAAGACCTTCAGCATCACGGGCTGGAGAATCGGGTACACCGTCTGCGATGCGCGGTGGGCTGAGATGATCGGCTACGTGAACGATCTCGTGTACGTGTGCGCACCAGCACCGCTTCAGGTCGGGGTGGCCGAAGGAATTCAGAGTCTGGGTCCCGAGTTCTACGTTGATCTGCAGAGGACGTTCGACGAGAAGCGGCGCAGGATTTGCTCGGCCCTCCGGGAGACGGGATTCACATTCGAGGACCCGCAGGGTGCGTACTACATTCTGGCCGATGCGTCCCACGTCCCGGGGCGGAACAGCAAGGAGCGCGCCATGGCGCTCCTCCGGCAGGCAGGAGTGGCAAGCGTCCCCGGAGAGGCATTCTTCTCCGACGGTTCCGGGGAGGATCTACTGAGGTTCTGTTATGCCAAGGAAGACCGGGAGCTCGACGATGCGTGCCGGCGCCTCGAGCGGTTGAAGGGCACCTGATTCCGGCGGCACCCCATTTAGTCGTTCCTTCTGATTCAGGGGCGGGCACTCGCCTCTTTTGTCTTTTTTGGGTTTCTGCTTGACGTCAATTGTTGATTTGTATTTCAATATAACGGGGGGGTGATGAATCTGAACGAAAAGGCGCAAGGCAAAAACGCGGGTCACCGTGTTAGGTTCGCCCGGGGGATGACATGGTTATTCCTCGGAGCGTGCACTCTGCTGCTGGCCTATACCTTCTATCAGGCAGAGGTTACGTTTCAGGGGGAGATGAACGAGAAGTATTTCAAATACTACGTCATTTCTATTGCTGGGATTTGTTTTTGGGGTGCTGTGTCACGGTTAGGAGATGGGCTCAAGATCAAAATTGTGGTGGTAGCCACCAGCCTGGTGGTGGGACTTCTTCTGGCCGAGATGATCCTCAGCTTTATGGATCCTAGAGGGGATTTGGTGGCGACCAGAGCTGCAGCAGCCAAAGAAGCTGGGATGATTTTTGATACGCGGTCAAAATTACAGGTTTATCAAGATCTCAGGAGAGAAGGGGTGGATGCGGTTCCTACAGTTCATCCCAGTTTTTTTATAGCAACCAACGGTGTCGCGGGTGGCGGGCCCCTTTACCCTTTCGGGGGTGTATCTCGAAAAACCACTGTCTTCTGTAATGAAAGTGGGAAGCGCTCAGTTTTTCTGAGTGATCGTTATGGTTTCAATAACCCTGACTCGGAGTGGGATCTCCCCCGAACAGAGTGGGTAATTACGGGGGATTCATACGCTCAAGGAGCCTGTGTTGATCCAGGCGAAGAGATTGCGGGTCAGATCCGCTCGATAACCGGAGAGAGCGTCATCAATCTTGGGAGTAGTGGAAACGGCCCGCTTATCGACCTGGCGGTTCTCAAAGAGTACGCGGAATCCAGAACACCAACGAACGTGCTGTGGGTCTATTGCGAGGTCAATGATCCGGTTGATCTCGTAGAGGAGAAGGAGGCTTCGCTATTGATGAGATATCTGCAGCCGGGATTCTGCCAGGGCCTGATCCAGAGACAAACAGAGATCGATGACAGACTTCTCAGGTATATTGCAGAGGCAGAGGTGAAGGAGGAAAAAGCCAAGCTGAAAAAAGCTTGGACTCGATTGGTGAGATTCTTACGTTTTTCAAATATCCGTCAGCGATTGGATTTCGACGATTTTGACCCCTACGTCGATCCCTACGTCGACCCACTTTTCCATGAAGTTCTCAAAAAGGCCCGTGATTGGACGGTAGCGTGGGGAGGGGAACTCTACTTCGTCTACCTGCCGGACTACGAACGATATGCAGAAGACGTCCAGAACCCTGATCTGTACATGAAACGAAAAGCAGTGAGCAGCGCAGTGGTGGAGGTGGTTGAAGGACTCGATATTCCCGTCATTGATATCCATCAGGAAGTTTTTGCGGGCCACCCTGACTGGCGCTCTCTCTTTCCGTTACGCATTGGTGGGCACTATAATGCTGAGGGTTTTAGTGAAGTGTCTGAAGCCATTGTTTCTGGAGTCAGAAAAATCCAACAGAGACACTCTGGCGCAGACAAGGTGACGAGTGCCAGCGCCTCGAGCGGTTGAAGGACACCTGATTCGCCGGAACCCTGGTCGTTGTATCTGGTGATTGAGGGGCGGGTAACCGCCCCTTTTTCTTTTGGGGCTTAATCGCGCCGACTAATTCCAGACCTCCTGACATCCGAAACAGAACTATTGATTCTAAAGGTACTTGATGCCACAGAGGTGTTACGCTTCGATGAGACATTTTTCGGCGGCTGGCGAGGGCGCGATGGCGTGCGACCGGGCGCTGGGTGGGCACGGCTCTTGCCGGTTCGTCCAGCATGCCTCACCGGATGTCAGGAGGTCTGAACTCCGTCCGTATCCGCTGTATCGTCTCCATTTTTCGGCTTCCTTAGCGTGAATACCCGGCTGCGGATTTCAAGCCGGGTAAATCATCGAGGCCGTTTCTTACCAGCGAGACGAAGTTCTCCTTGTAGAAGTTCAAAAGCTCTGGGGTGACTTCACTGTGGCGGCTTGTCGTCCGGAGTTGGGCGTCGAGATTGACCTCGTAGTCCGAGAAGTACTGCTGGATGGTACCCTCCCGGCTCAGCTCGGTTCCGAGGAAAGGGGAGTAGAAGGCAACGGTGACGTTGTCGGGGTCGAGCTTCTGGTTGAAAACGATTGTCTCGATGATGGACTCTTCCCTCTGACCCGGCAGACCGATGATGTTGTATGCGGTGCGTTGAATGCCTGCGCCTCGAAGGAGCTTGAACGCAGTGACGATCTTCTCCTGATCGGCGAATCGGTTAAGGCTATTTTCCCGAAATGCCTGGGTGGAAAGCTCGACACCCATCCCAACACCATCGACGTGGAGTCTTTTGAGGAGCGTGACGGTGGCGGGGTTGATGCCCTCTGGGCGGGTCTCGATATAGAGTTTGATCGGCAGTGGCTCCTGCTCGAACAGGCCGGCGAGTTCCTCGAGCATGTTGCGGTCGATGGTCAGGAAATTGGTGTCCTGGCTTCGAATCAAGGTGATCCGGTAGTCATGAGAAAGTTTTCTGAGCTCGTCAAACACCCGTCGTGCGCTCTTGTTCCGAAGGTAGGCTTTCGCCTTTTTGAGCGCTCCCCGCCGGCTGTGTTCAGTGAAACCGTAGTAACGCTGGATCACGGTTTCGACGCAATACGTGCAGGTGAAGACGCAGCCTCGTGAAAGTTCGTAATCGACTGCCCGGACGACCTGTCCGGCGTATGGCCTGAGAAAAACCTGGTCGTCGAAGAGCGAGTAGTCGTACGGTGGGATGGTATCCATGTCACTGATGATCTGCTGCGGTGGATTGACCGCAACCCCTCCGTCCTTGTTCCTGTAAACAAGTCCTTTGATCCGTTCAGGTTCGGCATCGGGGTACGAGTCGGCGATTTCAGCAAGCACGAACTCTGATTCCCCAGGGATCATGTACGTGAGCTCGGGGAATCGCTGAAGTGTGTCGTGCGGTGCGGCGGTCGGCTGGAGCCCGCCACAGATCCGAAGGGCTGGGGTATCGATTTCCCTCAAAAGCTCGTTGCCATACTGGATGCTGACGTACTCGCCTTCGCCGTGAATGTGAGAGGAGATCGCACTCCAGAAGATGATGTCGGGCTGGATCTCGGCAACGGTCTGGGCGAGGTCTTCCCGGACGTCACCAACGTTCCACTCGATGGTCCGATCGTAGTCAGTCGGCTGATACTGCAGGTTGCGGGTGTTGTAGGCGTTTTCGTTTTCGGTCCAGTCCCGGTAGAACGTGCAGTCGAACAGTCTCACCTCGTGTCCACGGCCCTTGAGAACTGCGGCGTGGCTGGCAATCCAGATGGCGGTGATCCCACGGCCCCACTTGCTCGGATGCAGGAAAAGAACCCGTGCCATGGTTTACAGCTTTCCCAGACGGCGCAGCTCTGTCAGGCCTGTGAGGATACACTTCGCGTCCCACACTCCTGTGTGCCCGCCGGGTTGTGAAACGAGGCCGAGCAGCTTCGGAAGGTCGGAGCTGACGACCTCCCGTTCCGGCCTCTCCAGCACCTTCGCCAGCACGGGGCGGAGGTTCGCGACTTTGTCTGGAGAGAACGGATAGTCGATCGCGTTGATGATGCAGTTCTCGCGCAGTATGACCCCGTCCAAACCGTTGCACAGCAGAAGATCATCGTTGTTGACGAACCCTTCGAGAAGATGCAGTGCTTGTGGGAACGTGACTCCCGCCTTATCGATCATCGCATTGGTGATGCCGGTCAGATTGGTGATGAAGCCGGAAAGCTCGGGGTTGACCGTCGGGCGAACCAAGATGTCCAACTCGGCGTCGACAACAAGGCTGGCGCGCCCCTGCGCGACGTGCACCGCACCGATCTGGATGATCTCCCTGTACTCCCAGGGTTCGCTCCAGTCGCGCTGGTGGCTGCCCTCCCATGCCGTGAACTCGAGATCGAAAATGACCAGATCTGTTTCGACTGGCCACTCCTCGATGATTGGGTCGGGATACGTGTCCGTACAGATCGTCTCCATTGTCAGCCGAGCCCTTTGGCTGTCCAGCCGCCGTCTACGAAGAGGTCCTGTCCGGTAACGTACGCCGACGCCTCGGACGCGAGGAATATCAGCGCGCCGACCAGATCCTCGGGTTGACCCCAGCGCTGGAGGATCATCCGGTCCAGGCGCTGTTGGTGCAACTGATCGTCGCTGAAACTCTCGTCGGTCATGTCGGTGTGAATGTAGCCGGGGATGAGGTTGTTGACGCGAATGTTGTCCGGCGCCCAGTCTATGGCGGCGGCTTTCGTGAGCATGCGCAAGCCGCCCTTGCTGGCGACGTATCCCGGGTTGCCCGGCATGCCGAACACACTGCCGAGGCTGCAGATGTTGATGATCGAGCCCCCTCCGGAGGCGGCCATCTCTTCCCTGGCGATCGCCATGCACCGGTACTGTGCATTGAGGTTGACCTCGATCGTTCGATCGAAATTCTCAGGGCGCCCGACATCGGGATCGGGCGGGAGGGCGATTCCGGCACAGTTCACCAGGATGTCCAGCCGGCCGTGATCGTCGACAACCGATGTGCAGACTCTGTCGAACTCATTGCTGTCGGTGATGTCGCATTGCTGATAATCGACTTCAATCGAAAACTCAGTTTTCGGTTTGTCGGAACGGGCAATGGCGATCACCGTTGCTCCGGCCGCAGCCGCTCCTTCTGCCAGCACCGCCCCGATGCCTCGGGAAGCGCCGGTGATGATCGCGGTCTTGCCGTCGAGTGAGAAAAGCTCGCTGATTGTGTTCATCATTTCTCCGATGCGATACGGGAAAGACGATCCTGCATGAGGAACTCGGCGAACCTGAGGTCAGAGGGTTCGTCGATGTCATACGCGTTTTCGATATCGATGACGAAGCCCCGCAGGTCCGGCCCGAAGACCTTTCCCGCTTTGATGAACTTCGGGCGGGTTGCGATGAGGACGCCTGGTTGCCAGTAGGCTGGGCGCAGCTTCTGCCTCGGCACGTCCGTCAGCAGGGTGTCGAAATGCTCGGTCTTCAGCACGGGGGTCATCTTTCCCGTTTCCGGATCATCCAGGAACCACATCTTGAACGGCGTGAAGTCGTGGGGGCGGGCCAGGGTTCTCACAGAATCACACCCTTGCTCCAACATGAAGGTCAGGGCATTATCGACGTCCTCAAGGGTTCGGAACGGGAGCGTCGGCTGCAGGATGGCCACGATCTCCGGGTTCCAGCCTCGGTTTTCTTCCACCCATGCGACGGCGTGTTGAAGGTAATCGATGTCGGGCGAGTCATCCAATGCCAGGTGTTTCGGGCGAAGGAACGGAACATCGGCGCCGCACCGGCGGGCGACCTCGGCGATTTCCGGGCAGTCGGTGGTGACGATGGTCGCGTCGATCAACGTTGATGCATCAGCCACATCGATGGTGTAGGCGATCAACGGCCGACCGCAGAGGGGGATGATGTTTTTCCGTGGCACCCCTTTCGAGCCGCCGCGGGCGGGGATGATCCCCAGAATGCGGGCACTCTCTTTGGGGATGTTCTTTTCGTTCACGGGCGCTCCGTTGTGGTTATCCGCGGTTGTGTTTGCTCAGAGATTCTTTGCAATGGTCTTTCCCCGGTTGTTCGCCCCATAGTCCTCGGATCGCTCTCAGATCATCAACACTGTATCGCACGTCGCGTACCGGACGCTTGTGGACAGTACCCCATGGGCACCAATCGCGGGTCCGCGTAGTATTGTTGAGGGGTTCCAACGTCTGATGAGAGATAATGGCACGGTGTCGGCATCCTTTTTATATTGTGAGTTCGATCATTTTGGAGCGAAGAACGTATGAGTAAGACCCTAGGCCACACCGAACCGCCGGCAGAGGACCATCTTCAGATGCGGAGAGGCTGGTCACCGTTGCTGAGCCGGCCGATGCAGTTCCTACTGGATCTGACGGTGCTTGCGTCTGCGTTCATCGCGTCGTACTACCTTCGCTATGAGTTTGCGGTGTCGGGTGATGTGCTTGACGCTATGGCTGTTCAGCTCCCCGTCGTGCTGTTGCTGCAGATTGGCGCCATGCACGTCTTCGGTATCTACACTTTTGTATGGCGGTACGTCGGCATGTCCGAGATCGCGGCCTTTGTCAAGGCAGCGCTGTTGTCGTGCCTTCCGCTGGTGATTCTGCGGCTCGCACTGCCGCAGGAGTTCGCGCCGTGGCGGATCCCGTTGTCGATCATTCTGATGACGACGATCTTCGGTATTGGCGGGGTGCTCGTGCTGCGGGTGATGAGGAGGGCGATTTACGAGCGGTATGAAAAGGACCGGCGCGCGAAGGGCGCGAAAAACGGGAACGGTCGGCTGAGGCCGGTGCTATTGGTCGGTGCCGGACAGGCCGGGGTGTTGGCGGCGAAGGAGATCACCAACCGCGGCGACATGAACCTCGGCATCCGCGGATTCGTGGACGATGATCCGGTCAAGCGGGGGACCGTGATCCAGGGCGTGAAGGTCATCGGCACCACCCGGGACCTGCCGCGGCTTGTGCCGGAGCTCGATATCGACCACGTGGTGATCACGATTGCCCAGGCCTCGCGGTCGGACATCCGGCGTATCGTGGCGATCTGCGAGAGCATTCCTGTCAGGGCTCAGATCATCCCCGGGCTGTATCAGATCCTCAGTGGGTCGGTGGAGATCAGCGCCATCCACGACGTGGAGATCGAGGACCTCCTGGGGCGCGATCCGGTGATCATGGACGAAGGGCTGCTGCAACGGTTTCTGGCCGGCAAGACGGTGATGGTGACC
>SDBT01008784.1_pt1 | contig 16460 bp, 13 predicted proteins | sample 2277101 | NCBI WGS metagenome assembly SDBT01 (sample SAMN10404973, study PRJNA504765) | marine sediment metagenome | isolation source: marine sediment core GS10_PC15, 103 cmbsf | place: Arctic Ocean: Southern Knipovich Ridge | collected 2010 | reverse complement strand
GTCTGGTTCTAAACGCAGCACTCGCCTGAAGTTTTCAGCGGCTTCGTTCATTCTGCCTTGTTGAGATAGAATCTGTCCCAGCACTTGGTACACTGGGGCATAATTCGGGTCGAGTTCAATTGATCTCTCCAGATGGACAAAAGCCTCATCGAGCTTATTTTGACGCCTCAGGGCATATCCGAGGTTGTGGTGCGCCTTAGCAAATTCAGGCTCAATTGCTAATGCCTTTCTAAAGTGAGTAATAGCCTGGTCGAGTTTGCCTTCCTGGCCAAGGGCTGTGCCAATATCATTATACATCTGGGCATTATCAGGCAGCAGTCGCAGGGCCTGTTGATATTGTTCGATAGCTTCTCTCGTTTTACCCTGCTTCAGAAGCGTGTTTCCCATGTTCTTATATGCGGCTGGGTTGTCAGGTTTGATTTGAAGGGCTTTGGCATAGTGTTGGACGGCCTCGTCAAATTTACCAATCTTCGATAAAATAAACCCAAGATTTACATGTACTATATCATCATTAGGGTTGATTCGAAGGGCTTGATTATTATATGCAATGGCCTGATCGATTTTGCCTTCTTCGTGCAGTTGCCAGGCCAAAAAGCCGTACGCTACATAGTTGTCATTCGTAACTTCTAGCGCATGTTCGAAAATGGTCACGTTGTTGCGCCAGTGACGCAGTTGCAGCCGGCTGGCAACCGCCATCGCCGAAAAAACCATTACGGATAATACGGTAACTAATATTTTTCTATAGGGCCATTTTGTCGAAATATCTGCCAGCCCCCAGGCAACAATAATAAAAAGACCGGTCAGCGGAACATAAGTATAACGGTCAGCCATTGCCTGGCGTCCTACCTGAACGATGCCAATAACCGGCAGAAGTGTGATTATGTACCAGAACCAGCCAACGGTAAGGTAGCCTCGTTTTTTTGCCAGGTTAATCACCCACACAGAAATTGTAAAAAGAAGTATCGCAATCAGGACGGCCCCCAATAGAGACAACTTGCCACCTGGATGAGGATAGAATATTGCTAATCGGTTGGGCCAAATCATCTTGCCAATGTATTTTGCATAAGAAAAAACAGCGTTAGAAATTCGCATGGCTGGAGAAATTGCATTAATCGCCGCAACAGCCCCGCCCTTTTGCTGAACAAAATAAGTAATAGCACACGAACCCGCCGAAAGCACAAAAAAGGGAATCTTTTCCAATAGCAAATGACCGAAAATCCCCTTTTGCGTTCGCCCGGTATCAACGTGATGCGATGCCTTATGAAATCGGCCGAGAGGCCAATAGTCCAGCAATAGTAGTACCAGCGGCAAAGTCACAAGCATCGGCTTTGCCATAAGGCCCAATCCAAACACCACAACTGTCAATGCATATCTGCCTTTGTTTGGCCGATTGACGTAGCCTAAATACGCACCCATTGTCAGTATCCAAAACAAGGTGCTCAGGACATCTTTGCGCTCCGCTACCCACGCCACAGACTCAATATGAAGCGGATGAATAGCAAACGCAGCAGCCACAAAAACACTTCGCCAAACTGCGCCGGTCATTCGCTTAAGAACAGCGAAAAGCAATAAAGTGTTCGCCAGATGCAGCAACAGGTTTGTAAGGTGATGGCCGGCAGGGGCCATTCCAAATAGCTGACAATCCAGCATGTGGCTGATCCACGTCAAAGGATGCCAATTGCTGGCATAGCTTTCGGTAAAGGCCCAGGTAACATTTTCCCAGCTAAGTCCGGTATTGACATGTTTGTTATTCTTGATATAGACAGAGTCGTCGTAAGTGATAAAATCGCAACTGCCCACCTGCCAAAAGACCGCGATGGTAACCAATGCCAAAAGCAGGTAAATACAAAGGGCATGGTATTTTTTTGCCATAAGTCATAAGTATAAGCCTTATTCAACAATTTGCAAGTGTTCTACTTGTAAAAAGAAAGGTTATAAGAATGATAAAATCTATATCTTCTGTGGCTTAGCAAAACTTTCGATTTTCTCCTTACAAATCTTTTTCGTTACTTCATGCAGTTTTTGGCCGTATTCGGCAAAGCTATATTTTAATCAAATGCGCAGGGGTCTGCGCTGTAAAATCAGGATTTTTGTAAAAATCTTTATCGCCTGTATCATAACCACTTACGTCACTTTCGTCGGGGACGGAATTTGCGATGTGGGTTTTTGCGGTAAGTGTTTTTTTGTTTTTTGATTTTGCCCAGTTGGGGGTCGGCAGTTAGCCAGATGGGTTTGATATTGTTAGTTTCTATGGTTTCTTTTAATGTCTGGAAATCATGGTTACCGAAGAAAGTGACAGCGGTCCCTTTTCTTCCCATCCTGGCGGTTCGCCCGGTTCGATGAGTGTATGCCTGGGGGTTTAGCGGAAAATCGTAATTTATGACGTGTGTGACGTGGCTGAAATCCAGGCCCCTGCTTGCAATGTCGGTTGCGACGATTGTTTTTATCTGCTTGCTTTTGAATCGATAAAAAATAGACGACCGTCTGGATTGCTCTATGCCTCCGTGTAGAAAATCGACGGAATCAATTTCCTTTTTTAAGTGGTCGTACAGGTTCGTGCAATTTCTTCGGGAATTACAAAAAACTATTGTCTGGACAGGTTTCGTGTCCTTGAGGCATTTTAATAATGCGGGGAATTTTTTGTGTCCTTTGGCCTGTTGGAAGTGGTGGGAGAGACTTTGCGGTGCAACCTGATCGATATTCAACTCGATAGTAACAGGATTCTTTAAGTATTTTTTTGCCAGGCGTTTTATCTGGTTCGGCATTGTTGCAGCAAAGAGCAGTGTCTGGTGTTTGTGGATGAGGCAATCTATGACGAACTCAATGTCAGTAACGAAGCCCATTTTCAGCATTTCGTCTGCTTCGTCCAGTATTAGTGTCTGGACTTGCGAGAGGTTTATCGGGCTGTTGTATATGAGGTCAATAAGCCGGCCTGGAGTTGCGACCAGGACATGGACACCTTGTGAGAGCTTTGCCTTTTGGTTCTCGATTGGAAAACCGCCGTAGACAGCGAATGGTGTGATGTGAGTGAATTTGGCGACATCTGAGATGGCAGAAACGTATTGAAGGGCCAACTCGCGGGTCGGAACTATTACTAATGCCTGTATCATATTTTTCCCGGGGTCGATGGACTGGAGGATTGGGACCGAACATGCCGAAGTTTTTCCGGAGCCGGTCTCAGCCAGTGCGATCATGTCCCTGCCTGCGATAATATGCGAGAATGTTTCCTCTTGTATCGGAGTTAGTTGTTTGTGTCCGAGTTGGTCAAGGGCTTTTAATATTTGGGGTTTTAAGTTTAGTTCAGTGAATTTCATGTATACCCTTAAGGGCAATAAATGTCCGCGAATAAAACCATAACTGGTTATTTTTAAGTTATACCCTTAAGGGTAGTAGATGTCCGCAAATAAAGCCGCAATTGGTTATTTTTAAGTACTTACCCGCGTATAAGCGTGAAAATTAAGTTGAGATCAGTATAGTTACCCGCGGGTACCTGTGGCACAAGTAAACGGGAAAATTTAATTGAGATCAGTATATAATTAGGCAATTGCCTTCTTTTCAAACAGACTCCTTTCTTTCAGTATAACAAGTTCCCGTTGCTTGTTCAATATTTATCCAAATTTATCCGATGATCGACAAAGCTATGTAGGGAATAAGACTGAACACAAAGATAAATATCTTGTATAGTCCGAGGAACGAGTATATCGCCACGTTGAAAGTTTCTCGGGAAATGGAGAACCATTTGCTGTGTATTCGATATGCCCAGTCTTTAGCACAGAAACATATCAGCGACGAGAAAAGCAGCAATGCTACGTTTAGAATCGTGCACCACATAAAAAATGCTGTTAGTGTCCCAATATCCATGACATTTTTCCTTTATCTTTCTGCATCCAACAATGATTATCCAGTCTGTACAAAACGCCAAAGGTAAACTGTACTTTGCGATTATATGAATTTGCGGGAGTAATACAATGTTTTTTCCCTTTGACGGCAAGTGCGGGTTTGGCTATTGTGTGGACGGACATTGAATATTATATGCAAATCACATAGACAAAAGATGAAAAGAAACCGAGGGTTTGTTATACAGGAACACGCACGAGACGACAGCGTGCACTGGGACCTTATGTTAGAGACAGGAGAGGTCCTGCAGACATACCGACTCAAATTACCACCCGATAAACTGTTAGAGCAGACATGCACGGCTGTCAAAATTTTCGACCATCCTTTGAAGTTTCTGACTTACGAAGGGGCCGTAAATAACGGCAAGGGCAGTGTCCGGATAGTCGAGGCCGGCACATATCAATTGCTAAGTAAGGACGAACGCTGTTTCGGCCTGCAATTAGATGGGAAAATCCTTAAAGGTGAATTTGCACTCACGCATATCGAAGACGACCGGTGGGAATTTGGTCACTGTTGAAATTTAGACAAAAAAATATGCACTTGTCTTTCTTTGCGGGCGTGGTTCAATAGCCTATTTTCTGAGTTCCGGCATGTCCGGCTCGACATGCACTGTTATATTGACCGGGCGGGCCAGTTGCCGGTGCAGGGCATTTTCCAGGCTTTCGGCTATTTCGTGGGCGTCGGTTATGTTCAAGCTCTGGTCAACAAGAATATGCAGGTCAAGAAAAACCTCTCTGCCGACCGTCCGCGTCCTCAGTTTGTGCCAGTTACGTATTTGGTCATTGGCCTCAATTATATTTCGTATACTATCAATCGTATCCGAATCGACGGCGCTTTCGGAAAACTCATGGAAGCAGTCGCCGAGTAACCGCCCTCCTACCAGTGCAATCATAATCCCTACCGCGATAGCCGCAATTTGGTCTCCATGTTCGAAGCCCAACATCACCGAAGCTATCCCTATCACAACGGCAACAGAGCTAAACGCGTCGCTGCGATGGTGCCAGGCGTTTGCATATAAGGCTGAGCTGTGGGTGCTGACCGCGATTTTTTTGGTAATCCGGTACAGCCACTCTTTGGCGACTATGGAGACAAGGGCCACAAAAAGGGCCGCCAGACCCGGTCTTGCAACATGTAATTCGCCAATGCCGATACTGGCCTTGTAAATCATTGCCAGCCCTACAAAAATCAAGGCCAAAGCGATAGCGGCTGCTGCGAATGTTTCGAGTCGGCCATGCCCGTAGGGGTGTTTTGAGTCGGCAGCCTTCGAGCCGAAATGCACCCCAAGCAGAACCGCCACATCGGTGGCTATATCGGAGATAGAATGAATACCATCGGCAACCAATGCTATTGAGTGACTAACGATGCCGACAGTGACCTTGAGTACTGAAAGCACAAGATTCGTACCGATACCGACGTTAGTTACCGACTTAATCCGCCTGTTGGCACTTGTGAGTTTTTGAACATTGTCCACGATTTAGCCCAGTATCTGTTTGCAAATCTTCAAAACCGCATCGATATATTCTTTGGCAGCAGGGGCATCCTTTGCCTCAACTATGACTCGCATCACCGGCTCGGTGTTGCTCGACCTTAAATGAATCCACCCATCATCAAAATCGAATCGATAGCCATCGGTGGCATCAAGCCTGGCATCGGAGAAGATTTTTTTTGCCGAATCCAGAATTTGCTGTGCCTGTGACTTGTCAGCAGCAAATTTATCTTTGTTCATGTAGTAGCCGCCGATATCAGAAACCAGTTGGCTTAATGTTTTTCCGGTATCCGCCATCAGTTGCAGCACAATAGCGATGGCAACCAGGCTGTCACGAATCGGGCCTACCCGCAAATCAATCACGCCGCCGTTACCTTCTCCGCCTATAATGCAGTTGTGTTCAAGCATAGCTGCCGCGACGTTGGCTTCGCCCACAGCGGTTCGAATGACCTCGCTGCCCGTTTCTTCGGCGATATCATCTATCATCCTCGAAGTTGAAAGATTTGCCGCAGCTTTGCCCGGGCTTTTACTAAAGATATATTTGGCCGCCAAAGCCAGGGTGTATTCTTCACCTATGCAGATTCGGTTTTCATCAACCATTGCCAGTCTGTCGGCATCGGGGTCCTGGGCGAAGCCAATCTCGGCTTGCTGTGCTTTTACGGCCTGGCAAAGACCGATTAAATTTTCGGCTATTGGTTCGGGCTGGTGAGCAAACAAGCCGGTAGGCTCATCGTTTATCGCAAAAACCCCGCACCCCAGCTCTGCCAACAGTTTTTTTGTAACGCCGGCCCCTGCCCCATTGACACTGTCTAAAACTACCCTAAAATTTCTTGCGGCTATCGTCTGGTTATCAACTATTGCCAAAACCCTGGCGATGTGAACAGCATCGGTTCGGTCATCGGTCGTGACTTTGCCGCAATCAGGCGAATCGACGAGAGCAAAATCTTTATCAAAAAAACATTGCCTGATTTGCTCTGCTGCTTCCAGTGGCGGGGCAATGCCATTGGCAAGTAACAATTTTATACCATTATATTGGGCCGGGTTGTGTGAAGCGGTGATAACAACTGCCCCGGCGCAGCCAAGTTCTCTTAGCATAATACCAACACCCGGGGTGGTCACTATCCCTAAACCGATTACATCGACCCCGACGCCGCATAGTCCTTCTGTTACGGCCGAAGCCAGCATTTGACCGCTGGGGCGAGAGTCTCTGCCGATACATGCCGACAGCTTTTTTTTATCCTGATGCCGATTTTTCAGAAATGTCCCGAAAGCACAGCCGTACTGGCGAGCAATGGAGGCATCAAGGTTCTGGCCAACAATACCTCTCATTCCGCTAATACTGATTATTAGCTGCTCAGCCATATCGACAAGTTATTTTTAACAAAAAGCAATATTGTTTTTAATGGCTCTCAGTCAAGTTTGCAGACATAAATTTCGTTTACAAAACCAAGTTTGCTCAGTTCCTCGACAACGCCGGCGTCCGGCTCTTTGTCGAGACTGACGGCAAGAATCGCCTTTTCTTGGGCTGCTTTTTGTCCCACACCCATAGTGCAGATATTGATATTGTGCTTACCGCAGACGGTCCCCACAGCGCCGATAACGCCGGGCTTGTCATCGTTAAAGATAACCAGGACCGGGCCCTGCGGACTGACCTCTACGTCAAAGTCGTCAATTTCTATAATGCGCGGTTGTGTCTCTCCAAATACTGACCCGGTCACCGTCCGTGTGATTTTGTCGGTAACTATTTTTGCGCTGAAACTTGCCGCCACATCCTTGGCCTTTGGATTCCTGGTTTCAGCGATACTTATACCACGCTCCTTGGCCAGAACGCCGACATTGACCATGTTTAGCGGCATCTCGAAATGCCTTTGCAGCAGGCCGATCGCGAAGCTAAGTGTGACCGGTTCGACTGCCATCTCAGCAATCGTACCGCGATACTGAATTTGCACGTCCTTGATGTGGCCTAGCGCAATGGTGCCGGCAAGAGTACCAATCCGCCGGGCAAGTTCGCAATACATGGTTACAATCGGCGGCACCGCTCCAACTGTAGAGAGGGTGTTAAGTGCGTTTCTAACGCCTTTGCCCTTGATTGCATCGATAATGATTTGCGCAGCCTCGACGGCCACATCGACCTGCGCTTCTGTGGTACTGGCACCTAAGTGTGGTGTCACCAGGCAGTTCTCGGATTCTGTAAAGCGGGTATTTTCCGGCGGCTCCTTGGGATAAACATCCAGGGCGGCGCCTGCAATACGATTTTCGGCAAGTGCGTTATATATCGCCTCTTCATTAATAATTCCGCCCCGTGCGCAATTGATCAATCGAACCGTGGGTTTCATCAATTTGATTTGTTCGGCATCAATCATATTCAGCGTCTGCTCATTTCTTGGTATGTGAACGCTGATATAATCGGCTTCTTTGAAGATTCTCTCAAGGTCATTGGTAGCCTCAACGCCGAGTTTTTCCGCGTCGGCAGGCGCCGCAATCGGGTCATAGCCGAGTATCTCCATATTAAAACCCTTGGCCATCTTCGCGACAGACATACCAATTCTGCCCAATCCTATCAGGCCAAGCACTTTACCGCTAAGTTGATTACCCATATATTTTTTTCTGTCCCAGGCACCTGACTTCAGGCTGTTACAGGCCGGAACCACATTTCTGCTCAAAGCAAGCATCAAAGCCATCGTGTGTTCGGCGGCGCTTAGGGTATTGCCGCCCGGTGTATTCATAACAATAATGCCCTTTCTGGTGGCTTCGGGTATATCGATATTATCTACGCCGACCCCGGCCCGCGCAATGGCTTTTAACTTGCCGGGATTCGCCAAAACCTTTGCGGTAACTTTTGTTCCGCTTCGAATAATCAGACCATCATGCTCACCGATAATCCGGGCCAGTTCATCTTCACTTATCCCGGTCTTAACAACCGCCTCAACGCCATCTGCAGAATTGAGCAAATCGATGCCTTCCTGTGCAAGCTTGTCAGTGATAAGAATCTTAATCATCAACAAATCTCCAAATCTTTACTTTTTTCTTTTAATCCTCCCAGTTAATCCCGCTTCTGTCTTCGACAATCTTAAATCGATTCTTCGGACAGTCATAGAGATACCTTACCGAACAATGCGCAAACGCATTTGCCAGTCGACTAATCGCAGCCTGACGTCCGCGAGACTCAATGTCAAAGCCGACCTTGACACGTTTGCTCTTGGCTGACTCTGGCCAGAGTTTTTCACCGCCTGCCACATCGAAAAGGGCGGCCCCTGCATTTAACGAGCCATCATAATAGTTGGCTTCCGGCATTGCGTTAAGCTGATAATTTTCAATCGTTATTACCAGGACAACGTCGGCCCCTAAAGCCTTGCCCACCTCCTGGGCCGACAAAAATGCAAAATCGCTTCGATTAGAACGAAATTCGGACAATTTTTTGTAATCTACGAAATTTTCCGACTCGATTTCGATTTTTTGCGTAAGAGTCCTGTGCATGGCTATTGTCAAATAATAACGCAGGTTCACACCTGCGGCGAGCCAGGTGGGTTGATTAACAAGCACCAGTATCTTTTGTTCTTTGCGCTCGGACAGGTCATATTCTGCCGGAATTTTCTGCTCGTGGGGGGTTGGGCTGGCCATCACCGCTATTAAACCACAGCCGCTCTGAAACAAAATCCCAGCCAACATAAAAAAAGCAATTATTTTTTTCATTTTCAATACCACCGAAACTTTTGGACCATATCGTTTTGTTTATTTTTCCGCCAGTGCGCGGACAAATGTTACCGCCCAGGCAGCGGCAATAATAATCAGCACCGCCAGAATTACATATTTTATTTTAATTTCCGCAAAAAGTCTGCCAAGAATTTTGAAGTATACGCCAAAAACGGCGATAAGAAAAGCTAAAAATGCCGACACTGCCACAACACTGCACAATAGCGTCCCTGCCGGCTGTATATAAAACGCTTCGAATATTCTGCCCTGAACAAAAGCACGCGCTGAAGTAGTTACACCGCACGTCGGGCACGGCAGGTCGTATTTCTGCTTAAAACCGCACGGACTGAGCCATCTGCCAATATCGATTTTGTCATGCACGTCCAACCAGAACAACCCATACAGAGCAGCCGCCGCCAGGAAAATACCCCCGGCCCATGCCCGTTGCCGAAGCGAGGCCCTGCAAAAAAATTTTGACTTATTTATCTGTTGGCTTGTCTGCATAACAAAGGTTATACTGTTCTCAATTGAATTTTCCCGTTTATTCGCGGGTAAGTAACTTAAAAATCACTAATTATGGCTTTATTCGCGGACATCTATTACCCTTAAGGGTATAGAATAGGAAAATACGGTGTCCGTGTCAATGTCCGAAACTGGAGCCAAAGATATGGTGTTAGAAAAAAGAAATTTGAGCCAAATGCTGGAAACCGCCATTGTCGCAGCCCGCCTGGCCGGCCAACGGGCGATGGAAGAGCTGCGCTTTATAAAGGTCTCGGTGAAAAACAACGATGAACTCGTAACACAGGCTGACGCCAAATGTCAGGAGATAATCATAGACCGAATCAAAGAGACCTATCCCGACCACGGTTTTATTGCTGAAGAAGGCTCCGAAGGCAAAATATTCTGCCAGCCGCCGCGAGGGGCCGAGCCGGTCTGGTGGGTCATTGACCCGATAGATGGAACGAATAATTTTGCCCACAGAATGCTTCTGTTTTCGGTCAGTATCGCGGTAATGTACGAAGGGCAGCCTATTATCGGGGTGATTTTTGAACCGGCTACGGATTCGATGTTCTCCGTTGTTAAAGGAGGCGATGCGCAACTGAACGACAGACGAATAACCGCAAGCCAGGACGAAATAAACAAATTCTCAAGCATAGGCATCGACAGCCACGTCGATGCGAGTATGCGCAACTGGGTCTTCGAAATTATCGAGCGGACAAGATTCCGCAGCCTCGGCACAACCACATTACAGCTTGCCTGCGTGGCGAGGGGGAGTCTGGTCGCTACAATCGTTTGCCGCGCCAAGATTTGGGACATAGCGGCTGGCGCCCTGCTTGCCGAATCGGCCGGTGCCGTTGTGACCGACTGGCAAGGCGATAAAATCTTTCCTGTGAATTTGGAAGACTATAAGGGGGATGAATTCTGGGTATTGGCGGCCAATAAAAAAGTGCACGGCGAATTGGTACAGCTTATAAAATCCTGACAGTTTACCGGGGGTCGGGCACCGGATGCAGTGCTACAAGTTTTGGTTTATCGTTAGCAGAAAACACATTGCTGCGGTCGAATATCGCAATCACTCGTTTTTGCGGTCCGTCGGCTCCTATCCGGACCAGAATATAGGCCGTGAATACATCGCTTCGCACCGTGACAAGATTACTGATACGTGAGAAAATAATGTCCCGCTCTTCGAAATCGTCTATCGCACCATCCTCCGGCGTAATATCAGGAAAATCTGTCAAATCCTCTGAGTTACGGCCATAGTAGTCGATGCTACGGACCTCGTTAAAGTCGACAACATTATTCAATTCTCCAATATTTTCAAAACTGCCGTTGGTGCTCCGGAAGTTAGCTACCGTTTGGGCAATCTCTTCGGTCATCCACGGCAGTTGTGCCATCACAAACCACGGAGCTGTATTGATATTTATGCGTCCTTTAATTCGGGTCTCGTTGGGGTCCTGGCCATGGTCATTGGGGTCAAAGACTGTCAAATATTGGAATATCTGCTGAAAATCCGGGTTGGTCAAATCAAGCCGTATATCACTCTCCGCAGACGCCAAACCCAACTGCCGACCAATTGAGTTTGCATCGATACTACTCTGACCTATGGCTAAAGGTAAAACGACATCGCCGATAGTCGCAAAATCCTTATTTGCCAGCCCTATATTGTAATTCTTGGCAGTTGGACTATTGTAATTGTTAATGGCCCCTAATGTATTTCCCAAATTCGGATCAAAATCTGTGTAATCAACCACATGCCAGTTGTTGTCATCCCTTTGGACATATTTTTCGAATCCCTGTTCAAACCAGTCGTTTTGAGTATTCTGTTCATCGATATTAATAATATCCGTTCCTGAACTATGTATAAGTGTAATGTTATAATTGTTGTATGTCTCAAAAGTTGGGTCACCGGCAAGATCAACATAATTGTCCGACAATTTCAAATTGATGTCTTCCTGCGTAGTAATACCCCCTGGAAGTGTAAAGGCCGAAATGTCATCAGCGATAACGAAAAAACTCTCAGGCCCAATAGTACTACCGGTCAAGTCTATATCCGTACCGTCTGAAATAGATAGAGTAAAATCATCAAGCGATATACTGACATCAAACGGGTTATACAGTTCCACTGCAAAATGATTGTTGGCTGAAACATCAGGGTTAGCAGCATCTATCTTTATTCCTATTTCACTTATAAACGGCTGGGCTTCGAAACCATAATATTTTGTTCCCGAACCATTATCAAATATTGTCACATTCGCGTCGTTATCACGAAAGTCGATTATATTAGCCGTAAGTTGGGCTGCCAAAGCATCGACGTCAGCAACTGCCAAATCTATGCCGGCAACTAAGGCATCGAATATCAACTCCTTAGAGGCTGTATTGATATTTATCATTTTATTGCCATTGGGATCAATAATTCTATCCATGTTGTAAGTGGTACAAATGTGTCGCCGCGTATAGTGACCACTACTGCCGTCAGAGGCCTTAGTAAACCATATAGGCAATTTGTCTGGATTATTATATGGTATTTTTAACTGAGTGGGATATCCAGGCAAAAAAGTCTTCTCCCAATACGCTTCTAACCTTATTAAAGACGGTGAATCCATGAAAAAACGGTTTCGAAGTTCCAGTTCATCAGATATATCAAAAGGCAGGTAATCACCATTGGGAATTTCGATTTCCCAGATGCAATCGTTTTGAAACTTGGCCAAATCAAGAGGATCTTCGGTGCCAACTCTGGCTTGGTGTAATAAATCTACAGCAACATCTGAAAGGCCATCTTCTTTTGTAACATTTTTCAGGTCTATATCCGTATGCGCACTGCCGATTGATGTTGATTCGAATTTATGAGCGGTGTTGATATTTATCATTGCGCAATTGTCGATAATTCTAATCGCTGCGTAAACCGGTTTTCCCTTGCTGCTGGTCACATCGGGCAAAATCACCCATCTGGAATCGGCTACACCGTCACCGTCGGCATCGGCCTTGTCGCCTTCATTTTTGATGGGTTCGTCAGGCTTGATTATTATAGCTCTTAGATTTCGAAAACTGATTCTATCACCATCTGAATCTCTATAATTAAGCTGACCTGTACCGGTGTTGTAACTGTTCTGGAACAAATAAGCCAACTGGCCGTAAACATCACTGATATGGCCAAAACCATACTGAGCAGTATCCATAGTTGGCGGCTCCATCGCCACATCTACCATAACTGGCTCCAGGTCTGCAAGCCAGATATCATCCGCTGACCCATAAAGGCTTACGTCATCATCGAATGTCCCTAATACAGCGTCCGGCCCTTCAGTGATGTTATGGGCTGGATAATCGTAGTATTCATGGCCGGAAACGCCGGGCACATCCACAGCCAATAGCTGTGATATCTTTGTCACTACCGATTCTACTGCGTAATTGAGTTCTTTGTTTTCCGAGACACTGGCTGTGGCCATCCTGTCTACCCGCGCACTCATAACAAATGTCACGCCGATAATGGCCAGCAGCGTCGTCAAAACCACCGCTAAAATAAGGGCTGAGCCCGCCCGGAAGTTGGCTTTCACAGATTTTCTGTTCGTCTTTTTCATCACTTATTGCCGGCCTAATCGCCTATATAAACAATATGAGTAAACTGCCTGCCGTTCTGTATAACGCCTTTGGAATCGTGAAGCGTGAATGTAAACTTGATAGCCCTCGGAAAGAATCCGGAACCCAAATAATCCCAGTTAACATCACCCAGGGAAAAATCCGCCCCGTCGGGCACATTGAAAAACCACCCATACTCTAGGTCCGACGCAAAATCATTTTGACTGCCATTACCGTATGGGTCCTCGTCCGGCCGCCAAACGTACCTGTTATTAATCACATCCCATTCTTCCACTTGTATTTTCAGATTGCTCATCCCCTGGCACATAACCATATGTAGATTGCCCTGGTTTGTCATATCTACCTCTGGCCGTGCCGTATTGAAACATACAGGCATTACCCAGGTTTCATAGGCAGGCAACGGCACCGTCTTCCACTCGGCTAAAGACAGCAGGTCATACTCGTAATCATCGTTAGTGACAGGAGTAAAAAAATTGAAGACTCCTGCCTGATAACCGGGGAATTTATCTATAAGTTTATCGTCGGCGGTGAGAATATGCTGACGCCTTACAAGGTTTTTGGCATTTTTATAATCCATAGCCAGCCCTTTTGAATTTACAAAACCAGATTGGCCATAATAAATTCTCGCAATATTGCCGGCGACCGTAACCAGGTCGGTTATACCACTATTGTCATAATCATATTGTTGAACCGACTGAAAATCACCGTTGGCAAAAAAAAGAACCTGGTCGTGTCTCAGGCCAGTGACATCATCATATTCAAATCGTATCGCTATAGGAGCATCTTTTTGCAGGCCTTTGAAGTCGGTGTCCAACTGGCTGGTCAATGCGCGCAGGTTCCGCATAATCTCGGCATTTGCACTTGATGTTCGGCGGGCGTCTATCGCGATTTTGAAAATCACGCCCGAAAACGACAACGCCATCGTCAAAAGGGCAATGGCCACCACAAGCTCAATTAGAGTAAAGGCCTTTCTCATTGTTCTTTTCTTTAATTACCCGTACCCCCCGGACACATTAAAATCTGATTACTTTCTGAAACACACCAATACAGGGGTTCCTTCCGCCACCAACCGGCGGCGGGACCACCCAAACCCAAACACTCCCCGATAGAGCCCCCCCCCAGGGTCTGTCAAGGTCAATTACATTATCAGCCCCCCGCCAGTATCGCTCCAGAACCCGGTATATCTGCCCCGTCTGACTGTCTATTATTGTGTATCCGTCATTGATAGCTGCCTGCTCGGACGGGTTCAGAAGCTCGTTATTATTAATGCCTAAAGTAACAGTAACATTTTCAGGACTTTTCCAAAGACCAGTACCACTCCTTCTGCAGATAAAGACTGTCACCTGAACATCGAACGCGTCTATCTTTCTGCAAAGTGCACGCCAGTAATATTTTCCCTGCGCAATTCCAGCAGGAGTCGATGGATAAGCAAATTCAGGGTCGTCAGGCATCAATGACACCGACGACACATTCCTGAAATCAACACATGCATTTATAACCAGGTCAGGGTCATCGGTATTAACGCCATACAGTCTAATCTTTGCGAAGGCCTCGTCAGCGGCCACCACTGCGATACTGCGCTCGGCGGCTACCGTCGAAAGATACAGGCCGGTCGGAAACGTCCCCGCTATGAAAAGCATACCGATAGATAGTATCCCCACAGCCATCAAGACCTCGGTAAGAGAAAAACCGCTTTTGTTTCGCCTGCTTCTCATAGTTCTGTTAATCCGACGAAATTATCGTACCTGTATATGGATTTATATATAGCGTTTTCAACTGCTTCAACTGCTCTAAATAGCCCGAATAAGCCACGCCTTGTCCATCGGCCTGCCTGAATTTCTCTTTGTCATAAATAATAAAGCTGTTTCGACTCTGCTCCTGGCCCAGGCCCAAAGCCGGGTAATGGTCCTGATAAAACATTGCACTCCCTGCCAACACAATTGTTTCCTTATTAAAAATGTCATCGGCGCTATTATCAGAGGGGCCAATCCAATAACCATCTTTATTTATTACCTGAACCTGGTGTATTACCATTTTGCCGGATGGTGAAAAAACAACAGAAAAGGTGGTTGTATCTGTCTTTTGCCAACCCTGCGAAATATCGGTGTCTGATGAAATATACGTGTCTCCTGCACTTCCGAGTTTTAAGTCCATCACGCCGATATTGGCCGGCAGTTTTATTGGTTTCATTCTTTCCATAGCCCTGCAAAAACCATTTGTCGGGCCTAAGCCTTCTTTGCTGCGTACTATAAAGATGATGTACTGGTTATCGTTCAGGCCCTGCTGGAATCGGACACCGGCATATTTTTGCTCTCTGGCAGCTATCGCCCTGGCTGAGGCCAGTGACGCGCTTATGAGGTTGCGGACGCTGCCCGCCGACGTCAGTGAATCGGTAAAATTGCGAATGGCCGGCATCGAAAAGACCGTAAGCACCGCCATCGCCGCGATGACAACCGTCATCTCCATCAGCGTAAGACCGGATTGTCTGGGCTTTGTCTTCATCTTCTTACCTGCTGCTTATATCATCGTCGTTACCGTATATTCGGTCAGGCCCGGCTGAAGTTATAACGGGAAAAGTATCGCTGTTTCTGTGGCCGAGATTATAATCGTAGTAATAGCTGTATCTTATCTTTTTGCCCCACGGGTCGACGATTCTCAAAAAGTCTCTGCCGATGCCACCAACGGTGATACTTGCCCCTTGCTTGAGTGACGGAGCAATTTTATCGAGCATCTTTCTACACTCAGGCACCCTGCTTAAAAAGCAACACCATACTTCATTCTTTACATATCCTGCGGCAGTCGCACCCAATGCATCTTCAATGTATGAAACATCAATATCATTGCAATCCAGCGGGAATTTCAGCGCAGAGTAGAGCGCATCAGGATACTGATAGTCGTAGTCGCGAAACTGCTCGACGGCGGCGGTGATGAGCGCTATGGTGCTTTCTGTAAGCTGTTCTTTGGCGCGGGCCTCGATGCGGCCGGCGGTAGTGATTACCAGCGCCGCTAATATCGCGATTATCGCGACCACTATCAGCATCTCAATAAGTGTCACACCGGTTTTGTATCTGTAACTTTTCATAACTGTCAACATGTCCAATTATGTATGGAGTAAAACCGAAACTCTTTAAAAATTTCGAATATCGTCACTTGTCCCATACAAACCGTCGGCCCCCGCGGAAATCAGTATGTATGAATCAGGCCTGTGAGGCCAGTAATCTATAGTTGTTATTTTCGGATCGCTTATAAAGTCGCGCAGATTATCAATGTCATCGTTAAGCAACGGAAT
>SDBT01008783.1_pt1 | contig 16460 bp, 13 predicted proteins | sample 2277101 | NCBI WGS metagenome assembly SDBT01 (sample SAMN10404973, study PRJNA504765) | marine sediment metagenome | isolation source: marine sediment core GS10_PC15, 103 cmbsf | place: Arctic Ocean: Southern Knipovich Ridge | collected 2010 | reverse complement strand
GGCGCGTGCTGGAGCTGGACGGGGCAATGAGTCAGCGCAGCGGGACGATATCGATGCCGGCCGGCGATAAGCTGCTGGTTTTCCTGGCAGCCGGCATGACCGGTGAGGCCCAAGAGCAAGTCGAGACATTTGATGAGGGGCAAGGCGTTCACGCGGCGGTTTTGCGGGACAGGAGCGAATCGCTGATGCCCAGCCCCGACGCGCCGGCCCAGGCGGCCGAGCTGCTGCGAGCGTCCATGAGCCAGCAGGCCGGCATGGCGGCGCTGACTCGCCGGATTGCTCGCGACATGCTTGAGCAGGCTCCGGCCGGCCAGTGGGCGGGCTTTCTGCTGCTCCAGACCGAGCCTTCCCTGGAAGACCATCAGCGGGTGCTGGAGACACTGCAGCCGGGAGACTGCCTCTTGGCGAAGTTGGTCAAGGCCTCTCTGCTCGCCGGGCAAGGGCGATATGATGAGGCGGCAAAGGTCTACGCTGATGAGATCCCGCTAACGGGCCAGGACGTCGGTCTGATGTTCAGTGAGGCGGCCTCGGCTGAACAGGCCGGCAAACTCTACAAGGCTTTACGTCTCTACCGGCAGATCTGGGACCAAAGCCGCAATGGTTTGGCCGCCAACAATGCCGCCTACGTGATGACCCTGCTTTGGCCGGGCGATCAGGAAAAACTGCGAGAAGCGCGCATCCTCGCCGAGGCGGCTGTCAAGGCGGTTCCCAACCACCCCAACTATAACGACACGCTGGGATGGGTCGCCTGTCTCCAGCAGGATCAGCGAATCGCTATCCAGCACCTGAGGCTGGCGATCAAGGGCTTGTCCGATTCGCCGGATGTTCACTACCACCTGGGCCTGGCCGAAGCCGCCGCCGGCAACACGGAGTTGGCCCGGTGGCACCTGGAGGCAGCCGTCGCCTTGGCGCCATCGGCCGTGCCCAAAGAAGAGGCCGCCATGCAACCCGATGCCGCGGCGCCCTCCGTGGCGGAACTGGCGCAGCAGGCGTTGGAGAAGCTTATCGAACCCTGAATGGCGAACGTAACCGGCGATGAGCGAGTGGTCCCAGTTTTCGGCCACAGCCCGCCCGTGGCGGGTTGCATTGGCGATTTATACGAGGCGAACAAAGTAAATGCGCAAGCGGATAGAGCAGCAATGTCGCAAAGGGTTGTTCTCACCACTATGGACAGTGGCGGAGTTATACCGCCGAGCGCATGAATTTAGTGCGCCCGGTATTAGAGATGAGTAAAGGCCCGCCCGAGTGAGTCGATCACCTCAACAGGGCGGCGAGACCGCCGAAGGTCGCTCGCGGCATCTGCTCAGCTTCGACGTGGAGGAGTATTTCCAGGTCCAGGCCGCCGCCGAGGGAGGCATGCGCCCGTGCGATTGGCCGGGCCAGCCGAGACGTCTGCAGCCGCCCGTCGAGCGCATCCTGGAGATTCTGGCCACTTCCGGAGCCTCGGCGACGTTCTTCGTCCTCGGATGGGTCGCCAACGACCAGCCGGAACTGATCCGCCGAATCGCCGCCGGCGGCCATGAGATCGCCTCTCATGGCATGGATCACGCGATGCTGGAGCGACTTTCACCGGCGGACTTCGCCCGCCAGCTCCGCGACAGCCGGCGCCTCTTGGAAGACATCACCGGCCAGGCTGTGATCGGCTACCGCGCGCCGACTTTCTCGCTGACCCATCGCACCGCCTGGGCCTTGGACGTGCTGGCCGAGAGCGGCTTTGAGTACGATTCTTCCGTCTATCCCATCCGCCACGATCGCTACGGGGTTCCCGACGCCCCCACCCAGCCGCACCGGGCATCCGGACCGGGGGGAGGGACGATCCTGGAGTTGCCCCCGCTGACCTTCAGGGCCCTGGGGTCGAACTGGCCGATCGGCGGGGGAGGCTACCTGCGCCTCTTGCCGGTGAAGCTGCCGGCGATGGGCCTGGACGCCGCCGCCGCCAAGGGGCTGCCCGGCATGATCTATCTCCATCCCTGGGAGCTCGATCCGCATCAGCCGAGACTGCCCATGCGTCGCCTGAGCCGTTGGCGGCACCGCGTGAACCTCCGGCGAACCGAGGGCAAGCTTCATCGGCTGCTGCGGCGATTTGCCTTCACGAGCGTTGCCGCCAGGCTGGGCGAACTCAAAGACATGGCCCGGCGGACGTTCCCATACGGGCGCCCCTGACCGCTAGCCACGCGGCTGTCATCTGGCGCGGGCGCCGAGAAGCTGCTTGACCAGCGTTGTCCGCCCGTCGCGGATCAGTTCCACCTCGACGCTCTCCCCGGGCATGGAGGCCAGGACAGCCTCGGTCAATGCCGCGGGAGTGGGCGTGGGCCTGCCTGCCAGGGAGATAATCACGTCGCCCCGGCGGATCTGCTCTCCCCGGGCGGCGGCGGAATTGCGGATAAAGCCCATAACCTTCACGCCCTCCGGGGCTGCTCGCATACGCAAGCCCAGGTGTGCTTCCCTTCCCTTGGCCGGGCGCCACGGCGGGGGCTGGCGAAGAATCCACGCCCGCCACTGCTCATCGATCACCGCGATGGGCCTTTGCAGCGTCTTCTCAAGGGCCGCAACGCCGGTGGGGTCCTGCCGATAGGTCCGTTTGTAGGTCTCATAGAAGACGTTGAGCTTCCGGCCGGCCCGAAGGTAGTACATCAGATACTGTGCCTGGAGATAGCAGACCATCGGATCCTGGAGGAACTGCGCCTGGTTCATGGCGCACAGCTCCGCCAGTGGGCGGGCCTTGTCGGCTTTGAGGATTTGCTGAAGCGTGGCAAGCCCCGGATCGGCCTGAACGCGCAGCACGCCGCGCTTGATCAGGGCCGACTGGAACAGCGTGGCCAAGCCCTCCGCCACCCAGATCGCGTGGGCCTGCCGGGCGATCACCTGATCGTTGTGGTGCAGGGCGTGGGTGAACTCATGCACGAGAACGCTTGAGAGAGAAATACTCATCAGCGTTCGCCGGGCCGTTAAGTAAATGCCCAGCGAATCCGCCACCGGCGACAGCTTCCGGTAGTCTTGGACGGTGGGCAGGATGACGGTCAGTTGCCACTGAAGGTCGTGGGGGAACAGCCGATTCTTCTGAAGATCAACATAATAGCTGAGCGTGTTGTTGACGGAACGAAAAGTCTTTTCATCCAGGGCCGAGATGTACTTCAGATTCCTCCTGGCGTCTATCCGGGTCGCGTAGCCGTTCAGCAGGGCCTCTGCCGGCGGCGTGGTCGGCTGAGCCTGGGCGGTAGGGGCATCCGGCTCGACGTCGGCGGCGCGGCACGAGTCGGCAGCCGAGAACAGCGCCACTGTCCAGACCAACAGCCAGACCACCACCCGCACGGGGTTAAGTGTCGGACCGTGCCTTTCAGTGGAGCGATTGGCTGTACTCATCTCCGTCAGCGCCATTCCGAGCCTTCTGTCAGCATGTTTATCATTGTAACCGGCCGACCCAGCAGACGCTAACCACAAGGCGGCCGCCACATGTTCTCGCCTCTCTAGCCAGAGGCGAAGGGGGCGCACGGCAAGGTGAGTCTATGTACTGCACCGGCGGCAACTTCAGGTGGCTCGGGTTGGTGGAAGAAGTGTTGTAAACGACCTGAACGACGGGTAAGCTCGGCGACGGCGTCCGGGCGCAGGCATTGGTCGGATAGCGGGTGGAGCAGACTGAGATGCCCCAGGCTTATGAGCCGATAAAGTTGTTCGTGCCCGGGCGGCTGTGCCTCTTCGGCGAGCATAGCGACTGGGCGGCGCAGTTCGGCCTGCATCGGGGGTTCTGTCTGGTGGTGGGAACCGACCAGGGCCTGGCCGCCGAGGCCGGCAGGGGAGAGGAGTTCTCGGTTCAGACGATCGTGCCTGAGGCCGGCCGAACCGGCAAGCCGCGCCGCCGGTCCATGTCGTGTCCGTGGACGCCTGGAGCGCTACTGGAGGCCGCCAAGGATCAGGATGAGTTCTTCCGCTATTGCGCCGGGGCGGCCTACCAGATGATGACCCGGCATGGGATTCGCCAGGGGCTGGACCTGCGGATCAGGGCCATCGACCTGCCACTGCGGAAGGGGGTCTCAAGCTCCGCAGCCGTGTGCATTCTCGTCGCCAGGGCCTTCGATGCGGTGTACGACCTGAGGTTATTCCCCCATGAGCTGATGGAGTTGGCCTACCTGGGCGAGCGATTGACGGGCAGCCAATGCGGGCGGATGGACCAGGCCTGCATCTACGGAAACACGCCGGTGCTGCTGAGCTTCCAGCAGAGCAGCCACATCCGTGTCGAGCCGGTCTTCTGCGGCGGGCAGGTAGACATGTTTTTCGTCGATCTGGCGGGGGAAAAGGACACGATTCGGATCCTCGCCGACCTTCGGCGGGCGTATCAGCAAACCCCGCAATTGCAGCAGGCCTTGGGAGGCGATAACGAGCAGATCGTTCGGCGCGCCTACCAAGCCCTTTCCGACGGCTGCCCCGCCGAACTTGGCCGACTCATGACCGAGGCCCAAGAGCTCTTTGACGCGCGGGTCGCCCCGCACAGCCAACCCCACCTGCTCAGCCCGCGCCTGCACAGGCTGCTTTCCTGCGAAGCGATCGGAGAGCACATCTACGGGGGAAAGGGCGTAGGCAGCCAAGGCGACGGCACAGCGCAGTTCGTCGCCCGCAGCGAGGATGATCGCCAAGCGGCGATGGAGAAGATCGGCCGAGCCTTCCCGGAGATGGCCTGTTTTCCGCTGACCATCCGCCGGCAGCGCCCGGTGTAAGCGTGTTTTTGGACCGTCGGCCGATGGCACGAGGCTGGGACTCACACACAATAGTTGACACTATCCGGGGAATTCGCCGGTTGACAGCGTGAGGCGGGGCGTATATAGCTACAAGCCAGTGTTCGTACCATCGTTACAGGCGGCCAAGGACGGGAGCCCGCCGCCAGGCGGACGAAAACACGCAACGGGAGTATCTGAGCGGCCATGGAAAGGCAAACGCCACGAAACAGGGGGCCATGGCAGACTCGCGGGGCGGGAACGGATGGATATTGATGTCAGGCAGGTCGGAGATTCCCGTTTTTATCCTGTGCGGCGGGTTGGGCACGCGGCTGAAGGGAGAGACCGAGTTCCGCCCCAAGCCGATGGTTCCCGTGGGCAACAAGCCGATCCTATGGCACATCATGAGGTGGTACGGGAAGTTCGGGTTCAGGTGGTTTGTCCTGTGCCTGGGCTACAAGGCGGATGTGATCAAGTCCTATTTCCTCAATTACACGGCCATGAACAGCGACTTTACCGTGGATCTGGCCGCCGACAGCTTTTCCGTTCACTCCGTTAACCACAACGATGGCTGGAAGGTGACGCTGGCCTACACCGGGGAGAAGGCCATGACCGGGGCGCGCGTGGCGCGGGCGGCGGAAAAACATCTCGGCCAGGCCGAGCAGTTCGCCGTAACCTATGGAGACGGACTCTGCGACGCCGATCTGGGCGCGGAGTTCGATTTCCATCTCGCCCACGGCAAGACGGGCACCGTCTTGGCCGCTAACCCGCCTTCGCGGTTCGGGCAGCTCCACTTCAAGGACGAGCTCGCATATGAATTCAATGAGAAACCGACCTTCCGCGAGGACTGGATCAACGGGGGATATCTCTTCTTCCGCCGTGGTTTTCTGGACTATCTTTCGACGGACGATCAATGCGTCCTGGAGCGGACACCGTTAACGGGTTTGGCCCGAGACGGGCAACTGGCAGTCTACAAACATTCGGGGTTCTGGGCCTGCATGGATACCCCGCGCGACCTGGAGTATCTCGAGGGCGTGTGGGCTTCAGGCCAAGCGCCTTGGGAGGCCTGAGCGTGAACGAGTCCTTTTGGACGGGCAAGAAGGTCCTGCTTACCGGGCACACAGGTTTTAAGGGAGCTTGGCTGAGCCTTTGGCTGAGCCGCCTGGGCGCCGAGGTCGTCGGCTATTCGCTGCAGGCGCCCACCGAGCCGAGCCTGTATGAAACCGCTGGCGTCGCCCAACTCGTCAAAACCATCGAAGGCGACGTTCGAGACTTGGACCATGTCCAAAGGGTGTTCAAGGGCGAACGGCCGGAAATCCTGTTCCACCTGGCGGCCCAGGCGCTGATCAGTGTGGGCTACCAGCAGCCCGTCGAAACCTACGCCACGAACGTCATGGGCACCGTCAACGTCCTGGAAGCCGCCCGCCGGACAGATTCCCTCCGCTCGGTGATCGTCGTGACCAGTGATAAATGCTACGCCAATCACGGGGAGGATCGGCCCCTCGGGGAGGACGACCCGATGGGGGGCGACGACCCTTACAGCAGCAGCAAAGGCTGTGCCGAGCACGTCACCGAAGCCTATCGTCGCTCGTACTTCCACGCCGATCCATCCGATTCGCCTCGCCTCGGCCTGGCGTCGGTTCGGGCGGGCAACGTCATCGGCGGAGGCGACTGGGCCACCGACAGGCTCATCCCCGACTGCGTCCGAAGCATCGCCGCCGGCCAGGCCCTACGCATCCGCTGCCCCGACGCCGTTCGCCCGTGGCAGCACGTTCTGGACCCTCTTGCCGGGTACATAAGGCTGGCTCAGCGGCTGTGGAAAAAGCCCGAGGCGTTCTCCGGGGCGTGGAACTTCGGCCCGCCCGCGGGCGAAAAGCGCCCCGTGCGGTGGCTCGTCGCCACGCTGTTGGAGCTTTGGGGCGTTGACGTCGGCTGGGCGGCGATGAAAAACCGTCCCTACCACGAGACCCGCTCGCTGCGACTGGATTGCGGCAAGGCTCGCAGGCGCTTGGGCTTCCTGCCGCGCATCGGGTTGGAAACGGCCGTCGAGTGGACGGTGGAATGGTACAAGGGCTTCTACGCCGGCTTCGAGGCCCGCCATGCCGCGTTGGCGCAGATCGACCGGTGGATGAGCCTGGAAACACAAGAGGATCGCCTCCTGACGTCGGCAACGAACCGGCCGGGCGCGTCGGAAGTGAGCGGCCATGCACTTTGAGCAGACCCCGCTTCCCGGAACATATCTGATCGACCTGGAAGCCATCGAAGACGAGAGGGGCTTTTTCGCCCGCGTCTTCTGCGCCGAGGAATTCCGCAAGCGCCAACTGGACGGCCGGATCGTGCAGATCAACACCTCGCTGAGCCAAACCAAGGGCACACTTCGCGGTATGCATTATCAGCTTCGGCCCTGCCAGGAGGCGAAAACCATCCGCTGCATCCACGGCGCGGTCTACGATGTGGCCTTGGACGTCAGGCCCGGTTCGGCCACGTTCGGCCAATGGTTCGGCGCTGAGCTGACGGCCGAGAACCGTCGAATGCTGTACGTGCCTCGCGGCTGTGCGCACGGGTTCCTGACCCTCCGTGAGAACACCGAGGTGCTCTATGTTACGACGGCGCCTTACAGCCCGCAGCACGAGCGCGGGATACGGTGGGACGATCCTCGGTTCACCATCGCCTGGCCGATGGCGCCGACGGTGATCTCGCCGCGAGACAGGACGCATCCTGATTTCGACCCTGAGTATCATCTGGCCACGCGGGAGCCCTCAGCTAAATGAGAATACTCTTCACCGGCGCCAGCTCCTTCACGGGGTACTGGTTCATCAAGGCGCTGGCCGAGAATGGCCACGAGGTGACGGCTACGTACCGGGCAGGGCCGAGAGAGTACTCCGGCGTCCGGGCGGTCCGGGTCGCCCAGGCCGATGGCTTATCCGGCCAGGTATTTGGATGCACCTTCGGCGGTGATGATTTCCTTAGGCTCATCCGGCAGGGGGGGACGTGGGATCTTTTCTGCCATCACGCCGCGGATGTCACCGATTATAAGAGCTCGAATTTCGACGTTGTCTCGGCCTTGGGCAATAATACGTTGAACTTGCCGACGGTGCTTGAGGCCCTTCGTCAGGCCCATTGCCCAGCCGTGCTGCTGACGGGCAGCCTCTTCGAGTTCGGCGAGGGCGAGGGCGACGATCTGTCAGTGATATCGCCCTATGGGCTGTCCAAGGGGCTGACGGCTGAGATGTTCAAGTACTATGTGTCGGCGGCCGGCATGGCCCTTGGCAAGTTCGTTATCCCCAATCCGTTCGGCCCGTATGAAGAGGCGCGATTCACTTCCTATCTCGTGCGCTGCTGGCAGGAGGGAGCGACCGCGGAAGTGCGAACGCCCGATTACGTCCGGGACAACATTCACGTGAGCCTGCTGGCGAAGGTGTATGCCTCGTTCGCCGAATCCGCCGACCGGTGGGACCGGTTCACGAAGATCAATCCCTGCGGGTACCGCCAAAGTCAGGGCGTCTTCGCCGAGTGCTTCGCCCGCCAGATGCAGTCGCGACTGGGCATCCCATGCCCGCTGAAGATCATGGAGCAGCATGAATTTCCCCAACCACGGACTCGCGTAAATACCGATATCCCCGATATCGAGCGACTTACCTGGAGCGAAACCGACGCATGGGACGAACTGGCGCGGTATTACCAAGGTCCGTTCCTGACGGCGCAAGCGGAGGGCTTGCCATGAATTCTAACGAGCCGTCAGTAGGCGTGGCCGTTATTACGCATCGATCGCGCCAACACCTGCCGAATTGCCTGCCGCCGATTCTTGGCTCGCCGCTGCGGCCGCGGGTGCTGGTGGTGAATTCCTCCTCCGACGACGGCACGGTCGAGCTGGCCGAACGCATGGGGGCCCAGAGCCTCATCGTCCCGCGCGAGCAGTTCAACCACGGAACCACGCGCGAGCTGGCCAGGAAACGCCTTGGCACCGAGATCGTCGTCATGCTGACCCCGGACGCGTACCCCGTCGATGAGCACGTTCTCGGCAAGCTTGTGGCGCCCATCGTTGCGGGTCAAACGGCCGTCGCCTATGCCCGGCAGATCGCCCATGACGGCGCGGGCTTCTTCGAGCGGTCGCTGAGGGATTTCAACTACCCCGCGCACAGCCAAATTCGATCCGCCGAAGACGTGGCCAGCCACGGCATCTACACGATCTTCTGTTCCAACGCTTGCGCGGCCTGGCTGAACTCGGCCCTGGACGAAATCGGCGGCTTCCGGCCCGTCCTGACCAATGAAGACACGTTCGCGGTCGCCATGCTGCTGCGCCAGGGGCGGCGCATCGCCTACGTCGCCGACGCCGTCGTGAAGCACTCGCATCGCTACAGCCTGTGGCAGGAGTTTCGGCGGCACTTCGACGCCGGTTACGTCCGCAGGCTGCACCGGGACTGGATCGCCTTTGCCGGGGGCGACAAGGCCCGCGGGCGAGCGTACGCCAAGAAACTGCTGCTGGACGCGGCCCGGACACGCCCGTGGCTGCTGCCTCATCCGGCGGGGCATCTGCTGGCCAAGTGGCTCGGCTATGAGATCGGCGCGCGGGCCCTGAAGGCGCCGATCTGGCTGAAGAGGGGTTTGAGCAGCCAGGATTACTACTGGCTATCCCAGGGGCGAGAGGCGCCAGATGCCGTGGCCGAGGCGCCTGCGGCGGCGGGCGAGTTGCGGCCGGCGGCAAGAGTGCATCAAGAGAAATGAATCTCGCCGGGAACAGGCTCAGGGCCGCCCTGCTTGGGGCCATCAGGAACTCTCTGCATCATCGTCTCGGATGGTGCACCGTTTGCGGCAAGCCCACGCTTTTCGTCTGTGTCGACGCCGCCACGGCCCGAAACAACATGTTCTGCCTTTTCTGCCGGAGCTCTTCCCGAAAGCGGCATGTGGCCAAGACGTTGCTGGAAGAGGTTATCGCGCCCCGGACCGGGCGGAAGGCCAAGGCCTTGAAGGCCCTGCCCGAGGCGCTGGACATCCAGGTCTACAACGCTGACATCGACGAGGCGATCGGCAAGGCCCTTGGCCGCCGCGCGTGGTATACTTGCTCGGCGTGGCTGCCGGGCGTCGCGGCCGGGGCGGAAATCAGGCCGCGGGTGTTCTGCCAGAACATCGAGGCGCTCAGCTTCCCAGCCGAGAGCTTTGACGTGGTCATCACCGAGGACGTTCTCGAGCATGTCCGCGACCACATGAAGGCCTTTGCGGAAATTCATCGCGTGCTCAGGCCAGGCGGCCACCACGTCTTTACCGTTCCCTTCCGCTTCGACGGGCCGACCGTCACGCGGGTGGATACTTCCGGGCCGGAGGACGTGCACCTGCTGCCGCCGCAATATCACCGCGACAGGTTGCGTCGGACGATTCTGGCCTATCGGACCTTCGGCATCGACTTGTTTGACGAGATGAAGGCAGTCGGCTTTGAGACGTCACTTCGCGTTTGCACCTACCTCGACCGGCGAGACGGCATCGTCAATAGCTTCGTTTTCGACTCGGTAAAGGTTGGCTGAGGCATCCGGCTCGCCCTTCGGGCGGATGGGCGCCACGCGGTCTGCTCCGAGGCAGCGGCATACGCACTCGTGAATGATTTCAGTGGTTTGCTCCCAATTGAATCTCGTCTCAAAAAGCTGCCGCCCGTTTCGACCTGGCCGGGCGATCTCCTGAGGATGCTCTCGGAGGCGCCGCAGCAGGTCGGCCAACCCCTGCGTGTCGTGGTAGGCGACGGCATACCCGCACTGCCACTGCTCGGTGATTTGGCGGGATATGCCTTCGACCTCGGTATTGATGATGACCGGCCTGGCGGCGGCCATCGCGTCGTAGACCTTGTTGGGGCACGCCTGGCGGTGAAGGGCGAAGGACGGGTCGTAAAAGGCGAACACCGCGTGGCAGCTGGCGGCGATCCGCAGCGCCTCCCGATGGCTGACCTGGCCGTGAAACCGCACCACGCCGGACTTGGCCATCAACTCCCGGACGCCCGGGCGGAACTTGCCGGAGACGGCGACGATCTCGGTATCACCGGCCAGCCGGGCCGCCTCGATGAGTTTGCCGATGCCGCGTTGAAAGGTCATGTCGCCGCTGGCCATGATTCGCAGAACATCGCCGCCGGGCGGCGGGCTGGCGGGGGGGGCATCGGCGAGAAACGGACAGTTGGGGACAATCCTGAGAAATCGGGGCTGACGAACGCGGAAATTGACCTGGCGGATCTCTCCGGGCAGCAGCACCACGTCGCAGCGGTCCATCAGGACATCTTCGAGGCATTGAATCATCGTCGCCAGGGGGCGCGGGAACCTGTAGCGGATGCTGAAGGTGTCGCCGATGTCATAGATGATCTTGCAGGAACGGTCGAAGCATTCCTTGTAGACCAGGCAGCCCAGGACGCATTCCAGGTCGCGGGTGTGGATGATCGCCGGGCGAACCTGCCGCAGATGACCGACCAGCCCGGCGTTATAGCCGAGGATGCCCAGCGGAACCCATTTCGAGAAATAAGGATACGCGAATCCTGAGTAGCGCGTGGGGCAGAAGGATGCGTCGGGCTGGCGCCGAACCCGCCGACCGTTGCCGATAAAGACGCACTCCAAACCCAGCCGGCGGTAGCTCCGGATGAACTTGTGGTCTCTTATGTAGGGGATGTCAGCTATTCGGCACAACGCAATTCGCATCGCCACACTATCCTCCCCGCACATCGACAACACAGGCCGGACCCGCAGATTCAAAGCTTGGCCGACCGATTCACGGCTCTGCCGCGAAGGACGGGACATCCGTTGTCCCGCTCCGGGCGCCGCAGCGCGGTAGGGAAATTCTAGCCGCCCGTGCCTCAGGCTGCAAGCGAACGAAACTGACGATACCGACAATGCTCGTCGACCCCTGACGTTGACGCCGCCTGCCTGGGGGCGTAGACTTTCCCGACCGACTGCGGAAGGCGGCCCGACCCCCAAGGGCCGGGGTGAGAAGTCGGGCGTGTTGTGTCTCGGGTCCGGCTGCGATGAGATTCGGTAAGGGAGACCATGGACAGGAATGGGCGGTCCAACAGTCCGAGCAGAGAGGTCCGAGCCGGTGTTGTCCCGGAGGATCCCGGTTCTCTGGATATACAGCGTTATTATGAGGCGGAAGAACGCCAGGGCTTTCGAAGCCATGTCAACGATACCTCCCGCTTCAAGGCTTGCCTGAAGCTCCTGGGCGGAGACTGGCGATCTATTCTGGACGCCGGCTGCGGGGAGGGGTATTGGCTGGACTACGTCCGCCGTCATCGCGAGGTAGACCAATGCGTCGGCGTCGAGCTGGCCGAGAATCGGGCCGAGAAGACCAGGAGCGAGTTCCCGGACCTCCAAATAGTCACAGGGGATATCTCGCGACTGCCCTTTGACGACAAGACGTTCGACCTGGTCACGTGCATGGAGGTGCTGGAGCATTTGCCCCAATGGCAAAGTGCTGTGGGAGAACTAATCAGGATTGCCCGCAAGGCGGTGCTCATTACCGTGCCCTTTCGCGAGAAGATCCCCTACCAGATATGTATTCACTGCCATCGGCCCACTCCCCGCGCAGGGCATCTGCACTCTTTCGATAAGAATTCTTTCTCGGAACTGGTCGGCGAATATGATGTGGCCTTCGCGTCGATACCGGCCGGTTCGCCGAGCCGATTGCGGCGTCTATTTCATAGGATATTTCGCGACAGGTGCTATCTCGCCGCGACAATTCGCCTGTAGGCCCGGCCCCACGCAGCAAGGTGCTTACCACGGCCATGTTGAGCTCGGGCAAGTTGGTGGCCCTGTTGATGACGCTGGCGATGGCCGCCGCCTTGTCCAGGCTGCTCGACCAGCCGTCGTATGGGGCCTTCTCGATGGTCCTGACGCTCTATGCGATCGGCAGCGTTATCTTCGCCGCGGGCATGCCCCAATCGGTGCACTACTTCCTGCCTCGGCTGAGCCCGGCCGAGCAGCGTGGCCTGGTCCTTCAGACTATCGGTCTGCTGGCCGGGTTGGGGATGGTGCTGTCTGTGGCCTTACGGCTTCTGGCCGGGCCGATCGGCCAAGCCTTTCACAGCCACCAACTCGGCGAACTGCTGGCGGCGCTGGGGCCTTTCCCAGCCTTTATGCTTCCGGTAATGGCCGCCGACAGCGTGATGATCGGCTTCGATCGCGTCAAGTCCATCGTCCTGCTCAATGTGCTCGTCAAGGCGAGCATGTTCCTGGCGGTGGCTGTCCCGGTCTATCTGGGAGGCACGCTCATTCTGGGGGTACGCTGCTGGGTGGTGGTGGCCGGGGCGCAGCTTCTTCTGGCGGTCTGGCTGATGTTCAGGTCGGTCCCCGGGGGGGGGCTGAAGCTCTCGGGCCGACTGCTCCGCGAGCAGGTGCGTTATGCGCTGCCGTTGGGCCTGGCCAGTTTGCTGGGGGCCATCGGCATCTACGCCGACCGGCTTATTGTCAGCCGATTCGGCGGGCCGGCGGTTTTCGCCATCTACGCCAACGGCGCCATCGAGATACCCATCATCAACGTGATCAACCTGGCGGCGATGACGGCGATCATGCCGCACATGATCCGACACATAAAGAACGGCCAGCCTGACGCGTTCCTGGGCCTATGGCACCGGGCACAGACCAAGACGGCGCTGATCCTGTTCCCGCTGCTGGGCTTTCTGCTGTTCTTCGCCGCAGAGGCCGTCGTCTTGCTCTTCGGCAGCCGATATGCCGCCAGCGCCCCGATCTTCCAGATATATCTGTGGCGGATACCGATCCGGATCGCCTCGCTGGTGCTCCTGATCATGCCGCTGCGGAAGAACTGGCTTTACGCCGGCGCCCACCTGGTCCAGCTTGCCATCGCCTATCCGGTATGCGCCTGGCTGTACCGGGCGTTCGCCTTACCCGGGGCCGCCGCCGGGATTGTAGTGGTCTCCTACCTGACCGCCGGCCTTATCGCCCACGGCGTCGCCAGAACCATGCGCATACCCACCTGGCGCATCTGGCCTTGGCGCAAGCTCATCACGAACCTCGCCGCGGCGCTGGCGTGCGGGCTGATCAGCTATCTTCTCTGTTGGAAGCTCCCCGATGCCAGCGCGGCGCAAAAGCTGATCCGTCTGGCGGTGGGGGGAGCCATTTACTGCGTCCTGTACGTCATCGCGATGTCTCGATTGGGGCTGTTCAAGGCCGCTGAATGGCGGGGCGTGCTCGCGCCGCTGAAGAGCCGTCTTTCGGCGGGCTCAGCCGGGGGAGGTGGAGAACCCCCGGAGCATCGGGCCAAAGGAGACCAACGCAGTGGCCCCCGCTGACACACATTTTGCGCCTGCGGACAGGCCGGCAGTCGCCCGCGCGCGAGCCCCCTCGCGCATCCCGGGCGTTCTAGAGCACATCAGCCTGCCCGTCATGGCGGTTACATATGTCTGCGGCATGGTGGCGATGATGCAGGCCAAGCCGGCCACGCTGACCGTTTACACGATCCTTTTCATAGAATCGGTCGTTCTTTTCCTGAGGTACGCCGCCGGTTCGACAGGGTATCGCCATCCTTTCGTCCTGCTGGTTCCCCTGGTGCTTATCGAGCAGGTCTGCGCCCCGATCGCCATGCTCGGCCTGGAGAGGTATTCGCCCGGGTGGCTGGCGTCGATCTCCTACCCCGAGGAGTTCGTATTCGCAGCTATGGTCATCACCGCCGTTGGCATGGCGGCGCTGATTGCCGGAGAATGGCTGACAAGCCTGCTGCTTAGCGCCCGGGCCGAGCCAGTGCCGGAACTCCCCCGAAGCGATATCCCCGACAAGCGATTGAAGCAGGCGGTCTGGCTGTTCATGGGCGCGTCGGTGCTGTGCTCGGCCGTGAGGATCCACCTGGGCGGCGGGCTCATGGCCGCCTTCGACCCCACCCGCTTCAGCCAGCGCCGCATCCTGACCAAGGGGCTGGGTTACCTCGAAATCCTGGCCATCGCCGGTTACGTCGCGGTCATACTGGAAGGGTTTCGGACCTTCCGGCGGGGAGAGAACTCCTGGAAGGATTGGGCCCGGCTGGTGCTGCTGGCCGGCGTCGCCGGCGTGCCGGGATTCCTGCTGGGCCAGCGGTCACGGTCGCTGCTGCCGCTGGGGCTTCTGGTCCTGACTCGGCTGTCGCTTCCGGACGTAAGAACAAGGCTGTTCCGGGCGGCGCCGGTGCTGGCGGCCCTGATCGTGGCGTTCTCGGTCGTTTCCTTGCGGGTCCGGCAGGCCGTTTTCGCCCACGGCGATCCGGGGGCGATCTTTCGTATCGAGACATACCGCCAGGGGCGGCTCGTGCCGATGTCCTTCGGCCACCTGGAGCTGCTCGGGGCGACGATCGCTTCGAAAAGGGCGAGCCTGGAACTGCAGAATACGCTGCTTTCCAGCCTTTTCGCATGGCGGCCGCGGCGGTTCTTCCCCGAGAAAGGCCCGACGACCGGACTCGTGCTTGCCGCGGAATTCGGCGGGTGGGTCGATCGCTACGGCGAGCCGACCGGCAGCTACACCACTGGCGTGATCCTGGAACTGCACCACAACGGCGGGATGGTTTTTGTGATCGTGGGCATGCTCGCGCTGGGCTCGTTGTCTGCGGGCCTGTCCTGGTGGAATCGTATCCGCCCGCCGGGGGCGATTTCCAACCTGGTCTTTGTCTTCCAGGCCTATCTGCTGGGCTGGAACCTGTGGTTTGACGACCTGGGGGGCGCGGCGACGAAGCAGTTCATCTTCCTGGTCCTGCTCTGTGGGCTCTACGTGATAGTCCGGTGGGGACGCCGCGTCGGGGGCGTGGCTAGGGTTTGAGAACTTGGAAGACGAGTATCCGATCTTTGGGCTTTTCCGGGCGGTCCGGCTCGATCGTCTCCAGCAGGGCGTAAGCGGGGGGCTGAAGCCGGCTTCGCCAGTCGGGAACGAGGATATCGAGCCCTTCCTCGCTGATGACGAAATAGGCCGCCTTGGCCCCGCGAATCAGCGGGAACAGCTTGCTCGGGTCGGTTCGGGCGGGATTGAGCGACAGGCCCTTGAAGCCCCCGTAGTGGATCACCCAGCTCGAATCGGTCAGGACGTAGTCATCAGGCTTTGCGAGGGTCTGGAGATAGGCCGCGGCGCGGAGATGTTGCCCCTTTCCTTCGTGCAGCGGGCGAAGCGCGTGAAGCAACAACGCGATGCAGATTCCTCCGGTGATGCAGAGAGTCCAGACGCCCGGCCTGCGGCGGAGCCCGCCCAGGGGCAGGACAATCCGCGCCAGGCCCGACAGGGCCAACACGCCCGCCCCTGAGAACCCCGAGAGCAGCAGAGCCGGCAGCATAACGTGGCGATGGGAGATGTAGCCGTAATTGACATAAAGCCCGATCAATAGAAACGCCGTCAGCGCCACGGTGGCAAAGAGAATGAAAGCCCCCTCGGCGTTGGGCGGGGCGAGCGCGTCGCGAGGAACCGCCAGGCCGACGGTCCGGCGCAGCAGCCAGATGCCCAGGGTCGCCACGGCCAGCCCGACTAAGACTGGATGCATAGCCTCGACGAGCCTGCTGACATACTTGGCCGCGCCCCTGACCGTCGGCGGGACATCCAGCGATGCCATGGCCAGCGGCATCTGCTCGACGGCCCGGACCGGCAGGATCTGATCCAGTGATTTCTTCTTGGTCAGGCCGCCAATGGCCGCCATGTATGGCGAGGCGACCAGGGCCGCCGAGGCCAGCAGAACACACAGGCAGATAAGGGTCAGCGGCCAACTGAACCGGCGCCGGATCTGCCCCGCCAGCAGCAAGGCGGCTGCCAGGGCGGCCGCCAGCAG
>SDBT01008782.1_pt1 | contig 16465 bp, 11 predicted proteins | sample 2277101 | NCBI WGS metagenome assembly SDBT01 (sample SAMN10404973, study PRJNA504765) | marine sediment metagenome | isolation source: marine sediment core GS10_PC15, 103 cmbsf | place: Arctic Ocean: Southern Knipovich Ridge | collected 2010 | reverse complement strand
CCTACTTTAGACGCATGATTCACGGTATTTTACTTGTCGACAAAATATACTCCCGATCGATTCCAGCGCCAGATAGGCTCTTTCATTCATCTGAGCAGTTCCTTCATCCCGAATGCCAATCATAATAGCTGCATTGGCCGGCTGTCTTTCAATGAAATCAGCCAGACGATCAGCACTGGTAGGATCAGCCCAGGTATCAAAAACAAAATTAACTGCTGCTGCCAGGATATCACCTGAACTGCTATCCACAACAACTACATTGTGCCCCCGTTGACCGTAATAAACGGTGCTTTCCTCCTCCTGTTTCACGATAAAATAACAGAAATTCCCATCATTAAATCCGGCAGTTTGAATTTCCACATAAACCAGTTGCCCGGGATCTGAGATTAATTTCAAAATTCCATCATCATTGGTTAAATGACTTTCGGCAGACATTGCAAAATTTGGTCCTGCTTTTTGCCTCCAACCGAAAGAATCGCCGGTATTTACTATTGTGAAGCTGCTGTTCAGCCACTGGCTATAATTTATGCCATCAAAATTCCGGCAGCGCCAGTAATAAATCCCTGAATTTAGGTCATAAGGATGGTGCCAATCTGTTGTAACCGGTTGTGTCGGAACTTCAAACGATCGAATCAGGAAAGGTGAATCAAAGTAGCTGGAGGTATCTAATTCAAAATAACAATATGAAGGTTTGGTTAAAATCTCCGGGGAATAAATTTGTAATAGCGGTTGTCTATTAACAATCATGGCCTCATATGGTGGTTTCGAGATAGAGATCGAAGTTGAATATATATACAGATCCTGGTCAGCCAAGTTATTCTCTTCATTAAATTCCTCAATCAGGTTATCCGGATCAACATTAATATAAACCTGTAAATTCCCGACAATGTTTTTTAAAGGTAGATTTAGCTCAAGCTCATTACGATAGTGCGGAAGGTTAAATCGGACTTGCTTTGTAACGGTATTCTGGAAATTTTCGCCGTAAAGCAGAGAAATTTTGATATAAACTGAATCATTTGACGCCCGGCCATAATTATAAACAATAACTGATGTTCGGAGTAAAGAATCATCTTCAGATGGTTCAACAGGATAGAAAAAAATCATTTTATCATCTACAAAAAAATCCGGTTTCTGGGGTACTTTTATGTTCTGTGCGGGATCACCCAAAAGTACATATTGATCAATTGTGTTGATGTTAATCTTTGAGCCCCCTAACAGATTCCAAAACCGGAGTTTGGTTAATGTTGTCGCCTCTCCTAAATTAATGAAGTTTTCTGACAGAACAAGTTCGAATAGTTTATCCGTTAATACTTTATCCTGGATGAGATAACCCCAACCGCTTGAACCCCAAAAAGCGATTGCTCCACGATCCGGAATGGTTATAAAAACCTCTCCAAAGCTGGTTGTTACAGGATTGGCAAATCTAGCTGTATGACAGGTCATGCTGTTTATAAAAAGTAACTTTTCGTAATTCTCGATCTGTAGAATGTCTTCATTGTTAAACATCAAATCCCAGGTACTAACAGCACCATGTCCGACAAATGACAACCATAAAGCTCCTGCATCGATGGCAGATTTAATATATGGTCTCATATCACCTTTATCCCCTTCCCCCGCATAAATGCGTACCGGATTGCCTGAAAAAGGTGGTGGTTCAATAAAATACCGGATCTGATTATCAGAATAAACTTTGAAAATATTTTGCTCATGTTCATCAAATCCACCATTAAGAAATATCACATTTTTGTGCCAGGGAGAAGCCGGAGAGGCATCATATTTTTTTATTTTTTCAATTATCTCTTCTGCCTGCTCAACTGTTTCTACGGGTAACCTGCCAACATACAAATCCGGTACAAAATCACCATTACCATCGATACAGACCAGTCGGTTATCTGACACAGGATTTCCATATGAGGGCACATAGTTTTCTTTAATAGAATTATCCTTGTATTTTTTAAAATCCCACGAGGCATCACCGAACAAAAGCAGAAATTTAGGTGGGGGCTGTCGCCAATTTTCAACAGCATATTTCACAAACCAATTGATGGCCATTGGATCGATAAAACCGAAATTAAATTCGTCCATTACATCTTCAATATCCGCAACATGAGTGGAAAGACCTAACGTTTGGTTGCGATAACGTGCTAATTCAATCGCCTGCTGCCAAAATTTCCGGTGGCTGATAATAAGATAATCCGCCTGATTATTTGGGTTCCTCAAGTCCGACCTTCGGTCTATCGCCAATCGAACCGGCATTTTTTTAAAGTTCGTAGTAGAAAAGAAATAGCTAGTGCCGGCTTCAGAAGAATCTGTCATTAGAACTGAAAATTTACTATTTTCAGCCTGAACCTGAAAATCCATAAGTCTGTTTAAATTTGAAACATCATAGCCAAAAATATCATCGTTGTCAAAATTTGATAGTTTTAAAACATCTAAATCTTGCCGGTAGGAATCCGGCGTTTCAAAAAACAGTTTGTCATTTTGCAGGGTAAGGTACCGGGAATAATACAACTCTAACCAATCAAAATAGACCAAATCCAATTGAGCGCCGGTGTCTCCGACGGATATAAGTGAAATACTATTTTCCCCATTTTTCAGAATCCCTCCGGGAATAACGGATTTTTGAATTAGATCCCTCACTCCATTAAAGCTAAAATCCATAACTATTGTATTATTTATTTTTACCTGAAGATGATGATCAGGAGAAACTTGATCGTCTGTGATTCCTCTGAATTTAATAATAAGACTGTCCGGCCGGCTGATTCCCTGGTATTCATCAATTTGAAATGTAAAATTAAAAACTGCTCCGGCTAAAATTTCCCCCCAGATCCAGCCTTCACCAGGCGTGTTATCGGTAGTATATATCGCCATCAAATTGTCGCCATTGTAATATTTGTTATTTTCCTCAAAATGTTCCCGATGAAAATATGTGGTTACTTCATCTCCTTGTTTTGGAGTTACTGAACGAAATTCCATACGTTTTCCCAACTCACCCCCCCAGGTTAGCCAGTAAACTGAGGAATCAGAATAATCGTTATAATATTGTCCGTTGCCGGGATTACGTTTTCCAAAGAACTCGATATAGTCAGTTTGGTCAAATTGACCATCTTGTTCGCCATAGACATATACAGGATATGGCTCACCCAAATAATACATAGAAAACGTTTGTGGATCAATTTGATTTGCCGGGATACCTGAGTTTATAAAATCACTATTTGTTATATGATAAATTCCATCCTCGATTGTAAATATTTTCAAATAATCCTGACTGCTTTGGTACCAATTTTTACCTGCTTTTTTTTTGAATAACAAACCGGAGGTCACGGGTTTGAATAAAACCTGATCCGCATTTAAAGCCAAAACTCCGGGAAAGATTGATTTAGTTCTTGAAGAGATAACCGGTGGTAGTTTGTTATTAACACTAATCCGAAAAACAATTTTTTGAAAAATAGTTAATTGTTTATTTTGAATATCATACCGGAACGGTTTAACTTGAAAGCTATGGAGGGGTATATCTTTAAACTTCTGAACGCCGCCATATTTTATCATGGAGAAGCCGGCCTGGATTTTTAAGTTTAATGTGTCGATATGTAACGGAAGATAAATGCCCGCTTTTTCTACCTTGTAATCTACTATCAGGATTTGGGGGTTCTCACTTTCAGGTAAAATAAGAGAAAACCCTGTTTGTGATAACAGCGGAATTCCATTTACCGGTTGGATAATACTATTAAAAAAGGCAGGCACAAATACCGTACTACTGTTCCCCGCAGAGTCTATGGTGGAAATTTTTTCAAAGTGGAACTGCTGCAGTCGAAACTCAACCAAATAGGAATTCTGATCTGAATCGATGATCTTAAAATCCGTTTCCTGGCACCACGCACCTGAAAAATTTGCACAAATATAAAAAATCAGCAAACAAAGATTAAATCTTAATAATCGAAAAATGTTTATCTCCGGTTTTGGCAAAATTAATTATTTCTATATATAACACACTTCAACGCAAATTTTGTTCCTGAAATTTTTTACATATTACTTCTACCCAGGAACACCAACTATAAGTAAAATTCCAGTCACACTATTTTATAGATCGACATAATATTATAACATTTTAAATATTCATATTCAAACAAGACTTCTAATGAGAAAGTTACTTGTATCTGGTCTCCGACTGCTAATTCTGGTTACTTACATTTGGTTACTGTTTATTTTTTATACCAATTCTAGCTCCTTAGTCCACCGTCATCAGCATCTTCAATCGTCCATGGTCCATCGTCTATGGTCCATCGTCTATGGTCCATCGTCCATGGTCCATCGTCCATGGTCCATCGTCCATGGTCCATCGTCCATGGTCCATCGTCCATGGTCCATCGTCCATGGTCCATCGTCTATGGTCCATCGTCCATGGTCCATCGTCCATGGTCCATCGTCCATGGTCCATCGTCTATGGTCCATCGTCTATCGTCCATCGTCCATCGTCCATTTATAATGGCATTATTATTGCGAAACAATCCCGGTTAGCAACCATAAATTAACAAAGGATTGTTAGAATTTAATCAAGGATGATTAGTTTATAGCTAAAATAAACCCCACGTAGAAACTTGATTACCAATGAAAAACTAAGTGGAATTCAAACTTTATTAAGTACTGTCAATCATGAACTTATTTAACAATAAAATCAAACCTATTTATATGGGAGTGAAATGGCGGAGCTGTACAATTTATTAGAAAATAAAGCAACTTTTATCAATATGAACAGAGAAAAATCAATCTTAAAAATCCTGAAATTATTACTAATCCTGTGCTTAATATCAACAATCTCCACGGTATTGTTAGCACAGATCGAACTTCCGGAGAATTCAGTTAAAAATAACCAGCAAAAACCGCTGTCCCCAATATCATCACAATCGGTTATCGATTGGAACAGCCTGAACCGGGTCGGCATCAACGCATTTTCTCAGGAAAAAATCACAGCTATTCCCGGGATAATGCCTGTTGACCAGAACTATCAATTAGGGCCGGGTGATCAGGTGGGAATCTACCTCTTAGGCCAGACCCATAGGGAATATAACATTATCATTAATCCTGAGGGCAAAGCTTACATTCCAAGTGTGGGATTATTCGATTTTAACCGACATACATTATCAACATCAAAGAAAGAACTCAAAAAAACATTTTTCCGGTTTTTTTCCGAAAAAAACCTCGAAATAATGCTTAAACAGCCAAAACAGGTTTTGCTATCTGTCGTTGGTGAAATCAATACACCTGGACGATATTCGCTCAGCGGATTGCAAACAACATTTGATGCCATTTATCTGGCCGGCGGTCCAAAAGAGAACGGCTCGTTGCGCAAAATTCACATAATTCACGGGGATAATCCATTAGTAAAAGTCGATCTTTATGATCTGCTATTAAAAGGGATAGGCCGTGGTGGACCAACCCTGCAGCCCGGCGACATCATTAAAGTGTTACCGTTAATATCTTCCGTTTCCATTGCCGGAGAAATTATTCGACCCGGACGATATGAATTAAGCTCTGAATATGAAGAAACATTGTCTGACATCTTTAAACTGGCAGCCGGGCCATCTCCTCTCGCATATTTGGAACGGGTTGAAATTAGCCGCAGACAAGCGGACGGCCGCAGAGAAATCTGCTTCGTTGATGCTGCGGATTCTGTTTTGCTTTCCAAAATCTCTCTTCAAGACGGAGATCGAATCCGAATTTATAATATCACAGAACAATACCAGCAACCGACAGTGGAAATATTTGGAGAAATTCGACGGCCGGGGAAATACGATTTGGAAAAATCTTTAACACTGCGTGATCTCATCTTAAAAGCTGGTGGAGTCACCAGATCCGCTTATCTTCTTTGCGCTGAGCTTGACCGGATCGATCCTAACCAACCGGTTCAACGATTTAAATTTTCATTAGAAGAACTGCTATCAGATCCTAATTCAGATCAAAATGTCCTGTTGGATGAATTTGACCGGATAATCATCAGACAAATACCGGAATGGCTGGTTGGACCCGGTATAAATATTAAGGGAGAAGTGATGTTCCCCGGTTTTTATTCAATCACAAAAGACTGCACAAAAATAAGTGATATTTTAAGACTGGCCGGAGGATTTACAAAAGATGCTTTTTTGCGGGAAGCCAAACTTATCCGGCCTTCAACTCCTATTCAATACGATCCGGAATTAGACCGTTTGAAAAATTTGACTCGTGATGAAATGTCCGACCTGGAATATGAATATTTGGTAATGAAACAGAACCAGGATATCAAACTAGTTGTTGTCGATTTTTATAAATTATGGATTCAGAAGGATAAATCACAGGATATGATTTTAGAGCATGGCGATATAATAGAAATTCCGGAAGCACCCCATGTAGTTCAGGTTACCGGCCGTGTTTCAAATCCCGGGGGAGTTTTATTTAAACAGGATATGGACATAAAATACTATATTCAAAAAGCAGGAGGAACAACCTGGGATGCCAATCGCAAAAAGACTAAAGTAATCAAGTCATCCGGTGAAATTTTAGATGATGAGGACGTAAAAGAATTAAATCTTGGCGATGTTATCTGGGTTCCGAGAAAGCCGGATCGCAATTATTGGCAGATATTCAGAGATACTATGATGGTTCTAGGACAACTTGCAACAATTTATTTGGTGGCCCAAAATGCAACAAAATAGCACTGACAACAATCAAGTCGAAATAGATGAAATTAATTTGTTAGATTATGCGAACATCGTTTTTAATCATCGCCGGATGATCGTTCGTAATTTTTTGGTCGTTGTAATTCTTGTGGGATTAATATCAATGATTTTGCCGTCAAAATATACAGCTGTATCGACATTAATGCCTCCCCAGGAACAAGACCAATTTTCAATGGCCAGTCTGCTTTCCGATGTTTCTCTCCCAGGATTTTCATTGCCAACAGATGCCTCACCATCAGAAATTTTGGTTGAAATTCTAAGGAGCAGATCAGTTAGTGAAAGAGTGTTAAATAAAAGTTTTACTTTCAATAAAAACCATTTACCTCTCTATGAAATATTAAAATATGATTCTTTAGAATTAGCACTATTATATACAAAGGATTTCGTAAAATTTGATGCCAATCAACAGGGCATTATTTCAGTAACGGTTGAATTAAAAGACAGAAAATTAGCTGCTGATGTTACCAATACATTTGTTAAAGTATTGGATCAAATAAAACAGGAAAAGAGCGTTTCGCGAGCAAAAAATTCAAGAATTTATATTGAATCTCAACTACAGGAGACAGAACAAAAACTTGAGATTGCGGCAATTAAATTAGCCGAATTTCAAAAAGAAAATAAGGCCATTTCTATAGAGGTACAGTTAGAAACTTCCTTTAAACAAGCAGGAGAATTAAAAGGACAAATCATAGCCAAGGAAGTCCAATTAGGAATATTACTGCAAACAATGAAACCGAAAAATCCGATTGTTATTCAAATCCAAAAAGAGATTTATGAATTAAATAATTTGTATCGTGATTTCCAATATGGCTCCACAAACCCCAGTAAAAAAGATGAAGACTTTTATTTACCGTTTGCAGATATGCCGGATGTCGGATTACAATTAGCAAAATTGACCAGAGAAGTGAAAGTCCAGGAGACAGTCTGGACACTGCTCAATCAACAATTCTATCAGGCTAAAATCGAAGAAGCAAGGGATACTCCAACAGTACAAGTTTTAGACAAAGCAGTTCCTCCGGTACGAAGGAGCTCTCCGAAGAGGAAATTACTTGTTATAGGTTTTGGATTAACAGCTTTTCTTTTTAGTATAATATGGGCATTTGGCAAAGAATATTTTGAGAAGCTTAATTCAAATCCCCAGGACAAACAAAGATTAGATTCCATCACTAAAGGAATTAGACAAGATATAAAGATAATTAAATCTAAATTTCAGAAAAAATAGTTACAATAATTCAATGAAATTTCTCACCCTAATTATGCAATCACCTATTTACATCAACCGAATATGGCCAAAATCTCCAAAAAAATAATTAAAAATACAATTTTCAATTCATCCGGGAGTTTGATTAGCACTGCTTTTTATCTAATTTTAATTCCCTATATGTTATTAAAATTAGGACCGGAAAAGTTCGGAATCTGGGCTCTGGTATCCGTTATTTTTACAGTTTTTCATTCACTTGACTTTGGTACCGGGACCGCATTTCTAAAATATTTTTCGGAATTCTATGTAAAAAAAGATGATGAAGCTTTTAACAGAACTCTAATATTCGGAATATTATTCAATCTTTTACTAATGTCCGCTTTGGTTTTTTTTGCTTTTCTTTTAAAAGACAAAATTATTTTACTATTAAAAATCCCCCGTCATTTACAGGATATCACAGTATTCGTTTTTACTGGGGCCTGTATTATTTTTGCAATTAATAAAGTGTTTGGAATATTTACAGCGATTCTGAATGGTATGCAGCGTATGGAAATTACAAACTCCATTTTAGTAACTGCATCTTTTTTTCATACCATCGGCACCTTTTTCGTTTTGCATATGGGATGGGGATTAAAAGGATTACTGGTAAATCAATCAGTGAAAATTTTTCTCATTATTGTAGGTTCTATCTTTTTCGCAAGAAAATTATATGGTCCTTTTCACTTTCGTTTTTCCTATCTGAACATAAAAAAAGCTAAATACCTTATTAATTACGGTATCAATATGCAAATTAGTAATATTGCCAATCTGTTCAATTTGCAAACTGATAAAATGCTGATCATATATTTCATAAATCTTACGTCAGTTTCCTTCTATGAAATCGGACAAAAGTTATCCTTATTTTTTAAAATGATTGTAAATCTTATGCTTTCTGCTTTAGTGCCCGCGATATCAGAATTAGATGCATCAGGGAAAAAAGATTCCATCTTACTCCTTTATGAAAAAGGTAACAAATACTTATTTACAATAACGTTTCCAATAGCAGTATTTCTATTATTTTTTACCGATCAGCTTATACATCTATGGGTAGGACCGGGATTTCAAACTGCATCCATTGTCGCAAAACTGCTTATAATCGGAATAACAATAAATATGCTAACAGGAATTGGCACGTCAATCGTTCGCGGAATTGGAAAACCTGTTTATGAAACCTATTATGCCCTTATATCTATGATCTTGAACATAACATTTGGGATTTTATTTGTTTTGCATTTTGGCTTTTGGGGAATAATTGTAGCTACCCCATTATCTGTAATGATTGGATCGACCTTTTTTATCTTTCAATTTCATAAAATATATAATATTTCAATATTTCAATTTTTCAAGAAAGTCTATCTAAAACCTTTTTCGGTATCGGTATTTATAATCGTTTTACTCTACCTGGCAGATAATTTAATAAAATCTAAAATTCTTTTCGAATCTAAGATAGAAATTTTTCTATTGCTATTCGTTTATGGCATATTTTACTCGTTATTCTTCCTGATATTTTTAAAGAAACTAAAATATTGGGACACAGTCGACAAATCACTTTTTATGGAAACAACAGCTAAATTACCTTATATCAATAAATTATTATCCTATTCAATTTTAAAAATAATATAATATTGAAAACACTTTTAAACACATTCATAATTTCTTTTAAAAATGACTATATATCACTTTTTTTCTTAACTTTTGTGTTTTTCACACTGATTCTTTTTCATAGTTTTAATATACCTGTTTATTCTCCCTTATTGCTCTTGATTGGATTGGCAGTTGTACTATTTATTTTTAAATTCCCAAAATATGGTTTGTATTTGCTGATAGTCAACCTGCCATTAAACCAATATATTCCGTTATTTGGATTTAGTGGTGATAAATTTTCAATTTCCGTAAATGAAATTATTCTTTTTTTTCTGTTCATCTCAATGGTGTTTAAAAAACTATCTACCGGTAAATTAACCATTCCAAACTCAAAATTAAATCGTCCGATATTGTTTTTATTAGCCATAAATGTCGCATCCTTACTTATAGCAATGACAGATTTATCCTTTACTGATTATTTAAAATGCTGGTTATATTTTCTATTGTGGGCGGAATATTTTTTGATTTTTTTCCTGATTATGGATTTGGTAAAATCTGAAAAAGAAATTAAAATTATATTATTATTAATGATTTTTTCTGCCGCGATCACTATCTTCTCCGCCATTCAACAACAAATATTAGGCAATCCACTCCATTCAATAGGTATAGTCACAGGTTCAGGGCAGACCTATTACAGACTAGTTCCGGAATTTGGTTTTTTTTCTAATCATTATGGAGCATATTTATTAGTAATTTTATCTATTTTGACCAATATATATTTCTTTATCCAAAAAAAATACAAATTCCTGACATTCTTACTGATTATCCCAACATTTTATACACTTTTTTACACTTTTTCCAGAGGAACTTTTATCAGCTTGGTCGCATTAGTTAGCTTTTTATTCTTTATTAAAAAAGAGCAAAGAAAGAAATTAATTGTCATTACTATTTTATTCTCTATTTTATCCATGATAATTTTCACACCTGTGTTTTTACGATGGTCTGAACGTACATTAGTTGTAAAGGGTGGACAATTAATCCTGAAAAAAAACATCAGTGAGCGTTTGGCTCAATGGGAAGCTTCAATAGTTCAGATTTCTAAAAATCCGATCTTAGGAGGTGGTTATTATACATACTATTATAGAAACGTTCATTATCAGGCATACTATGGTTATGTTAAATATATAGAGCATGCTCATAATACATACTTGAGAATATTAATTGAGTCTGGTTTATTGGGATTTTTTGCACTTTTATTTATGATTTTTGTAATGTACTATTATCCTTACAAACTATTAAAACACAACTCTTCCAGGGAATTAAGATTATTAACACATATTACTCTTACAGCTTTTATAAGTTTCTTGTTTGCATCAATGACGGACAGTTTAATTAATGTTGGAAGCGTATTTGGGCCACTTCTTGTCTTATTTGGTTTAACATTTAAGAAAGCAAAGTTGGAAAATATTGCTGTCTAAATTCTATACGTGGATAAAAAACTAAAAATAAATTTTGTTCTTCCTTTCATTTCCTTGACCGGCGGAGTAAAGATTGTTCTAGAATATGCCAACCGGCTTACTGAAAGAGGCCATTATGTAACCGTCATATATCCATTAATTCCATATTATTTTAGTGAAAATAGTTTTGAAATAAAGGACCATTACTGGAGAATGAGGGGATTAGCAGCAAACTTAGTACGAGGGAATCACATTGACTGGTTTCCTCTAAAAGCAAAATTAAATAGGATCCCCTGGTTTTCAGATCGTTTTTTGCCTGATGGAGATGTGGTAGTTGCAACTGCCTGGCCAACTTCTTACTCTGTTCACAGAATGTCTAAATCAAAAGGACTTAAATTCTATTTCATTCAAGGTTATGAAATCTGGCAAGGCCATAACCAGGAAATCGATAATAGTTATCGATTACCTTTTAAACAACTTGTTATTGCTTCATGGTTAAAAGAACTGATGCAAAAAAAATTTAAACGTGAAACTCCTTACCAGATCACAAATGGGATCAACACTGAACATTTCTATAATAAAAACAAAAAATTTAATAGCCATCCTCGTTTGTTACTTATGTATGATAAAAGTGAGTGGAAGGGATTTTCCGATGGTTTGGAAGCAATAAAAATTGTGAAAAAAAAATATCCTGAAATAAAATTAGTGATATTTGGTACTCGTAAAGGAAAAAACATCCCAAGAGAAGCTGAATTTTATCATAAACCGTCATTAGAAAAATTAAGAGAATTATATAACACAAGTGATATTTTCATTTCCCCCAGTTGGACGGAGGGCTGTCAGCTCCCACCGATGGAAGCCATGGCTTGTAAATGCGCAGTGGTGGCCAGTAATGTAGGTGGAATACCCGACTATGCGATTGCCGGAAAAACAGCCAGGATTTTTGAGCCGCGGGACATTCAATCCATGGCACAACATATAATCGACCTTTTGGATAAACCTGAAGAATTGAAACGTATGTCACACGCCGGCTATGAGCACATAATAAATTTTAGCTGGAGTAAAGCCACGGATCGCCTGGAGAAAGTCTTCTATGCTGAATTGGCCGGGGAGTGAACATGTGGAGTCGGGATTGAAACGTTCATCATTTTTTTCGATCATCATCGTCAACTGGAACAGTTGTGACCTGTTAAGTAATTGTCTGGATTCAATCCACAAAACCGAATCACATTCTGACTACGAAATAATTGTAGTAGACAATGCTTCTACGGACAATAGCGTTTTTGTGCTAAAGACAAAATATCCTCATGTCCGCCTTATTGAAAATAAGGAAAATCTGGGTTTTTCCCAGGGAACAAATATTGGAATCCGCTCCTCCCGGGGAGATTTCATTCTGTTATTAAACTCAGATACCGAATTCAAAGACCCCGATACCTTGATTCAGGTGGAGCAGTTTTTATCTGACCATCCGGAGGTTGGTATTCTGGGATTAAATTTAATATTTCCTAATGGTGTATCCCAAACTCCGGGAGGAAAATTCATCTCCAACTGGCAATTATTCAAAGATCAGGTGCTTTTTTTGAATTCCCCTACTTTTTTTAATTTAAAAACTAGATTTTCTTTCCAAAAACAGGACAAATTCTACGAGATTGATTATGTTAGCGGAGCATGCTTATTCGTACGGAAAAAAGTAATCGAGGAAATTGGACTGCTTGAAGAGAGCTTTTTTATGTATAGTGAGGATATGGAATTTTGCTATCGGGCGAAAAAGAATAATTGGAAAAATGGGATATTACCTTCGATCAGAGTGGTCCATTTAAAGAGTCAAAGCACAAAACAAAATATCGAGAAAATTCTAATTCACAGCATCAAAAATAATTGTTATTGTATCAACAAATTTTATGGTAAAAAAAAATCTATAATTACCCATTTGATATATATGATTGGACTATCTTTAAGGTTTTTTCTTTCATTTATCAGAAAAAATGAAAATCCGATCTCTTATTTAAAATTAATTTATAAAAATTACAAGCTGGTAATTACATGACTTTAAAAACAGGTGTAAGTGCTAAATTGCCATTTAGAAGATTAAAAAATAGTGAGGGAAATTAATAGCATGAAAAATATACAGGCAATAATTCCAAAAACTATTCATGAAATAACCAGAATACCATATCACAATTTTCTAAAGGTCAAATATAGTGTTTTGGGACGCGGCAAAAAATATAGCGAAACATCTAAGGCGAAACAGCGAAGAATTAGAGAAAAATTCTTTGAAAAATATTGTCAGGGAACAGGAATAGATATCGGCTATGGAGGAGATTTACTTTCTGAAAATTGTGACGGTTGGGATTTCGAACATGGTGATGCGCAATATATGAAATCTATTGAAGATTCTCTATTTGATTTTGTTTATTCCTCCCATACTCTTGAACACATGATAAATCCGGAAATCGCTCTAAAAAATTGGTGGCGAATATTAAAGAGAGCAGGATATTTAATTTTATATTTACCTCATCGAGAACTATATGAGAAAAAAAAGATTTTACCATCCTATTGGAGTGCTGACCATAAACACTTTTTTCTTATAGATAAAGATGAAAATCCGGATACAATTGGAATTGTGCCTTTAATCCAAAGGACTCTTTCTAATTTTAAAATAGTATATGCCAAAGAATGTAACCAAGGCCATACAATTTCTGACCCATCTATACATAGTAATGGTGAGTACTCAATAGAACTCGTAGTGAGAAAAAAATAGGCTGATTTAAATCATAATGAAAACTGTTTTTTTGGGATAAACAAGTATGGTAGCTTTGCGATTTTTATTAAAAGGGTTTTTAAATTCATCTATTTGGTTGTATGATAGAGTGTATAGATGGAGTAATTTCAAGCGACAAAAAAAATTGTTGAATTTAAACGATGTAACAAATATACTAATCACCGAAATTTCCGGAATTGGAGATGTTGTAGCAACTCTTCCGGCTTTAGATGTAATTCGAAAAAAATTCCAGAATGCAAAAATATCCTATCTTGTATCACCTTTATGTGCAGACATCATTAAATATGATCCAAGAGTTAATTATGCGATTACTATACCGCAAAAAATTAATTTTAGAAACTTGATAAAATTTGGTATCGCTATACGACGATCCAGGTATGATCTTGTAATAATACTGAATTACAGAATAATACACTCAATAATTGCTTATACCAGTGGTGCCAAACGGCTTCTGGGTTATCTTGTTGATAGAGATTTAAAGTTAAAATACATTAAAGATTTATCTATAGAAGCAAGAGGGTTCTATCTTCCCCCAAAAAAATATTTAAAGTATGATCATATTGTAGATCGACCTCTAAAGGTTATTAATTGTATTGGTGATCATATCCATGGACAAATGAAACTCTATATAAATGAAGAACACAAAAAATATATAAAAAAAAATTAGGAAATGGCCGAAAATCCGTTTTTACCATAGTATTTCATCTTGGAGCAGATTGGGAGTTTCGGAAATGGAGTGTAAAACGGTTTTCTGAAGTGGCAAACATTATTAATATAAAATATGATGTTACTATTATACTAATCGGGGGGAAAAATGAAATGTTATTAGCAAAAGATTTTCAAAATTACGTTGATTTTAAACCAATTAACTTTGTTGGTCAACTTTCTCTCGGTCAATCTGTCGCAGTGATTTCAGAAGCAAATTTATTTATTGGTGCTGATAGCGGACCTATGCATATAGCCGCAGCTGTACGGACACCGGTTGTAGCCTTATTTGGACCTAACATCCCTGAAAAGTCTGGTCCCTGGGGAAGAGCAATCATAGTTAATAAACCAGTACCATGCAGCCCCTGTAATCAACAAAAATGTACTATAGAAGACAATATTTCGTGTATGGAAAAAATTCAGATCAAAGAAGTTGTAGAAGCAATTAATAAAATTTTGGCAGTAGATCCCAACCAAATAAACGAGGAGCTGTTTCCCAATAGTGCGGAATATGACATGGTTCCTAAAAGTAAAAGCTATTAACAAATAAAATTCTAATTATCTGGCAATAAAAAACAAAAACAACGGAAAGTATAAATATGAAAACGCACAAAAAAGTAAAGGTTATTCATCTTCAAGTTTTACCAATATTAAGTGGCGTCCAAAAATCAATGTATGATATATTAATTCGCCTGGATCGGAAAAGATATGATTTAACAGTATTATGCCAATCTGAGGGTAAACTAACCGATGAATTAAAAAGACAAAACATCAAATATATTACCGTCCCGGAATTAAAACGGGAAATAAATCCATTCTTTGATTTTTATGCATTCATTAAGATTTATAACTTGTTCAGGAAAGAGAACTATGATATAGTTCATACACATTCGTCAAAACCTGGAATAATTGGACGTCTAGCGGCCAAATTAGCTGGAATAAAAGTAATTATCCATACAGTCCATGGATTTGCTTTCCATGAAAGTTCGCCAAAACTTTCAATTCTAATATATGGCCTTTTTGAAAAGTTAGTTGGGTATGCAACAGATATAGTCATATTTGTGAATAATAAAGATCGATTAACAGCCCTAAATATGAAACTACTTCCGGCAAAAAAAACAATCACTATATTTAATGGAGTTGATTTAACTATATACAATAATAATAATGGCAGCATTAAAGCAAAACATTTAATTGGGATAGAAAAAAACGGACATCCTTTTATTGGTATGGTTACCCGATTATGGGAGCAAAAAGCACCAGAAGATTTTATCAAAGCAATACCGTTTATAATAAAAGATATCCCTAATGCAAAATTTTTGGTGATCGGGGATGGACCATTAAGAAAAAAACTTGAGAGAACATGTAAGGTCCTGAGCATTCAGCAAAATGTCCTCTTCCTGGGTTGGCGAAAAGATGTAAAAGATTTATTGAAAATAATAGATGTTTTTGTGTTACCTTCGTTATGGGAAGGATTACCGGTTTCAATTTTAGAAGCTATGGCCAACGCGAAACCGGTAATAGCTTCAAATATAAAAGGAAATAATGAATTGGTAATCCATGGAGAGACCGGATTATTAGTCCCAATCCAAAGTCCGCAAAAAATTGGTGAATCTGTTCTTCAATTGCTCAAAGATTCTTCATTATTAAACAAAATGGGTCAAAATGGATATCAGATTGTCAAAAAGAAATATGAAATAAACAAAATTGCACTACAGATAAATTCCGAGTACCAAAGAATTTTGTCTTTAAAAAGGAACTAAGGGTTTTTACTTTTTTTCCTTTAATAAATCATATTTTTTGCCGATAACATTCATAATAAATACAATTATCGAAAAACAAAAAAGTTATTTTGACAGTACGCTTTAATTATTCTCTAATTTAGAAGGGAGAACCTTGCCTAAAATATTACTGGTACTTTCAACATTAATTATTTCACTCATTTTTTCATTGCTGATTGTGCCGAAAGTAAGAATAATCGCCT
>SDBT01008781.1_pt1 | contig 16467 bp, 12 predicted proteins | sample 2277101 | NCBI WGS metagenome assembly SDBT01 (sample SAMN10404973, study PRJNA504765) | marine sediment metagenome | isolation source: marine sediment core GS10_PC15, 103 cmbsf | place: Arctic Ocean: Southern Knipovich Ridge | collected 2010 | reverse complement strand
GTCGATCTCAGAGTGGTGAAGGCGAACCCCCCGCCCACGATAAGGACATTCTTCCCTTCCATCTCCTTCAAGGGAAAGGAGTTACCGTAGGGTCCCCTCACGCCTATACGGGTACCCTCCTCCAGATTGTGCAGTGCGGTTGTCACCACTCCTGTCGAGTAGCACTTCACTGTGAACTCCAGGTATTCCTCATCCATAGGGGAGGAGGCGATTCCTAGCGGGCTTTCCCCGGCGCCCGGGATTGAAAGCATGGCAAACTGCCCACATTCATGTTTAAAGTCCTTCTTATCATCCCCGTTGCAGAAAGCCAGCCTGAATGTCTTGAGGTCCCTGGCCTCGTTCTCTATAGTGACCATCTCGATGGTGACCGGCTTGGGAAGATATGGGTTAGCCATGCAACTTGAGCTCATTTAATCACCTCTGCCAATGTTTCTCTTATGTCCATGTTGACCGGGCATTTGATGATGCAGCGCCCGCAGCCGACACAGAAGATATCCTCGAAACTCTCCACAGTATAGCGAAACTTGTGCATGATCCTCTGTCTCATCCTCTCCTTGTCCGAAGTCCTGGGATTATGTCCCGAGGCTTCCAGGGTGAAGGAGGGGAACAGGCAGGAGTCCTGAACCCTGATGCGCCTGCCTTTCAAACCGGCCTTTTCATCATGAAGACCGAAGCAGTGACAGGTCGGACACGAATAGGTGCAGATCCCGCATCCGAGGCATCTCTGGGATATATCCTCCCAGAGGGGGGAATCAAAGCAGCCCTGCAGCTTTTCGGTTATCTCGTGAAGATCGATTGCCTGAATCTTCTTCTCTGCAGCGGATACCTGCTCGACTCTGGCCTTTATATCAGCTTCCCCGGGTTTCTTGAAGATGGCAGAGTTGGTTTCCATGAATCCCTTGCCTTTTTCAGAGCAGGCCTCAAATATGAGAGAGTCTTTCACCTCGAAGGCCAGTATGTCTGCCCCCTCCTTGCCCGCCGGGCTTGCCCCCACCGAGGTACAGAAGCAGGTCTTGAGCGGCTCCCTGCAGGCCAGAGATATGATGATCGAGTTGTCTCTCCTGCCGCGATAGTAGGGGTCAATGAACTTTTCATCGAGGAATATCTTATCCAGGTAAAGGAGTGAAAATGCATCGCACGGTCTAACGCCGAAGATAACGACCTTCTCCTCGGGCAGAGGGACTTCGGTCATACTCTCAGTGTCGTAGGTGCAGATCTCCTCACTCCAGGGAAAGAACTGACGCTTGGGAGGCAGTTTGAAGTTGGAGTAGTCAAAGGCCACTTCATCGTCCGGGTTGAGCTCGGAAAGGGACAAGCCCTCGCTTCCCCTGATGGGCCCGTAGAATGTGCCCTCTTTTTTTACAGATGCGATGAGCTTCTTGAGATCCTCTTTTTTGATCAATCCCTGTAACATATAATCCTCTTACGGTTCGGTGATAAAGCTCTGGCTGTCATCCTGCTTGAAGGTACACAGAGGCGGGAGCTCCTCGGCTGAAAGACCAGGCAGGTAATCGAACAGCTCTTTCACGTCCTTGACCAGTTTCTGGGTGAACAGCCGCAGGTCTATGTCCATGGGACAGGCGTGGACGCAGGCGTCGCACTCCACGCATCTGCCGGCCTGGTGGAAGATGCGTCCAATGTGGTAGAGCATCAGATCCGAGAGCTCATCGCTTGCTCCTATCCACCTGGGTTTTGTTTGATCGGCAAAACAGATCTTGCAGTAGCAATTCGGGCAAGCCTGCCTGCAGGCGTAGCACCTGATGCATTTCGAGATCTCTTTAATAAAATACTGCCATCTCTCCTCGGTAGATTTGGCTTCGAAATCCCTGATCTTTTCATACCTTTCAGCGGAGGACTCTTTCGGCTCACCCTCGATCTGCACGTAGGCTCCTTCCGCCAAAGGATGAGAGCATTCGCGACAAGCTGCTGCGATCATTTCCTCCCGTTTCAATCTCTTCTTTTCACCTGAGCTTGTGGTTACTTCAAGAACCCCGTCCGCCTCTTCCCGGCAGGAATATGGGCCGGCGCCGCCCAGCGCCGCTTCGACCTTCGCCGGATCGATCATGCCGGGGCAGGGCATCCCGATAACGACGATATTTTCCTTAAGTACCTGATTCTCCTTCAGCAGTCCTACGACCGATCGGGCATCGCAGCCCTTGGCGATGATTCCGATTCTCGGTGGCGACTCCTCTTCATTCTTATGCTCCTGCTTTTGGAAAAAGCGAGGAAGATAAACCGCCAGGTTATTTATGCAGAAAGAGTTCCATACTAGTTTTTCGGCCTCCCCGGCGCTGCGTGCGAAGAAAGGACGGCTCCTGAGAGGAAGCGAACCATTCTCGTAACCGATGAGGATGTCGATCTTCTCCTCGGCAAAAAGATCTTTCACCACACCTTTTAGTTTAATCTCTGTATTGTTCATTTCAGAATCACAATCCCTTTTTCATAAGTTTCTTAGCCGGCCCCAATTCCTTTACGTCGTTAACAACCTTTTCAATCAATGCTGCGAAGCGGTTGCCCTCGGATGCAGAAACCCACGAAAATTGCACCCGCTCGGGTTCGATGCCAAGGTAAGAGAGTAAATTCTTGAGCAGGGCGAATTTCCGCCTTGCCACAAGATTGCCACTGATATAGTGACAATCTCCAGGGTGGCAGCCGGAAACCAAGACTCCATCCACCCCCTGTTGAAGGGCTTTTAATATATACAAAGGATTTATCCTTCCGGAGCAGGGCACTCTTATCACACGCAGATTGGACGGATATTGAAGCCGGCTGACGCCTGCCAAATCCGCACCTGCGTAAGAGCACCAATTACAGAGGAATGCCACTATCTTGGGCTCCCAATTATCCACAATTTTGTTCACCTCTACAGTACCTACCTTATGCCAAAACTCTCAAATCGCTTCCAGCGCTTCTAAAATCTGTTCATTCCTGAAGCCCTTCAAGTCTATTGCCGCTGCCCTGCATGTTGCTGCACAGGCGCCGCACCCTTTACACAGGCCCTCATTTACCGTGGCAATACGCTTCTCGGGGTCAAGCTCAATAGCATTATAGGCGCACACTTCGACACAGGCGCCGCATCCACTGCATCTTTCCTCGCGTATGTATGAAACCTTGCCCTCGGCCTCGATCGTATCTTTGCTGAGAACCGTAGCGGCCCTTCCGGCTGCAGCCCTTGCCTGGGCTATGGTTTCACCGATATCCTTGGGATAATGAGCGAGGCCGCATACAAAAACACCGTCAGTAGCAAAATCAACCGGTCGAAGCTTGACATGTGCCTCCAGGAAGAATCCGTCCGAGTCCAGGGGCACTTTCAAAAATTGCGATAGAAGCTTGTTTTCCGGATTGGGGACAATTCCTGCACTAAGCACCAAAAGGTCAGGATTAATGGCCAGCGTTTTGTTCAATATTTTGTCTCTTACATCAACGGCCAGGCCATTGCTATTTTGATGTACATCGGGCTTTTCCTCTTCATCGTAACGTACAAAAATAATCCCCTTCTCGCGGGCAGAGCGATAGAAGCTCTCCTTAAGCCCGTAGGTGCGGATATCCCGGAAGAGGATATAGATTGACAGCCTGGGATTTAGTTCTTTTAGCTTAATGGCGTTCTTTATCGCATTGGCACAACACACGCGGCTGCAGTAGGTCCTCTCATCATCCCTGGAACCCACACATTGAATCATTACGACCTTGGCTAAAGATGAGAGCTTTGTTTGGTCGGACCCATTCAGCATATCTTCTAACTCACGCTGTGTTATCACCCGGTCATCCTCACCGTAGAGGTATTCCTTGGGTTGATACTCCTCTCCGCCTGATGCGATAATAACGACACCATGTTCAATCTCAGATGACGGTGTTTCCAAAACAGTCTTGAAATTTCCTATATACCCGCTTATTTCCTTGATCCTGGCACTCATATAGAGCTTAATCCTGGGATTATTAGTAACCTCTTCGTCAAGTGCTTTCAGGAACGGTGCAGTCTCCTCACCTTTAAGCGTAGTGTGGACATGCCTGAGATTTCCCCCCAGCTCCTTCTCCTTTTCCACCAGGTGAACCTGGAACCCCTGCTCTGCCAGGTCAAGCGCAGAGGTCATCCCGGCAAGACCACCGCCAATTATCAAGGCTTCCTTCCTGACATCGAGAGTTTCCTTGTACAACGGCTCGGCAAATACAACTTTGACAATGGAATTTCGAGTAAGATCCTTTGCCTTTTCCGTAGCCTTTTCAGGTTCCTTCTGATGAACCCAGGAACATTGTTCTCGGATATTGGTAAATTCAAAGAGATAGGGATTAACACCCGACTCCCGGAGAGTCTTCTGGAAAAGCGGTTCGTGGGTACGCGGGGTGCAGGCAGATACAACAACACGATTAAGGCCTTTCTCTTCTATAGCAGCCTTGATGATCTTCTGAGAATCCTGGGCACAGGCAAAGAGGAGCTCCTGGGCATGCTTCACCCCGGGTAAACTTGAAACGTATTCCACCACCTGCGGGACATCAACGGTAGAAGCGATATTAATCCCGCACCTACAAATAAAAACTCCGACCCTGGGTGGAATGCCTCTAATATCTTTCTCCGGAGGATATTCGAAGCGTATTTCCTTGCTCTGTAACTCACCCAGAAGCGCGGCTGCTGCTGAAGCTGCCCCGCTTGCCTCCATAACCGATTCGGGTATATCTTTAGGACCGGATATGCTCCCGCAGGAGAAGACCCCGGTCCTGGTGGTATTGACGGGCCGGAATGTCCCCACATCCAGGAAACCCCTTGTATCCATAAACACACCTAGTCGCCTGGCCGCATCCCTGGATGATTCCGATGGCTCGAGACCAACTGATAGTACAAGGAGGTCAAACTCCTCGCGTCTTATATTTCCTTCCTGTGTAATGTATTGGATGAGGAGTGTATCTGTCTGTGGATCGGCCTCGACTGAAGCTATACGGCCGCAGATGAAACGGGTCTTGTGCTTTTCCTTGGCCCTGTCAACAAACCTGTCGAACCCCTTACCGTAGGCCCTTACATCCATGTAAAAGATAGTGGTCTGAACCTCGGGTAGATGCTCCTGGGCAATTATCGCATCCTTGGCGGCCTGCATACAACAAATAGCGGAACAGTGCTCGTTTCCAGCCTGTACATCCCGGGATCCAACGCATTGGAGAATCGCGATTTTCTTAGGTTCCTTTCCATCTGAAGGCCTTACCACATGGCCGCCGGTGGGACCGGATGCGCTCAGTATCCTTTCGAATTCAATGCTCGTTATCACATTTGGGAAGAGTTTGTAGCCATACTCATTCTTGAGACCGGCATCAAATTCCTGAGAACCACAGGCTATAATTAACGAACCGACCTCGAGCTCCAGAACCTGCTCCTTTTGTTCAAAATCTATGGCCTTTACCTCACAGAATTTCTCGCAAACCCGGCACTTTCCCGTCAGGTGATAGCGGCAGGTTTCCTTATCCATGATTGGAATGGCAGGGACAGCCTGAGGGAATGGTATACGGATGCATTTGGTTTGACTCAAGCCCTTATTATATGGATCGGGTACCTTTGTCGGGCACTTGGACATACAGATTCCACACCCCGTACACTTCTCTTCATCAACGTAGCGGGGCTTCTTGAGAACCTTCACTCTGAAGTTGCAAGGAGAGCCTTCAAGGCTTAGAACCTCGGCATTGCTCACTATGGTGATATAGGGATGGCTTCCCACCTCAACCAGCTTCGGGGATAGTATGCACATAGCACAATCATTAGTCGGGAAGGTCTTGTCCAGCTGGGCCATCCGGCCGCCCACCGAAGGACCTTTCTCCACGAGGTAGGTCTCCACTCCCATTTCTCCTAGATCGAGCGCAGCCTGAATACCGGCTATACCTCCTCCGATCACCATTGCCTTCTTATACATAACTATTTTCCCTTCCGATCCTTAAGACACGTTAGAGCTTTCAAAATTTTACCCCGAGATCCGGCCAATCTTGGCCTTGAGCTCTTCTATCATCTGCTTTCTGCCTTCAATTGTATTTTTTATCATGTCACGCCTTACCATTTGAGAGAATTTGTCCACATCATCGCTATCCGCCAACATATTCGCAGGTACATACTCATGCTTAATGGCGAGGTATCTCAGGGCTTTCATAATATCTGTAAAATTCACCTCCTGAGGGCAGCGGGCATAACAGCGGTAGCACATAACGCAAAACCAGATCACGGGTGATTTCAAAACCTCCTCCCGCATCCCAAAAAGTACCTGCCGGATGATCTTTCTGGAGTTGTACTCCTCATCAATGTTCGTTACAGGACAACCCGCAGCACACGTACCACAGGCGAAGCACTTCCTAATATTCTCACCACCCGGCAGGGAAGCCACCTCCTCACAGAAACTTGTATCCAGATCCTCAACAACTATCCTGTCGATTTTTTCATTATCCACCATTGACCGGCTCCTTAAGAATTACGGAAATTGCACATCTTTCCAGCGGTTGCCTATTCAAGTATTCATATCTCCTACTAAAATTATCCAGTCCCGGCTTCAGTCTGCAGCTCATCTTCCTTGAACACAGAAACCGGCGGTTCCTCCGCTGCATCCCTGCCCGGAACGTATTCAAACATCTCTTGCAGCTCACTACCGATCAAGCCGAATAAGCTCGATATGGGGAGATCGTTGGGACAGGCACTGTCGCACATACCGCAGCCTACACAGGAGGTAGCCATATGGCTCATGCGCGTCAGGTGAAATATCAATGTGTCACTGGGCATTCGAATTGCTCCCCTTCGATCAGCCCGGTTCAAGAACTGCTCCGCTCTATGCTCGAAAACCGACGATTTGAATACACATTCCTTGCAGTAACAGATCGGGCAGACATTCATACAGTTATGGCAGCGAATACAGGTGGACAGGGTTTGCATGAATTTTTCCAGGCTGTTTACCCCTTCCTTTAATTCATCTATGACCTTAACCCTCTGATCTATCTTCTTACGGGTAACTTTCTCTATCACTTTCTCCCTGTTGGCTGAATTTCCCTCTTTAAGCTCCAGTGAAAGCTTCTGCGCTATCTCTTTCTCAAATCGCTCACCCGCCATCAGCAGTAACTCTTGCGAATGATCAAGTCCAAAAAGACCAATGCTGATATCCCCATTCAGCGGAACAGGATATTCACAGATCTGACAGCACTCCCGAAAACTGTAGCCTTGTCTCGGTTTTATTTCTCCGTCCTCGGCTCCTTCCAAAAATGCCCGGGGTGAAAGCTCCTTGTCTTTCTGCACCATCTCAGCGTAATCTGCAACCTCATAAGTTCCGGGGCAATCTACGCCAATTGTCACGACATTATCCAAATTCACCTGCAAGAACTTGACCATCTCCACCGCCGCTCTCAGCTCACAGGGCTTCAATACGACTCCTATCCGACCATCAAAAGGGCTTGTGGTAAGCTCTGAGAGTATCCGGGCAGACTGGACCGCCATGGTAGGGGCAATCGGATTGGCGTCTTCCAACATCCTTGAGTCTTTGATCAAGCTCTGAACGAAACCGTCACCGCCTGGGAGCAGCTTTGGCACCAATAATGCGTCTACAAATTCACTTTCTATCAGTCGCCCCAAGAACTTCCGCAGACTACTTAATGTGTCTTTATTCTCAACCTTGATAATTGTGCTCTTCATCCTCTGTACCCCATCTAGACCGTCCATAGCTGCTTAATCGGATTGGGCCCTTTATTTTTCAGCTCTTCAACCATTTGGGATATTGTTTCGGCAAACAACTTCCCCTCTGACGCGCTGATCCAGCGAAGCCACACGCGGTCCTCGTCGTAACCAAAGCGATTCAGTATCTTTTTTAATATGGTTATCCTCCGGCGTACCTTATAGTTCCCCGTCTGGTAATGACAGTCTCCAGGGTGACACCCTCCAATTAGTACACCGTCCGCCCCTTCGATCAGGGCCTTCAGCACATATATCGTATCCACCGCACCTGTGCACATAAGACGTACGATCCGTATGTTGGGTGGGTACTGCAGCCGGCTCGTTCCGGCAAGATCCGCTCCGGTGTATGTACACCAGTTACACAAGAATGCCACTATCTTTGGCTCAAACTCATGCATAAAGTTCCTCCTGCTTCAGCCCTCATTCTATTGGTAAAGTTCATATAAGCTGGGTAAACATTCTTATGCCTCATCCTAATACCTCATTCAAAATTTCCAATATCGTCGTTCTCTCGAAATCATACTGCTGTGATGCTCCGTTTGGACAGGATATCACACAGGTTCCGCATCCTTTGCAGAGGTCCTCTAATACCCTGGCCTTGTTGCTTACCTCGTCTATTACTCGCGCATCGTACGGACATGCTGAAACACAAAGCCCACAACCGGAGCACAGCCGTTCGTTCACATAAGCCTGATTGTCCGCGTATTCCTGGAAAGCATTCCAAAGCAGGGCCGAGGCACGAGCAGCCGCTGCCTTTCCCTGGCAGATCGCATCCCCTATGTGGTTCGGAGAATGACTGAGCCCACAGAAATATTTACCCCGATCCACCGAATCCAGCGGGGCCGCCTTGGGGTTGGCCTCGGCGAAGAATCCGTCTGCGTTCAATTCAAGACCGGCTATCTCCGCCAGCCGCTGGTTGTCTTCATTGGGTGCTATCCCGCTGCTCAAGATCAGGAGGTCCGCCTCCAGGCTCATCCTTTCACCGACCACACTGTCAAAGAAGGAGACCGTTAAAGTGCCGTCTGCGGCCGAGACCTCGGGCTTGGCTTGAGGTTCATAACGGACGAAGATAACTCCCTTCTGCCGGACCTCGTGATAGTACTTCTCATAGAACCCATAGGTCCTCATATCTCTGTAAAGCACATATATATCTGCCTCCGGATTCAGCTCCTTGAGCTTCAGCGCATTCTTCACTGCCTGCCCGCAGCATACCCTGCTGCAGTAGGGGTGCTTTTCATCCCGCGACCCCACGCACTGGATCATCACCACCGTTTTTGCCTTTGCGGCTTTCTCCTCCCTGCCGGCAAGCAGTCGCTCAAATGACTTCTGAGTAAGAACGTTCTCGTTCTTACCAAAGAGATACTCCTCAGGCACTGCTTCCTTGCCGCCGGTTGCGAATATCACCGCGCCGTGAAGGACCTCCTTCTCTTCACCGTCAGCCGAGATCAGCGACTGATAGCTCCCCCAGGTCCCCTCGAGAGCCTTGAGCTCCGAACCTTTGAGCACTTCTATCTTGGGATGGGCCTCGACCCTGGAAACCATATCCTTAATAAGGGCTTGAATGTCCGAATTTTTAAGCGTAAAGCATGCGCTTCGAGCGATTCCGCCCAGCTCATCACTTTTCTCCACCAATGTTACATCCATGCCCTGTTCTGCAAGGCTTAAGCCGCTGGAAAGCCCGGATATTCCCCCACCTACTACCAGGATCCTGGAGCACACCCTCTTCCTGCCCGACCTCCTGGGGACCGCCAATTTGGCCTTCCTGAGGCTTGCCTGTACCAGGACCTTTGCCTTACTGGTGGCTGTCGCGGAATCGTGAGCGTGAACGTTGGCGCACTGCTCACCGATATTTGCGTAGTTCAGCAGGCAGGAGCCTATCGAAACGGCCTCGCACATCCTTCTCAATGCCTTGCCCAGCGCCATGCCTCTGTGACCGGCTATCACGACCCTGTTCAGCTCATTCTCAGCAATCTTTTTCTTTATTTCATCCGTGCCTTTCTTCAGGGAAGTAACGTCAACCTTCTCTACGCTTACGATATCCGGATCTGCCTCAAACACACTCGTTATCTTCTCGATGTCCAATCCTTCAGCAAGCACTCCCCTGTTATCGCAGATGAAGACTCCTATCCGCAGGCTCTCCTCATCGGCAATATCTTTCTCCTCGAAAAACTTCTCCTCCCCGCCGGCCTTTTGCTCGAAATCATCCAGGAGTTGCGATACATCCGCCGCTGCGCTGGATGCCTCCACCACGGTCTCCGGTATGTCTCTTGGCTCGCGAAAGGCGCCGGCCACATATATCCCGGGCACAGAGGTCTCTGTGGGGCGGAACTCGCTGGTCAGGCAGAAGTTGTATTCGTTCAACTCTACGCCCAGTCGTTCGGCGGTTTCCTTGACGTTAGCCGGAGGGATAAACCCGAGTGAGAGTACCACCATATCGAACTCTTCTTCCTCAAGCGCTCCAGCTTCGAGTCCGTATGTGAACAGGAGGCGCTTGCTGCGTTGAAGCTCCCGAACGGCCGAAACCGCGCTCCTCAGATAGCGTATCCCGTACTCCTGCTTGGCCCTTTCGTAGTAGCGCTCATAGTCCTTGCCCATGGCGCGGATATCCATATAGAAGATGGCTGCGTCCAGGTCTTTGTCCCGCTCTTTCGATACCATGGCCTGCTTGGTGGCGTACATGCAGCAGATACTCGAACAGTAGCCCTGAGCGCACGACGGGTCCCGGGAGCCGACACATTGTATAAAAGCTACCTTCCCTGGTCTTTTGCCGTCGGAAGGGCGTCCCGGGAGCCCTCCGGTGGGGCTTGAGAAACTCAGCATCCGCTCATACTGGATGCTGGAGACAACATTCTTGTACCTGCCGAGCCCGTACTCGCCCTTGTTCTCTCCCGGAAAGGGCTCGAATCCAAATCCCAAAACGATTGCTCCGGCATTGAGCTTCTTCTCCCGAGACCCATCCTGGAGATTGATCGCGCCGGGCGAACATACCTTCAGGCAATCCCCGCACTTCGTACACGACGTCTCATCTATCACATAGGAACGTGGTATCGCCTGCGCGAAGGGCAGGTGTATGGCCTTGCGCTTCTCGATGCCCGCGCCCAACTCCCGGTCGACTTCTACCGGGCAAACATCGACGCACTTATTGCATAAGTTACATTTCTCCAGGTCAACGAATCTCGGCTTCTCTGTATAAGATACCTCAAAGTCTCCGCTCTGCCCTGCAAGATCTTTTACTTCGCAATTGGTCAAAAGCTCTATGTTCTCGTGGAAATCACTCTCGTAGATCGGGCAGTAGGCCGGCGGCTTGGGGCTCATAAAGCAGACGCCGCACGAGTTTGTGGGGAATGTCCGGTCCAACAGGGGAAAGAATCCGCCTATGGCGGGAGCGCTCTCAAGCACATAGATGTGGTGGTCCTTCTCGGCCAATAGCAGGGCCGACTGCATTCCCGCAATACCGCCGCCGATTACCAGTACATCCCTGTTCATATCCTTGCTCATGATATCTTCTTCCGACCCCTCTATAAAAGATTCCGGGACTCTAAAAGATCTCTTGGATTCACTACGTGCCTATCCCACCACTTATCTCTTCCCGGAAGATCCATAGCTATTCCCATCAGTTCCGTGAAATAGAACACGGGGAGCTTTGTAAACTTCTTGCCCGATTGCCTCATGTCCAGGTTAACATGGCAGAGCCCACAGCTGACCATGGCGCAATCCGCCTCTGCCTCCAGGGCCATTTCGGTGAGCTTGTCCGCTATCTCCCTGGCTATCTTCCCGTGTGACATCCCCAGATCAGCGCCGCAGCAATCTGTCTTGTACGACCAATCCAGTGCCTTGCCGCCCAGAGCCGTTACTATATCGTCCAGGAACATCGGGTTCTCATGATCACCCATCTGTACGACCTTGGGGTCACGAACCAGGGCGCAGCCGTAATAAGAGACCACCTTAAGTCCGGAAAGCGGCCTCTTTACGTGGCTCTTCAACCTATCCAGGCCGACCTGGTCGAGAACAACATCGTGCATCAACTTTATCTCGAGATCCCCCCTGTACTTGAATCCCACGATATCCTCGAGCTTCCTCCTTATATCGCTGTCATTGGAAAGGGAGTGCTGAGCCCTTTTTAAGGCATTGAAGCAGCCGGCGCAGGGAATCGCCAGGGGCAAATCCCGCATCTGTGCTCTGGCTATATTCCTGGCAGGAAGAGCAAGCCCGAGCAAATTACTCAAGCTGTGAGCGGCGGCAGCTCCGCAGCAGTTCCAATCATCTATCTCCATCAGCTTGACTCCAAGCTCATCAAAAACAGCGTGCAGGGAAAGACTGTATTCAATCCCTGTCGAATGCGCCGTACAGCCGGGATAAAAAGAAACTTCCAATCCTTATTCCTCTCTTTCCAATTGGCCTTTGGTCTTGTAGGCCTTCTCATACAACTTCCGTATCTCTTCGATCCCCTCCATCTGCTTGGGTATGAACGGAATCTTTCCCTTAGCTATCAGTGTGAGTCCCGAGGGCAGGGGTGAGAAAAGATCAAGAGTTCGGAACATATACGCTACGAAGAAGGTGGCCTCGTGCAGCCGGCCCCACATCTTGATTGACCTCATGAACTCTTCATGTAACTGTACTACATTCCTCTCGGCCTCGTAGGAGAATCCTTCCTCTATTGATAACTCCCGGAGGGTGTCCATGACCACGCTCATATCTACCTCGTTAGGGCATCTCGCCCCGCAGGTCATGCAGGATACACAGAGCCAGATAGCGTGGCTCTTCAATATCTTCTCCCGCTCCCCGTACTGGATCATGCGTATCAAGGCGTTGGGCTTATACTCCATATAAGAGGAGAGAGGGCAGCCCACATTACATTTTAAACACTGGTAGCAGGCTTCAATGTTTTGTCCGCTGCGCTCCTTGACTTCCTTGATGAAATTCCTGTCTCTCTTCATCCTCTACTCCAATGCCGCGCCGACCATTTCAAATAATTGTTTCGCCCTGAATCCAAGCTGTTGCACGGCTCCCGAAGGACAGGCGCTTGCACATGCCCCACAGCCCTTACACAGAGCCGCGTTAATTTTAGACGCTCTCCTACCCCTCACCGTAACTATCTCAGGTGCGTCGTAGGTGCAAATAGAGACACAAATACCGCAGGCCGAACACACATCTCCATCCACGGAGGCGACGATCGCCTCCGGTGTGTATTCTGCCTTGGATATGATCGTGGCGGCACGACTGGCCGCTGCTTCGGCCTGGGCTATCGTCTCTTCGACATTTTTAGGTGCATGAGCCATGCCGGCAAGGAATACCCCGTCTACGGAGAAATCCACCGGACGCAGCTTCATATGCGCCTCAAGGAAGAACTTTTCCTTAGTCAGGGGGGTCTTGAGCATTTTGGCAATATCCTCCACATCATCCTGGGGTACTATGGCCGGTGCGAGTACAAGAAGATCGCTGTCGATCTGCAGCATGCTTCCCAGGATAGGATCCTTGGTCTCGATCCGTAATCTTCCATTGGCCACAGACACAAGCGGCTTCCGATCCACATCATAGCGGACAAATCTTACCCCTTTTCCTCGTGCCGCCGTATAATACCTCTCCCGGAAGCCATAAGTTCTCAGTTCCCGATACAGAATAAATACATCCGTCTCCGGATAATCCTCTTTTATCTTAAGCGCGTTCTTGATCGCCTGCGAGCAGCATATTCTGCTGCAGTACATCCTGTCCCCTTCGCGTGAGCCAACGCATTGGATCATCACCACCCTCTTTGCCTCGAACTCTCCCCGGGCAAGCTTTTCCTCCAGATCACGCTGGGTAACTACCCTTTCCTCGGAGCCGTACATGTACTCGTTGGGCGTGTGTTCCCTGGCCCCGGTGGCTACGATTACTGCGCCGTGCTCAATCTCAATATCTTTCCCGTCCTGCCTGATCTTGGTCCTAAAATTGCCGACAAACCCGTCAACGGCTTTTACACTCGCGCCCATCCAGGCCGTGATATTCGGATGGTTTTTGACCTTGCGAATCGTCTCTCCAAGCTGTCTCTGCGGATCTTCTGCACCAAGAAGGAAGTGCACATTCTTGAGATTTCCACCAAGTTCTTCCTCTCTTTCTACGAGATTCACTTCGAAGCCCTGCTCGGCGAGATTGAAGGCCGCAGCCATTCCACCTATGCCGCCGCCGATAATAAGGGCCCCGCTCTTGACCGTTATGGGCATGCTGTAGAGAGGCTCTATCAGGCGGGCCTTGGCAACTGCCATGCGAACCAATTCCTTGGACTTTCTCGTCGCTTCTTCCGGTTGGTGCATATGTACCCAGGAACACTGGTCTCGGATGTTGGCCATCTCGAAAAGATACGGATTTAGACCCGTATCCCGAACGGTCTCACGGAATAGCGGCTCATGAGTGCGGGGGGTGCAGGAGGCGACCACTACCCTGTTGAGATTATGTTCCTTTATCGCTTTCTTGATGCTTTCCTGGGTATCGATGGAACAGGTGTAGAGATTGTCTTGGGCAAAAACAACGTCAGCTAACTTCTTGGCATATTCACGTACCTCGGGCACATCGACCACTCCGCCGATGTTCTTGCCACAGTGACATACAAAAACGCCTATGCGAGGTCTTTGACCGGATACGTCTCTCTCGGGAGGCCATTCCTTCTGCGTCACAAGGGTACCGCGCTTCTCAGTTAACAGGGCCATAGCCTTTGCTGAAGCGCTCGAGGCCTCCATTACGGTTTCCGGAATGTCCTTTGGCTCGGAAAACGGCCCACAGACATATACACCCGGCCGTGATGACTCGACAGGATTGAATATTGATGTTACGGCGAACCCATTGCTGTCGAGCTCCACGTCGAATTTCGTTGCCAGTTCCTTGACCTCCGCAGGTGGACGCAGTCCGGTTGAAAGCACAACAAGGTCGAACTCTTTGGTAACAAAATGGTTATCTTCATCGGTATAACCGATGCGGAGGTCCTGGGACTGCCCTATCTCTTCAACAGAGGAGGGTCGACACCGGGTGTAGGTTATACCCAGCTCTTTGGCGCGTTCGTAGTAGGTATCGAAGCCCTTACCGAAGGCCCGCAGATCCATAAAGAAGATAGTGCACTCAAGATCCTCTTCATGTTCCTTGGAGATGATAGCCTCCTTGGTGGCGTACATGCAGCAAACCGAGGAACAGTAGTCATGTTCCTTGTCCCTGGAGCCGACGCACTGGATGAAGGCGATCCTCTTTGGCGTCTTGAGGTCTGATGGGCGGACGATTTTCCCCTCATACGGACCGCTTGCCGAGAGCAAGCGCTCGAATTGGAGACTGGTGATTACGTTCGGGTACCAGGCGTAGCCTAATTCAATCTTTTCACCTGCATCGAAAACACAGTAGCCGGGAGAAAGGATGGCAGCTCCAACGTCGATTTCGACAACCTCGTCTTCCTGCGAATAGTCTATCGCCCCTGCCGGGCAGAAGACCTCACATGCCTTGCAGGCACCGGTAAGAAAATGGATGCAGTGCTCTCTATCGATTACCGGCACGTTGGGAAGAGCCTGGGGAAAGGGAATATAGATGGCAGGCCGGCTTACAAGCCCGGCATTGAAGTCCGAGGCTACAGGTCGCGCTGGTCGCATAGTAACCTCATCCAGGTTGACTGCGTTGGTCGGACATACCACCTGGCAGGCCCCACAGGCCATACATATTGGTGAATGTTTGTCATAGGCCGGGCCGACCTTACGGGTGTCGCCTCGGCCGCTGAAATCGATGGCTCCTGTTTTCATCAGCTCGGAGCAGACCCTGGTGCACAGGCCGCAGAGTATACAGTCTTCATTCTTCTTCGGGAAACGAGTCTCGGTTATCCCCAGCTCCGCAGCGACCTCTTTTACCTTCTCCGAGTCCGGGCACCGGGCCAGGAGGAGCTCCGCCATGACCCGCCGCGTCCTTTGCACCCTCTCGCTGTTGGTGCGGACCACCAGGCCCTCCTGTACAGAATAAGTACAGGACGCCTTGAGCTTGGCGCGTGCCTGCACCCCCACCTCTACCAGGCAGAGACGGCAGGCGCCGTAGCTGGGCAAGTCCTTGCGGTAGCAGAGAGTGGGAATCTTGATGCCCAACTCGGTGCAGGCCTCCAGGACGGTGCTGCCTGATTCCATGCTGACCTGCTGGTTGTCGATTTTTAGGGTGATCATACTCATCGGCGTTCACCTTTTTCTAGTGTCAAAGTGGGTAACATCCGCGCCTCTCCTATGCTCGTAGAGAAAATCGACCCCGCGATTCCCCGCCACCAATGTCTCCAGGGTAGCGAACATGTCGCCCAGGGGCTTGCGGTCAGGATGGCTGTAGCGGAAGGTCGCCCTGATCCTCGTACCGTCCTCCGGTTTGGAGGATATTTCAAACTTCCCCTCGGCTTCCCTGCTTGCCTGGGCCAATAGTGCCAGACCCAACCCGGTTCTCTTTTCAGACTTTGTGGTAAAGAAGGGATAGGCCGCTCTCTGCAGGGTCTCCGGGTCCATGCCCTTGCCGTTATCCTCGATCTTAAGGGTAAGCAGGTCATTTTCCAGATCCTCAACCAAGGAGATCTCGATCAGTTTTGCCTCAGCTCGGACCGAATTCTCTACGATATCCAAAATATGGAGTGATAGATCTCTCATTGTCCTGTCATTATCCTCCGTCCTGCCGTTCGCCTCAGGGCCATCCCTATCTCCTCTGCAGTTCCCTTCTCTACAAGAAAGCAGGTCTGCCTGGTACCGATCTCCACGGAACGGTGGGCATCCGAAGACCGGATCACAAGCATATTCCCAGGCAGTGCCGGTACC
>SDBT01008780.1_pt1 | contig 16467 bp, 14 predicted proteins | sample 2277101 | NCBI WGS metagenome assembly SDBT01 (sample SAMN10404973, study PRJNA504765) | marine sediment metagenome | isolation source: marine sediment core GS10_PC15, 103 cmbsf | place: Arctic Ocean: Southern Knipovich Ridge | collected 2010 | reverse complement strand
CCCGCATTTCTCATCACGCTTCTGCTGCGGCCGCGTAGAGGCCCGCGCATACTTCGTTGCGCTTGATTCGAGTGCTCGACGTGCTGCACGAGCACGCCTCCGCGCTCGAACCTGCGCGCGCCTTGTCTACGCAGGCCTCTGCGCACCCTCGCGACGAAGCGTGATGAGAAATGCGGGCTCTAACCGGTCGAGTACGCGGTTTCCGCCGTCAGCCCGCCCGGGATCTCACCTGTCAGCTTCGCCGGAATCACTTTGTTCCCGAGATCCGCATCTAGAGGGGTGTGGGTAACGACCCGCAGGTAATTGCCGGTCAGGCCCGACCAAGCCATGGAGCCTTCTCGGACCTCGGGTGTCTCCCACAGAACGGCCATCTCACGGCCCAGGAATCGACGTTGGTAGGTCCGCTGGGTCTCAGCGCCCAGGACGTGCATCTGCCGGCTGCGGAGCTGCGCCACCGACGCCGGCACATGATCGGGCATCGACGCCGCGGCTGTGCCCTCTCGAGGCGAGTAACGAAAGACGTGGAGCTTGGCGAACTGCATGCGCTTGACGAACTCGATCGACTCGGCAAACTCCTCTTCCGTCTCTCCCGGAAAACCGACCATGACATCCGTGGTCACTGCGAGGTCGCTGATCTCCGCACGGGCGGCGACAACCAGGTCGGCGAACTCCCGTTGCGTTGTGCGCCTCGCCATCCTTTGCAGTGTCGCATCGCAGCCGCTCTGGAGAGGAAGGTGCAAGTGAGGGAGCAAGCGGGGATCCTCCCAGAGCTTGAAGAAACCTGCACTCAGGTCCCAGGGCTCGAGCGACGACAACCGCAATCTCGCAACGGATGTCTCAGCGAGAATGCCCCGTATGAGACCCAGCAATCCTCCTTCCGAAGGTCGCTCGTGCCCGTAGGCACCGAGATGCACGCCGCTCAGAACGGCTTCCTGGTAGCCGGCCTCGACCAACTCATCAACGTGTGCGACGACCTCCGACAGCGGCCGACTGCGTGCCTCGCCGCGAGCAACCGTGACAATGCAGAAGGTGCAGCGGTTATCGCAGCCATCCTGCACCTTGACGAACGCGCGCGTCCGGGCGTTCGAGATCGCCGGGAACGGCGTCGCGTCGAAGGCCGGTATGGGGTCAGCATCGCGCAACAATCCCGCTTGCTCGAGAACGAGGGGCAACTCGTCCTTGTCCCTGTTGCCCACCACGAGATCAACGCCAAGGGCCTCGACTTCTTCTGGAGAAAGCTCCGCGTAGCATCCAGTTACGACCACGGGGGAGTCAGGATTGGCTCTACGCAGGTGACGAATGAGCTTGCGCGACTTGCGAGCTGCGAGGTGCGTCACGGCACAGGTATTGAAGACAAAGAGATCCGCAGCCTCACCGGGTCCGACGATGCGGTGTCCCCGAAGTGCGAGGTGTCGCGCCAGATCCTGCGCTTCGCCGATATTCAGGCGGCAACCGATGGAGTCGAGCCGAATTCTCATTCGTGGAAATCGCTACGCTGGGTTCGTCCTGGGCTCGCCGGGGCCTGCACGCTCACAAGTATGGCATCGCCGGCCTGGGCCCGCTCAACCGCGCGTTGGCCACGCACCACTCTGCCGAGGACAGGATAGATGCCCTCCAGGTGCGGTTGTGGGCCGTGCGCAATAAAGAACTGGCTCGAGCCCGTGTCCCGACCGGAAAGCGCCAGGCCAACCGTGCCCGCGGTGTACGGACTCGGGGTCTCCTCGTTGCGCAAGGTGATCGGCGCCCCACCATATCCCGTCGATGTAGGGTCGCCGACCTGAGCGACGAATCCGGGAATCACTCTGTGGAAGGCGATTCCATCGAAAAAATCCTCGCGTGCCAGCTCCAAGTAGGCAAGCGTGGTGAGGGGCGCCAGCGCTGGCTGCAGCTCAATCTCGAACTCCCCGCGGCGCATCTGAACGATCAGCCGTGGTCGCTCTACCTGCAAACGGAGCAGCTCCGCGGCCAGGGTCCGATACTCCACGTCGCTCCGGCCGGTCGCCTGCGGTCCTCTCACTTCCTCTGCGAGCGAGGCGGGCATGGGCCGCCGCCGATCACCGGTACCCACATGGCCTTCGAGAAGTCGAAAGGCCCACAGGCGCACGATCCGGCTCTCGGAGCCATAGAAGACAGAGGCGCGACTCTCGAACATCTCGGCGTTCGCATTTTGGATCGCCCCGAGAACCTGCAGGTAAGAGCCCACGAACCGGGAGTCCTGCAGCTCGATATGGACCTGCCACAGGATCTCGTCCCAGCCCACTTCGACGTCCTGCCCAGGCACGGGCTGTCCGGCCGCTACCAGAGTCGGCACCACCTCCGCTGCAACTCCCTGAAGAAGGGGATCGGAGGAAGAGAGCATCTCCATGGCACGATCCGCCATCCACTGTGTATCCAGTTGTCGCCAATGCTGGAGAACTTCGATCCGTGCCGGCAGGGGCCCCTCGGTTCCGAGCATCTCGAGCCACTCCCTGGCTTCGTTATCTTCCGCAGCGGCAAGCACGCGAACGAGCGCGACCGCCTCCACTGGCTGCAAATCCTGCAGAACGGGCTCGGCTCCGTCTCCTGGGCCTTCCACAACCCGGGATGCGCCCCGATAAACCTCGCGCACGCTCGAGAGAGCCCCCCTCGCTGAGTCCACGCCGGCGCTTGCATAGGCCTCCAGGCAGGCAGCGCGCACCACAGCCTCGGGATCGCGCAAGGCCTGCTCCAAGACATCCTCGGCCACCGGCCAGTCGGAGGCCACATGGCCCAGCACGGCCAAGGCCATGCGACGCAGGTGCACATTGTGTTCCATCGAGGCGCGGATGACGGCGTACACCGAGGCATCGTCAGGCTTCCAATCCTGTCCCCAGGCAACCTGCAACCACGCGAGCGCCTCGGCCACCACGCGCCAGTCGTCATCCTGCAGCATCCTGATGCCCTGGGAATCGGCAACGCTGCCCGGCGCTTCTCTCAGGCCACGCAGGGCCATGGCCCGCACGAGCGGACTCGGGTCATCGAGAAGCCGCACCAGCGATGGGCGCGCGTTGGGATCGTCCAGCCGGCGCAGGGCGTGCGCCGCTGCCAGCCGAACGTCGGCATCTGCGAATGCCAGCAACTCGAGCGGCGGCCCCGAAGAGGCGCCCGGCAGGCGCCACCAGGCCGAAAGCGCCGCCGCGACCAGGGGCGAAGGAACTGCTTCGGCGCGACTCAGCAAATCGCCCAGCACGGCAACGGCCGACTCGTCCGCGAGCATCCCGAGTGCCCAGATCGCCTGCGCGACAACCTCGGGACTCGGATCGTCCAGCAGGCCCACCAACACCTGCGTCGCACCGCTCCGGAGGAGCGCAGCCTCTTCGCCCAGAACAATGTCCAACTCGATCAGCCCGACGCCAAAGGCCGCCAGCGCGCGCACGCGAGCATCCGGATCCGAACACATCTCCAGCAGGCGGCCCAGGCTTGCCGGAATGGCGACACGGCCTACCGCCAGAGCTGCCCGGCCCCTGACGGTGGGGTCCTCAGCCCTGGTCAGGCGAAGCAGATCCTCGGACAGATCTCGTCGATCCTCTGCCCCCAACAAGACTGCCGCCGCATCCAGATCATCGGGGAGGCCCAGAGGCAAATCGATCGGGGCCACCGAGGCTGCCGGATCACCGAGAGTGCCAGGCTCCTGGCCGCCACTCAGGCCATCATGGCGTTCCTGCACAAACCCGGCAGCAGCATTCCCTGAGCCGACGGCAAAAAGCGAAAGAACCAGAAGCGAGTTGCGGACGCACATCAAGGAATGATCCAGCATCAATGATCCAGCATCAGAGGATCCAGCCCGACACGAGAGCGGTGATCACGGCGAGCGGAACGACGTAGCGAACCCAAAAGAACCAGGCGTTTGCCCACCGGGGAAGATTCCCGTCTTCGTCGGTGAATTGTCTGAGAGTTGCCTTCCGACCCAACCCCCAGGTTAGGGCTGCGAGCGCGACTACGCTACCAGCAGGCTGCATTGTCGATCCCCAGATGAGATCGCTGCGAAAGAGGTAATCGAGAGAGAGCGTGGCGGGCAGGCCGATGACAACCAGGCCTGCACACAGAATCCACGCCGTTCGGCGCCTCGGCCACCCCAGCGTATCGGTGAGCGAGCCAACGAGAACCTCGACTGCGGCCACGCCGGAAAGAAACGCTACGGAACCCAGACCTACAAAGAAGACGAAGGCAAACACCAGGCCGCCAGGCATGGCCGCACAGGCGGCGGGTACGACCTCGAACAGCAGGGCCGGCCCGGAGTCCGGACGCAACCCGGTGGCAAAGACAGCCGGCATGATTGCCAGGCCTGCCAGCAAGCTCGCGGCCACGTCACCCCCCGCAGTCGTGAAAGCGCGCTTTCTCAAAGATCCTCTGTCCGGCAGATAGGAAGCGTAGATCACGAAGAAAGTGCCCCCGAGTCCGAGGGAAAAGAACGCCTGCCCCATGGCCGCCAGCACCGCCCGAGGTGTAATCGCATCCCAGTCGGGGCTCAGAAGGTAGACCACTCCCTCCATCGCGCCGGGCAGGGTCAACGAGCGAGCGACCAGGAGGAGCATCAGTACACCGAACAATGGCACGAACACCCTGCTGACTCGCTCGATCCCGACGCGGACGCCCCGGCCCACCACTTCCGCGGAAGCCATCGCCACGAGAGCAGCGCACAGGACCTGCACGGGCCACTGCGCCTGCAGCCTGGAAAATGTTTGCGGCCCGAAATCGTCGATCAGTCCTAAGAGATTGCCGAGCGTAATGAGGACATAGGCGAGGATCCATCCCACCACCACCAGGTAGTAGGACATCGCCATGGCCACACCGAAATAGAGCACCCCGCCGAAGAACCGGCCGGCGGGCAAGCCGGCCTCAGCGAAGGCAGTCAAGGGCCCGCGTCGGGTGTGGCGTCCGAGGGCCAATTCGGCCATCAAGGCAGGCACACCGAATACTGCGACGATCACCAGGTAGAGGATTAGAAAGGCGCCGCCGCCGAAGAGCCCCATCATGTAGGGGAATCGCCAGACGTTGCCGAGCCCGACCGCGACGCCTATGAGCGCGAGCGCCGTCCCCCATCTGGACGAGAACAGTTCCCTACCCATGCTCAACTCTCATGAAGAAACTTGTTGACAGATTCTCGGAAGCCAGTATGGTGGGCGCTGGCTCGGGTGAACGCCCCGGCCGAGCGGCCACAGAGCCGCTGATCCGTCGAAGGCAGCGCGAAGACGGAAGCTGTGGAGGCCTCGTGCCGAAGCGGCGGAAGAGGAAACGCTGCTGGAGGAGAAGCGAAACTCTGGAGTTGGGAGGCCGATCGCGGCGAGCGCCCGAGCCACCTTTGTGCCCTGAGCCCGTCGGGTTCGGGTCCTCAAGAGCTTGTCGACAGCAGGTCAGCAATCCGTGCCTCGAGCTCGGCCTCCTCGCCCGTAACGTAGCCGTACTTGCGCCAAACGATGCGGCCATCCTCGTCGAGGAGATAGGCGGTTGGTGTTCCCATGATGCCGTACTGTCGAGCTACGCCGGCTGTATCGAACGCCGTGGGCACGTCGAAGCTGTTCTGAGCGTAGAACTCCTCGGTGCCCTCGTGATCGTTGCTGACCTCGACGGCCACCATGCTGAATCCTTGATCACCATACTTCTTGAGAATGGCGTCGAGGTGAGGAAACTCCTCACGGCAGGAAATTCACGTAGGCGACCAGAAGCTCACGAGAGTCACCCGATCGAGAATCTCGCTGAGCTGGACGGTGTCGGCCGGATAGCCGGGCAGCGTGAACTCCGGGGCCGCCACGGAGCGTGCGGCTCTCTCTTCAGCCAGCCATTCGTTGAAGTCGCCGGCCTCCCCACCCTGCTCCTCATGCATGTATTGCAGTGATTGCTCGAGCTGCGGCGAGTCGCTGATGAACGTGGTGCGAACCAGCCAGTCGACACCGAGATCCTGTTGCCCCGCCTGGTATAGGGCCCAGCCCAGCCGGTAGGCCAGGTCGGACTCGTGTGGCAGATCGAGGACGTCGCCGCCCGACAGCATGATCGCCTTCTCGTATGACGAAGCGGCGCTAGCCGGGTCTCCAAGCTGCGAGTGAGCCTCTGCGCCAGCCACCTGAAGCTGATAGATGAGCTGCGCTCGGGGATACTCCTCAATGAACGCATCGATCAGGGAGAGGCTTTCTTCCGGCGTCGACGCTCCCTGAATTCCACCCATCCGTTGCATGGCGATCGAGCTGCTCAGCTCGCCCGCAGCCGCACCATCGTCGGTATCATCGGCGGACGGCTCGAGCCGGTCCCACGATTGGCAAGCTAAGCACGAAACGCACAGGATGACAGCCAGTGCCAAACTGGCACGTGCTCGCAGCAGGGCTCTACTTGACATAGTAATCCGAACCAAGAATTCAGGGGATTCCCCCGCCTTCGGGGTATATAGATGCAAACATGCACTGCGAGGCGGCGCAAGACGGCCGCCCGAGGAAGTGTGGTGAATCTGTTAGCTCGCTACCCCTGTCAGATGTCGGAGAGCTTCACCGGCGCGGGTATCGGTAGCGGCGGCGGCGCGGCATTGGAGCCGGCCCCGGTCAGAAGAATGACGACCCGATCCTCTGGCCCGATGGTCCCGTTCCGGATCAACTGCTGGAGACCAGCCAGCCCTGCCGCGGAGGCCGGCTGGACGAAGCGGCCCGTCGAGGTCGCAATCTCGACTTGCGCCGCAAGAATCTCGTCGTCGGTCACCTTGACCGCCAGTCCTCCTGTTTCACGCGCCCAGCGCAACGCCCGCGCGCCACTGGGCGGTGTGGGGTTCGAGATCGCACCCGCCACCGTACGAGCAGGACCGACCTCCATGGGCACATCCATGCCCTTCTCCCAGGCCGCGGCAATCGGCGAGCACCCCTCGGCCTGAACCGCCACTAGCCGCGGCGACCGCTCGAGCAGTTCCCACTCGACAACCTCACGGAAGCCCTTGCCGATAGCCGAGAAGTTGCCGCCGCTGGAGGTGGGCACCAGGAACCAGTCGAAGGGTTGCTCCACGCTCTGCTCCGCGATCTCGTAGGCAATCGTCTTCTGCCCCTCGACACGCAAAGCCGAATCGGAGTTCACGAAAACCACACCGTTTTCCGCACCCCAGCGCAGACTGGTTTCGTAGATCTGTCCATAGGGAGCGTCGATGCGTACCAGATCGGCCCCATGAACCGCGATGGGAGCCAGCTTCTCCGCGGGCGTCGATACGCCAACCCAGATCTTCGCCCGCAGCCCTGCTCGGGCCGCGTATGCCGCTACCGAGCGCGCCATATTGCCGGTGCTCACAGTGCCGATCGACTCGATGCCGGCGGTAGCCAAAACGGCAACTGCCACCGCGGTGCCTCTGTCCTTGAATGACCCCGTGGGGTTTCGGCTTTCGTCCTTCAACCACAGGTCCTCGCACCCCACCGCATCGCCCAAACGCAGGGCTCGCAGAAGTGGTGATCCACCCTCCCCCATTCGCACTCGCGCGACGGCGCTCTCGTCGAAGACCGGGGCAAGAAAATTCCGATATCTCCACACGCCTCCAACGACGCCCGAGGAGTCCGCGCAGCCGCTGGCCCACGCTGGCTCGAGAGCCTGATCCCGCAGGGCCGGCGCCACGAACTCCAGCGCCTCACCACAATCCGGGCAGCGAAAAGCGTACAGGCCGAAAGGCCGCCGCGCACCACACGAACTACAGGACAGCTCGATGTCGCCGATCATGGCGCCGGGCGGTGATGTCTCCGAGCAATCATGCTTTCACTTTCAAGGGGGGGGGTAGCAGAGAGGCTCGTAGGTGGAGGAGAGTCAGATCGAGCCTTCTTTGAGAAGCTCGGCATAGATGTAGATGGCAGCGTAGCCGCGCAGATCACCCCACGGCTCCGCCCAGCCCTGAGCCGTTTGTTCATCGATCTCCTCGGTCTCGAAGACATTACGACCGATCCAACGACGCAAAGCAGAATCCGCCGCAGGGAAGCAATCAAGACGCCCATATCCCACGAGCGCGGTGAGCTGGGCCCCCAGTGGCCCGATTCCCTGGCAGCTCTGCAGCTCACTCAAGAGCGTGTCGAGCGGTCGTCGGGTAAGTCCCTTCAGATCGAGGTCGCCGGACGTCACGCAGATGGCCAGGCTGTGGAGTTGCTCCGCCTGCTGAGCCGTGATTGCACCACAGACCAGATCCTTCGGTTTGCGTGCGGCCAGGTTCTCGGCATCAGGGAAGGCACAGAATGTGTGTCCCGCGTAGGCGACGCTGTAGGAGATGCGCTCGGCCAACGGCGAAAGGCTGGCTCGGAAGAAGTGTGTAGAGCCGGGCTGGCTCGCTATGGCGAGCGCAAGAACCTCGAAGGGGCAGGATCGCTGCGGTGCTTTGAGGCCGTGGTGATCGCGGCTGAGCCCATACATGTGCGGGTCGCTGCGGCAAAGCTCGTAGAAGGGGTCGAGGTCTTGGTCCATGCCCATCATGCGAGATAACACCCTGCTGATCGGGCGCTCGTCCTGCTCGGTGCCATTCATTAGCGTGATGATCAGCTCTGGGCGCTGCTCGACCCCCAGGCTGCTGACCAGTGCCAGGCGCATGCGTCCATCGAGGTTCAGCAGCCGTGTGTAGCGCTTGCCATCGAAGACATCGATGGAATCGTCAGGCCCTGGAGACAGCAGGGCAGCGGTCTGCTCGAAGCTGAATGGCGGTGAAGGACTTAGGCGATACTCGTGCATGGCTCACAGTCGCTAGTTATGGCCATGTTATAGATTTTGCCGTGTCGCCGCACACAATTCGTCTTGAACATGCCGCCCCGATCGCCCTGCAGTCCGCTAGAATTGTGAGATGGTGTCTTATTCGACCTGAAACAAGTCCGAGGCTGGAGATTCTCATGAGGAAAATCAGACTGTCGTCGGCGGTCAGCCGGCGGGTGCCATTCTTGATGTTCGTCCTTTGCCTCATGGCGACGCCTGCCATGGCTCAGGATGATGTGGATGACCAACGCGGTTGGAGTGCTGGCGCGCGCGGCATCTTCGTGACGTTTTCGGAAGCAAGCCTGGACACCACGGCCGGCGTCAGTGGCGTCGCCACCTTCCGGTTCACGCCGAGCTTCGACATCGAGCTCGAGGCAGGGTACATCCGTTCCAACAGCCAAGGAGACGTACTTTCGGCCGGCACGCTCAGCCTGATGCCGGTGCGCGGCACGCTCCGATACGTCCCCTGGCGAATCGGCAACGCCTTGCCCTATGTCGGCGGCGGAGCCGGCTTCTACATCGCTAGCTTCAGTGTCGACACGGCCACTGTCGATCGCCTTGCGGCGCTCGGCTTCGCTGTCAGCCAGGATGTCGACAGCGCCTTCGGAGCACATGTAGGCGGCGGTCTCGAATGGCAAACAGGCAGGTGGGTCATCGGACTCGACGTCAAGTACGTAATCAGCAAAGCCAACGCCAGCGCAACAGTCAACGACCTGGTGACCGGGTTGGTGATAGACGACCCCGCCGAAATCGATCTCAACGGACTCTGGATAGCAGGTGGATTCCGAATCAACTTCTGACGAGCTTTCAGAACCCGAGGAACAAAGATCATGCCCTTCACAAACCATCATCCGTGGCGCGGGACGGTGCTGGCGGCCATCGTCTCCATCATCGCTCTGGGCACAACATCCAACGTCTTTTCGGCAGGGGCCGCACCGCTCGGAGTGGCGCAGGCGGGGGCAGTGACCGAGCTCGGGGAGCCGGCTCCTACGGTGCCTCCGCAGCGACGGATCCGACCACCTCGCCCCATTTTTCGGCATATCCGCAACCTTCGTGGCACTCAGGTGGAAGAGATTCCCGGCGCTGTAATGAACGTGCAGGCCTCTTCCGCTCTATCGCCATCAGGGACCCGCGCCCATCCCAAGCTCGATGCAGCCCTCGATGGCCTGTTTCGAGCCTTCAATGCGGGCGGGTCCGAGGCCGCGGCAGCCTATGCGAGGTCGCAGCGGCTGCAGTGGCGTGGCGGTCGGGTGCTGGCCCGCATCGACACGGGATGGCCAACCAGAGAAGGTCGTCTCGAGGAAGCCAGCAGCCGGCTGTTGGTCGACAACCTGCTGGTCGGGTTGGACGAGGCTGGTGCGAGAGTTCGCCGGACGTGGGGACCATACATCGAGGCCATGATTCCGATGGCAGCGTTCGAGGCCCTGCTCGCCAATTCGACCGTGCGCGGAGTGCGCAAGCCCTGGCGTGCCGTTCCCTCGGCACGCAGTGAAGGTGTCGCCTTCATCGGGGCGGACAGCTGGGAGGGAGTGCTCTTCCGCAGCCCCGCTGGTGGACTCAGGGTCGGTGTGATCGATTCCGGTTTCGAGGGCTACAGGGACCTGCTCGGTCGTGATCTCCCGCCGGAGGACCGCGTTCACACCAACTCTTTCGTCGAGGACGACGATATCGAGAATGATGAGGTGCACGGAACGGCTGTGTCCGAGATCGTCTATGACATCGTGCCGGAAGTCGATCTCTACCTGAGCAACATCGAGACCTCGGGAGACCTGAACTCTGCCATCACCTGGATGATCGAAAATGAGGTCCACGTAATCAACATGTCGCTGGGCTTTTTCGCCGCCGGTCCCGGAAACGGCACCGGCCCCATTATCGATATGGTCGAGCGCGCCCCGCGGCAGAACATCCCCTTCGTCACGTCGGCCGGCAACCAGGCCGATCGCCACTGGATCGGACGGTTCAAGGACGCCGATGGCGATGGCTTCAATGACTTCGCCCCCGGCGACGAAAGCAACGCGTTCAGGGCCTCAACGGGTGAGGAGATCGACATCTTCATGTCCTGGGATTTCAACGACTACTTGTCGTCGAGCCAAGACTTCGATTTGCTGCTGCTCGACAGCTCGGGCCGAATCATCGCTCAATCGCGAGCGCGGCAGCAGGGGTTCGTCGGGGACTGGGCCTCCGAGGACATTTCAGTCCTGGCGCCCCGCAACGACACCTACCATATCGTCATCCAGCGAATCAGCGCCTCGCTGCCCGAGACCCTTCAGCTGCACACGTTCTTTTCGGGACTGCAGTTCGTGGAGCCCGAAATGAGCCTGACGATTCCAGCCGATGGGCGAGAGGTCATCGCCGCGGGTGCCCTCTACCAGGGAAATGGGCGCCCGGAGTTCTTCTCATCCAGGGGGCCAACGAAGGATGGGCGCATCAAGCCCGACTTCGGTGCCCCGGATGGAGTCTCGACGGAAACCTACGGCCCGGTGGGGTTCTTTGGAACCTCGGCCGCCGCGCCGCACACCGCCGGAGCCATCGCGCTGCTGGTCGGGCGTCTAGGACTGACGAATCCGATGCAGACGATCGAGATGCTCATAGCGCGTGCCAGAGGCGTGCCGCCCGACGGGCGAGACAACATCTCTGGGTGGGGTCGACTGTCCGTTTTGCCGCAGTGAGCTTTGAGCCTACTGGCCGTCGCTGAAGCTGGCGACCGCTTCGGCCTCGTCGCTGAACGACTCGAAGACGGTGATCAACTGCGTGAATTGCAGCAGATCGCGGATCTTTGCCGTCAAGTGCAGCAGCTTCAGCTCAGCTCCGCGGTTGGTCGCAGTCGTGTAGCTCGCCACCAGCTCGCCGACGCCGGCGCTATCCATGTAGGTGACCTTCCCGAGGTTGAGGACGATGCACTTCTCCTCGCGGTCGAGTAGGTCCCGGATGATCTGTCGCAGACGGACGTCGCCAGAGCCGAGCGTGAGCTTGCCCTTCAGATCAATGATGACAACACCGTCCTCGCGCCGCTCAGTCCACTTCATCTGCTCTCCTCCAGGGTCCGCATTAGTGTCTCGTAGTAGAGATAGGCCATGATGCAGAGAATAGTCGCAGCTTGGTGGCCACTACGCTACCACCGGCCCTGTTTTGCCGCAAATGGGAGGATTCCGGCCAAGCTCGACGTGTTTAGCCCCTCTACCCGACCAGAGAGGCGATGGTGTCGACCGCGTGATCGATCTCTTCGTCGGTCGTGTAGAAGTGCGGCGACAGCCGGATGCCGGCGCCCGGGCGGAAGTCAACGAATATGTCGCGAGCGAGCAGCTCACCAGTTATCTCCTGAGCGTCAGGCACGTCCAGCGTGACCGTGCCGCCGCGCCACTCATGCTTGCGCGGCGTCTTGACGCCCCAACCGTGCTGGGTGGCGGCCGCAATGAGGCGGTCTGTCTGCCGCAACGATTTCGACCGAATGGCCTCGATACCAACCTTGTTGAGGATTTCCAGTCCGGGCCGGGCAGCAAACAAGGCAGGGATCCCGGGCGTTCCGTTGAGAAAACGCCAAGCATCGGTACGGCGCTCCAGGCCTGATGCATCAAAGCTGAAGGGGTTCACGTGCGACATCCAGCCGGTGATCGAAGGCTCGAGTTGCTCAGTGAGCTCCGGTTTCACATACAGATATGAGACCCCCGGCCCGCCGCAAAGCCACTTCAGAGTGCCACCGACCGCGAAGTCCACGTCCCATGCTTCCACCTCGACGGGCATGACCCCGGTCGACTGGTAGACATCGAGGGCAACGTAGGCACCCACCTCGTGGGCTCTCTCGACGATCGCCTTGACATCCTGCACGAAGGCGCTCTTGAAGATGACATGCGAAATCGGCACTAGTGCCGTGGTCTCATCGATCGCATCGAGCACGTCGGTCAGTGGAACGGTAATGCCATTGGGGGAGGGCACCAGCTCGAGCTTGGCGCCGCGGCGCTCCTGCTGCCGGTAGAGGTAGATGATCGACGGAAAGTTCAGCTCCGAGCAGACGATCTTGTTACGCGGCCCGGTGAAATCGAAGCAAGAGGCGATGATCGCCGATGCCAGCGACACGTTCAGGTGTGTAGAGACAGTACCGGAACGAGCTCCCAGCAACGGCGCGATCTCGTCGCCCACCCTCATGGGAAGATCCCACCAGCCTTCTGTCTCCCACGCCCTGACCCCCTCGGTAGCCCATCCCTCGGCATACCCTCTGAGCGATTCATAAACGGCGCGCGGCATGGCCCCGAGCGAATTGGAGATCAGATACGTGTTGCGGGCGAGGATGGGAAATTCCTCGCGCCAGGCGAGCAATTCGGTTTCCATAAAGAGCTAAACTACACGGTACCCGATGTGCCTTCCAGGGACCTGGCCGATGAATCCCGCGACACTGATATTCGGACAAAGTGCCGACCCCGATGACGCCTTCATGGCCTGGGCTCTCGCCACCGGCAAGGTGGAAATTCCCGGTTACGAGGTGCGGATCCACTTCGATGACATCCAATCGCTCAACGATCTGGCGCTCGAGGGGAAGCTCGAGCTCACCGCACTGTCGGCGGGAGCCTATCCGTTCGTGGCCGATCGCTACCGGGTATTGCGCTCCGGTGCCAGCTTCGGGCAGGAATACGGACCCGTGGTGGTCGGCAAGACGCCGCCCGCCGAAGTTGGGCCCCGCGCCGTCGACAACCTACGCGTGGCGGTGCCCGGCCTGCAGACGAGCGCCTACACCCTTCTCCGCATTCATGCCGGCGATCAGTTCGAACCCGTGCCGATGCCCTTCGACACCATCATGGAGGCCGTGGCGGAGGGCCAAGTAGACGCGGGACTGATCATCCACGAAGGCCAACTCACCTACGAAGAGCATGGTCTGCACCTCCTCTGTGCCCCGGCCCGGGATTGGTACGAGCGCACCGCGCTGCCGGTCCCCCTCGGTCTCGTCGGTGTGCGCCGCGATCTCAGTGAGCCCATATGCCGTCTGGTGGCCAATGCCTTCAAGGAGAGCGTCGAAGCTGCCCTCGCCCACCCCGAAGCCGCAACAGCCTTCGCTGCCGAGCACGGTCGCGGCCTCGACGATGCCCACCTGCGCACGTTCGTCGATCAGTACGTCGATAGCGCAACGCTCGACATGGGTGACGACGGCCTCGCGGCCCTACGCCGCTTCTACGCCGAGGCCCACGACGCCGGCCTGCTGCCCGCAGTCCCGCCGCTGGATCTGCTCGATTGACGGCCGGCACGGGGTAATCACCTAGGCGGACAGTTCACGCGGAGTAGTCTGTCTAGCGGATCGGAACACCGTGCCACCGCGCTCAAGCGTCCGCTACGGCGATCACCCCGCGCCTCCCTTGACCCCGAGCCTCCCGCTGCACTGACTACCCAGCGCCTCCCTTGCTCACCGCCAGGCTCGATCCATGCGCTCTTTGGAAACTCCAGGCGGGTGGCCCCGACTCAGCGGAAACCACCCGAACATCGGCACTGCCAGGCACACCTCCGTTGCTCCCCGGTGACAGTTGGAGGAGGCTGGCACTGCGGGGCAGTGCTGTCATCGCTCGCTTGCCACCGGAGTAAGCAAGCACGGGATCGGGGAGGTCCGGAGTCGCCAGATCAAGCGCAGTACGAGCTGTTGGAACAGGGAGGTGCTAAGCAGGCATCGGGGCGACTACTCGAGCTGGAGCCCGAGGGAGGTGCGGGGTGATCGCCGTAGCGGACGCTTGAGCGAGCGGCGACTAGGTGACCCGACGGGCAGGTTCTCCTACCGCGAGTGAACTGTCCGCCTAGGTGATTACCCCGTGCCGGCCGCCGATTCCGGGGCAAACCGTCCGCCGAGGTGACTAACCGCTGATCGACTTCAAGGCGTACTTGACGCTGTCGGCCGGACTGACCTTCACCTGCGCGTCAAGGATCCTGCCCTTTTCGTCGATCACGAAGTGACTACGGATGATGCCCATGTAGGAGCGGCCATACATCTTCTTTTCGCCCCATACCCCGTAGCTCTCGGCGATGGAATGGTCTTCATCGACGAGCAGGGTAAAGCCGAGCTCGTACTTGTCGCGGAACTTCACGTGGCTGGCCTCGCTGTCGGGACTGACTCCCAAAACCACGGCATTGCTCTCGTCGATCGTCTCCGACTCGTCACGAAAACCGCAGGCCTGCTTCGTACACCCCGGCGTGTCGTCCTTCGGGTAGAAATAAAGAACGACCTTCTTGCCGCGGTAGTCGCTCAGCTTGATGCTCTCGCCGCTGTCAGTCAGAGCCTTGAAGTCTGGGGCGTCGTCGCCGATTTCGAGTTGCTTGGATGACATGTTCTTTACCTCGGGGGATTTGCTTTTGAACTAGCCTAGCCTGGATTTCTCAACGGATCGCGGCTGCTCGATCCGGCAATCCAGTCGGGCTACGTGAGAAACGGGGAGTAGAGATCGTACATCCTGCGGCTCACCACAATCATGTCCCCCTCCGGCCTGCTCTTGCGGTAGCCGAGCAGGTGGAGGATGTCCATCGTGAGCCAGCGCGCCACGCGTGGATTGACGAGCAATGAGGCCGGAAGCTCGGGGTGGCGCTGGATGCCCGGCAAGTGGGGCAGAATGGACCCAAGACGCAGTCGTCGTAGTGCGGTCGACAGCTTCAGCCAAAATCTGCTTACCTCTCGGGTTACAAAGAAGCCGTCACTCCCGAGTCCCTGATACAGGGGCAAGAGGATCCTGCCGCCCTCGGGAGCGCAGACCTCACCTATTTCACAACTTGCCAGCTTGTCGCCTGCGTCGATCGCCTGGAAGTTCCGGTATCCCGGCTCCATCACGAACCGGTCGCCTTCGTCGACAGGATGACGGTGGCGGACCTCCAGGATGGCCGGCAGATGACCCGAAAGGTCGCGCAAGAGCTCTTGGTAGAGCTCCACGTCGGGAATGTCGTCGGCCGCGATATTGCCGGCGTGCACGAGAGTCAGCCAGATGAACGCCTCGTGGCAGTCCACTGAGGAAGTAGCCAGATGCTGGCCCGCCTCGACACCCATAGTGATCGCACCGCGGTTGTTGATGTACTCGAGCAGGGACCCGTCGATACACTCCTCGAGACCGAGGATCACGGGAACTGGAAAGTTCAGGGCGAAGGCCCGGTTACGCAGCGTGTCGCCGATACACACGAAGGGCTCACCATGCGCCGAGCTCGTGTGCAAGTCGAGGAAGTAGACCTCGCCCCGGGCGCGGCGGATCGCCCCGTAGAGCTGCGTGAACATCTCCCACTGCTCCTCATCTTCGGCATCGGCGAACTCCGGGACCGCGTCGTCGAGGAGGGCGCGTTCGAGCTCCGTGGTCCGGGCACTGAGCCAGATGCGGTTCAGGTCGCGCGACAGGTAGCGGCTCTGGTGGCTCAGCGCCCGCAGGTTCCCCGCAAACGCAACGAGCTCACCTCTGAACACCGGGCGGGCTTCCTCGAGCTTGGCGAAGATGCGCTGCAGCGCCAGATGGGCGGCCGGCTCATCGCCGTGCAGGCCACCAACACAAATAACCGTTGGCCCGGGCAACTCGCCACCGTACCTGCCGATACGACGCTCCTGGCTCGTGGGCAGCTGTGAGGGATCGATTCTCGTCATGAGGTCATGCAAATGAGATGGGAGTGGGGGGGGGGGGGGGGCTGGCCGGTGGCCCTCACATGATAGCGAAGAGGGGGTTAATGCCCCCCCCTGGCGCGGAGGGGTATCACGCTTTCCTCGGGGCCGCCCTGATCCCCCGCGCCGTGGTCCCAACCAACCTCGGGACGCCTGACGGCGGG
>SDBT01008779.1_pt1 | contig 16468 bp, 27 predicted proteins | sample 2277101 | NCBI WGS metagenome assembly SDBT01 (sample SAMN10404973, study PRJNA504765) | marine sediment metagenome | isolation source: marine sediment core GS10_PC15, 103 cmbsf | place: Arctic Ocean: Southern Knipovich Ridge | collected 2010 | reverse complement strand
CGAGCAAGCGATGACACGCACCACGGCCCGGTCGAATCTCCCTACGACAGACCACGTATTGACATCGCTGCTACCATGGGGCCGCGATGACAACGCCGCCCCCAGGTGTTCGCACTATAGATGCACTGCCAACGATGCGTTCGCCAGACGCCGTGCAGCCTGCTACGCTCCTGCGACAGGGCCACTCAGGGAAGGGTGGCCCATTGCTCTCCGACTTCCATTACAACCTCTTCAAGCAGCTCGCCGACGTTGCCGGCTATCGCAGCACGTGGCTGCTCTGCTTCGACTGCCCTCGGCCCTGGCACATCCCCCCGCTCCTATCGTTCATTCTCCCCGTCCACGTCCGCGACCACCTAGAGAAGTACCCCCTTCACGATCTCCGCTGGTGGTGTTGGGCTGATTGTTCATTTGATTGTTCCCATGTCGACGCCTTGCCGATACCAACCGACCTTCGACGAGTCCGAGATGATCAGGACGAACCCGCACCTGCAGCAGCTGCTCCAGTGGTATCCAGGCCAGGAGGCCCGCATCCTAACGTCCTTTCGCCGGCGTCTCCGCCACCACCACAGCCACAGTTTCTGCAGCCATTGCCCGGACCACACGTCGCCCCCGTCCAAGAACAATCAATCGCCGGGCCGTCATCACAGGAACCCGAGCGCCGCCGGCAGCTACCAAAGGCAGATAGCCAAGTGACCACGCCCAAGAGCAGGGGCGGCCGCCGCCCAGGCGCCGGCGCTCCGAAGGGCAACAAGAACGCATGGAAGGACGGTCGCTACGCCGCCGACCAGCGCCTCCGCCGTGCCTTGACCCGGATCCCCGAGGAAGTCCGCGCCGAGCTCATGCCCTATATCCGTGAGGGCGCCGCCGCCATCGACCGACGAACCCCCCTCTTCGACCCCCTGTCGGACAAAGTGACCGCCTTTCCATCATCATCATCATCATCATCGACGGAACAATCGAACAAAGTACAGGCCCTCGCTATAAGGATGGCTTCCCACGGCTTCTTCGGGGCCCAGGGGTTCCTCCGCCAGCACATCGCCCACCTCAGAGAGATCGAGCCCGTTGTAGAAGGTTTCGACGGCCACACCGATGCCGTCTACGCAGGCCTGGAGAGCCCAGGAGCCACCCTTAACCAGGTCATCCACCTGACCATCGCCGAGGGGTACGGCACCTCCCTGCACTGCCCACACTGCCGCTGGAAACAGCACAGCCAGGGAAAGGAGCACGTCTCATGAACCGTCACCGCTGCCAGGACCGCAACTGCCCGGACTGCTACCCCGAATACTGGCAGCCCGAGGACGACGGCCACCACGCCCTGGCCTGGCCATACGCCGCCGCGCTCATTGTCCTCTTGATCGTCTTCGCCTTCGTCATGCTCGCAGGTGCGCCCTGACTACCTTCCTCTGGCCAGTGCCCCACTACTACACCATCAGCAGCGGCTACCACGACCTGCGCGACTACGGTCTACATGGTGCCATTGATATCCCGGCCCCCGCCGTGCCCGCTGTAGCCATCGGCGCCGGCGTCGTCATCTTCGTTGGATGGACCGGGAGCGCTGGCCGCTCAGTCTACCTTGAGCTTGAAGGTGGCTACCGAGCCCATTATTGCCACCTCAGCGAGTTCAACGTTGCCGTCGGCCAGGTGGTCGCTGCGGGTGACACCATCGGCCACGTTGGAGGCAGCGGCCACGGCGCCGACAGCTACTACGGCAGCCACCTACACCTCAATCTGTTCTCAGCCACGCAGCCGGCCACCGGCCCGAGCCATTGGGTCCCCTGGGTCGGGATGTGGGCAGTGAACCCGGAACTGTATCTAGGACGGGAGGACGAAGACATGGCAATGACCGACGAACAATGGAAGCTCCTACAGGATACCCACCACCACGTCCACGTCCTGATTCCCCAGCTCGTCATGCGGCTGGAGCAGAACAACAAGAACCGCTACGCGCAGCTCCAGAAGGATATCGCAGCCATCGCCGAAGGCGCCGACGGAGTCCACAGCCACACAGCCGGCTAAAGAAAGGAGCACCATGGCGCGCACCCCGAAAGGCCCGGCCCCCTACGGTGTCCGCCTCCTCACCGTCACGCACAGGATTGACCCCAAGACCAGCGGCCCCCTCCCTCTCAAACTCACGCTTGAGATCAACAGCTACGCATCCGCCCTGGCCTTCCTCCGCGACGTCGCCGACTGCCGCATCCCTATCACCATACAGGTGACCGAGGTACAACTTCCCATGCCCCAACCACCGAGGCGAACCTCTTGATTGCCCCCGTCGCAGCCGCCGCTATTTCAGCAAACCTCGTCGGAGTAAAAAGGCCTGCTGACATGCCCGACAACGGCCAGCGCCCGGCTTCGGCGGCCATCCACATGCAGCGCTACCCACAGCCCTGCTACGTGGCCTACAGGGGCCGTGTTCGCAGGGTCTACGGCACCATTCCGGCCCGCCACAACGTCCATCGCTACTTCGTCCTCCGTTACAAGCGGGGCCACGCCCCACTGAACGCTCCACAGATGCACTTCGGACCTCGCGGCCAGCGTCACGTCGTCGCCGTGCTGGTGCGATCGGATCATTGTACCCCGATAGAGGCCATGCCATGACCTGCCCCCGCTGCCCCCGCTGCGCCGGCCAGCTCTACCGAGACGACGACTGCTACGGCCGCTATCTCTCCTGCCTGAACTGCGGCTACCTCCTGCCCCTGGACCACTACGAACCAGATGGCAAGCGGGACAACACACGCTATGCCTCTGGCCGTCCGCGTAAGGCCCGGCTCAGGGGTCAGACCGTTGCCCAGCGGCACCCACGCGCATGACTATCCGCCTGCGCCCCTACCAGGCCGAGCCCGCCCGCGCCGTCCTGAACGACGTCCGCCGCGGTCGCGGCACCACCTTTACCGTGATGATGAGCCGCCAGGCCGGGAAGAACGAACTCTCCGCCTGGCTGGAGAAAGTCATACTCACCGGCGCCTATGCTGCCGGCGGCCAGGGCGTCAAGTGCGCCCCCACCTTCCGGCCCCAACTCCTCACCAGCATGGAGCGCCTGAAAGCCCACCTCAGAGAGGCCGGCTTTGGCAGCGTCTACCGTGCCGAAGAGGGCTTCCAGATCAGCCTGGGCAAGGCGACCTGGAAGTTCCTCAGCGCCTCCCCCGACTCCAACGTCGTCGGCGCCACCGCTAGCCTTTTATTGGAGGCTGACGAGGCCCAAGACATCGAGCAGCAGAAGTTCAATAAGGAATTCCGGCCGATGGCTGCCACTTCCAACGCCACCACCGTTCTCTACGGCACGGCATGGAGTGAGGACGACCTTCTCATGCGCACCATCGCCGACAACCTGGCCAGGGAGAGGAAGGACGGCTTGCGCCGCCACTTTCAGTACGACTGGCGCCAGGTCGCCGCGCACCTGCCCGCCTACCGCCGCTTTGTAGAGTCCGAGCGCAAGCGCCTGGGCGCCAGCCACCCCCTTTTCACCACACAGTACGAGCTCACACCACTCCCCGGGTCAGGCCGCCTCCTATCGCCCACCCAGCTCGCCAACATCAGAGGCGTACACGACCGCGAGCACGTACCCACCCCAGGTATCCTCTACGTGGCCGGCCTGGACGTGGCAGGAGAAGAGGCCGACCGCATCACCGCCAGGGACCGCGACCACACCGTGCTCACCATCTCCCAGGTGACACCGCCACCACCGACTGAAAAGCACCTGCCCCCGCTGACCCACGTGGTGGACATCCGCGACTGGCGAGGCACCGGCCACGACGCCCTCTACCCCGAGCTCGCCCACCTCCTCAAAGACGTCTGGCACGTCAGAAAGGTTGCCGTCGACGCCACCGCCATGGGAGAGGCTACCGCCCTACTCCTTGCCCGCGCCCTTGGCCCCAACCGCGTCATCGCCTACCGCTACACCCAGCAGAGCAAGTCCCATCTCGGCTACGGCCTCCAGGCCGCCGCCAACACCACCCGCCTCAGAATGTGGGCCGGCGACAACTCACCCGAGCACACCGAGGCCATGCGCCAGCTCACCCTCTGCCGCGCCGACTACCAGCCCAACCGAACCGTCCGCTGGTACGTCGACCCCTCTGATGGCCATGACGACTACGTGAACAGCATCGCCCTCACCGTCGAAGCCGCCGCCCAACTGAAACCCGCCGTCGCTCGTGGTAGACTTCCCCCAAAGAGGTAATGGTTACGGAAACACGTCTCACCACGCTCCCATCCAGCCAGTCCCCGCTACCTACCCTTCTGAAAAACCGCGATAAGGACCGCCTCACCCGCTACCGCACCGCCCTGGCCTACTACCAAGGCGCACAATGGCCGTCCAGCCGGGCCCGCACAGAACCGTTGCGCCGGCTGACCGTCAACTACCTCCGCGCCATCACCAACAAGACGGCCTCCTACGTCATGCAGGGCCGCACCGTCAGCGTCCACCCCCGCAGCGACTCAGACGACGACACCAGAGCCGCCGCCGCAGCTGAGGAAGCCCTAGACGAGATCGCCCACAACAACGCCCTGGACCGCCTGGACCACGCCACGGAGATCGACACCGCCGTCATAGGCGACGGCGCCTTTAAGGTCACCTGGAACGCCCTGGACCAGGCCGTCGTCATCACCGCCCCCGACATGGCCGGCCTCTACCCCTGGCCACACCCCTCAGACCCGTCCCGCTTCCTCCGTGTCGCTCACCGCTACCAGATACCGGCAGAAGAGGCCTTCAACTTCTACGGCCTGACCACCAACAACAACCCGGCGTGGCTCATTGAGGACTGGCTAGACGAAGTCCTGCGCGTACACATCGATGATCACCCCCTGCCCGACCTCACAATGGCCAACCCCTACGGCTTCATACCCTACGTCATCTTCCCCAACGAACAGATCCCGAAACAGTGGTCAGGCGAAGGCGACGTCATCCCCCTCTACGAGGTTGCCCACGAGTACAACCGCGCCATCTCCAGCGTTTCCAACATCCTCGAGCTATCCGGTAATCCAATCGCCGTACTCGAAGGCGTTGAAGAGGCCCGGAACATCCAGGCGCACCCTGGCGCTATATGGGAACTCCCAGGAGCGGATGCAAAAGCCTACGTCCTTGACCTGCTCCAACACAACACCATCGGCCAGCACCAGCAGTACCTAGACACCCTCCTACGCGCCCTTCACGACATCAGCGAGACCCCTCGCACCGCCTTCGGCGACATCGGGCGCCAGTTGTCGGGCGTGGCCATAGAAATGGAGCTCGCCCCGCTCCTCCAAAAGGTGGCTCGCCGGCGCCTTATCCGCACCGACGCCTACAACACCCGCGCGAGTATGGCCCTTGCCCTCTTGGACCGTTTCACCAGGACCACCCACCTGGACGCCGGCGACGTCATCACCACCTGGGATGCTCCCACGCCACAGGACCGCACCCGCGAGATCGCCAACGAACAATCCATGGTCGACGGCCACACCAAGAGCCACCGCGCCGCCATGATCGACCTCGGCCAGGTCGACCCCGATGAGGAATGGCAGCGCATCCAAGAAGAGGTACGGCAACTTGAAACGCCACCCGATACCGTGTAACCTCCCAGCAAAGGAGTGACACCACATGGCCGAAGACCCGGACAACCCACCGCAGGACGACCCGCCCCCTCCCAACCCTCCCGCCAACACACCCACACCGCAGGAGACCATCACCGACCTCCAGCGCCGGCTAGATGAGGCCACTGGCAGCACCGCAGCCGCCCTCACCACCACCAGGGCCGCGCTACGCACCGCCAACCCCCACCTTCCCGATGCCGTCTTCGAAGCCGACAACATCGACGCCCTAACCGCCAGCGTGGAGTCCCACAACGCCACCGCCGAGCACCTCCGCACCCACCCCGTCACCCCCAGCGTCAACCCCGCCGGCGGCAGCACCCGCAAGATCGAGATCCCCGAGAACCTACGGGGCGCCAGGCGCATCGCACACGCGCTCTCCCACCCAGGCCCAGGAATGACGGAGTAAGCCATGCTGGAGACCATCGCCGAAGCCAACAAGTACAGCACCACCCAGCTCCTTCAAGGCGTCGTGGAAGAGATCGTAGAGGCCTCTCCCATGTTCGCCCTTCTCCCCTACGACACCATCCTGGGCAACTCCCTCACCTACAACCGAGAGAACACGCTGGGCTCCGCCAACTGGTACAGCCCCGGCGACACTTGGGTCGAGAGTACCCCCACCATCACCCCCGTCCCGGTCACCCTCAAGATATGCGGCGGCGACGCCGACCTGGACAAGTTCCTCGCCCTCACCCGCTCCAACCAGCAGGACCTCCAGGCCCTCATGCTTTCTATGAAGGCGAAGGCCATCGGCCGCGCCGTCCAGAACGAGATGATCTACGGCGACGTGGACGACGTCGACCCCAAGGGGTTCGACGGCCTCCACCAGATTCTAGGCCCCGTCACCGGCGCCCAGGACGTCCTCGCCGGCTCCACCACCAACGGCGGCCCTGGCACCTTCTCCAAGCTGGACGAGATGATCGACAAAGTGAAGCCCGGCCCGCCCGACGCCCTCATTATGAGCAGGCGTAGCAGGCGCCAGATGCAAAAGCTCGCCCGCTCCCAAGGCGCCGGCCTACAGGTTGTCGAAATCGGCGGCGCCAGCATCGCCATCAGAGTCGCCTCCTACGGCGGCATCCCCATCCTCATCAACGACTTCATCACCGACACCGAGAACGTCGTGGACGGCGGCTTCGACGCTAAGACAGGCGACGACACCAGCTCGATATTCGGCGTCAAGTTCGGAGCCGAAGGGCTGTATGGTATCGACGGCGGCAACGGTATCGAGGTAGAGGACGTCGGCACCCTGGAGACCAAGGACGCCTACCGCCGCCGTGTGAAGTGGTACACCGCCCTGGTCCTCATGTCCACCCTTGCCCTCGCCCGCATGTCGGGTGTCGACACCCAGGACTGGACAAACTAAGTGCCCGGAGTCTACTGCGAGCGCTGCGGCACCAACGTCATCCTAGAGCCCAATGGCCGCGACTGCTCCAACTGTGGCGCTACCCTAGTGGACCCCCACCGCACCCACAGCGCCAAGCCCGCACCCAACCCACCGCCAGATAAAGAACCACCCGCCGCGCCGCCTCCGGCGCCCCGAGCCCGCCGCAGGCGCACAAGGAAGAAGGCAGCGTAATGGCCCTCACAGAAGCAACTCCCGTCAGCCGGAAAGTCTCAGCCGCCGGCCCGAAGTTCAAGATCACCCTAAAGGCCGGCGAGTCCTGCGTGGCCGGCGACGCGATCGGTTATTCCTCTGGCTGGATGCGAGCCGACGGCACCACTGGCGCCGCCATCCAGACCGAGCTAATCGCCCTCGAAGCCGGCAGCGGCGGCGACGAGATCGAAGTCTGCGTCATGGCCGTCATCGAAGGTTTCACCGGCGGCACTGTCGGCGGCGCCCTCTACTCAGCCGAAGGTAGTCTCTACGGCCAGTACACCGAGACCGCGCCCAGCACCGGAGGCGACGTCAACACCATCATCGGCGTCATCCTCTCCGCTACAAAGGTTCTGGCCTGGCCGGGCAACAGGGCCGCCAGCACCGCATAGGGAAGGGGCGCCGTGCCCTCAGCCCTCGCAACCATCCGAGGCCGCCTCCAGATCGTCCTTGACGACGCCGGCGCCGCCTTCTGGACCACCGCCGAGCTTGACGCCCACATCACCCGCACCCTCGAGGACCTCTCCCACTACCTCCCCCAGGAGAAGAAAGCCACCGTCGCCACCAGCTCGGGCAGCCGCGACGTGGACATATCGGCGCTCACCAAGCGCGTACGCATCGTCGCCGTCGAGTACCCCATCAGCCAGTGGCCCCGCGCCTACGTCCGCTTTTCAGTGTGGCTAGACGTCCTTACCATCATCAACGACCCGACCCCGGACGGCTCCAACTGCTACGTCTACTACCACACGCTCCACACCATCAACGGCACCGACACCCTGCCCGAGGACCACGACGAGACCCTAATCTTCGGCGCAGCCGCCCGCGCCTGCGACCAGCAGCAGGCCGACGCCACCAACACCCTGGCCACCGGCGGGCCTGCCTCCGGGCGCAACTGGGGCTCCCTAGCTCGCCACTTCCGTACCCAGTACGAGGCCCGCCTACACCCCAGGCGCGGCATCAGGCAGACCAGGTTCTACAGTCCCGACCGGCCCACCGCCTCACAAGACTCCGACCCCGGACCATGACGTGCGCGGCATCCATGGAGACCTCAGCACCGCGCAGAAGGCCGCCAACCGCACCCCCTACCTGCGCACCCTTGCCACCGACAAGCTAGCCGGCATCAACCGCCTGCGCCGCACCAGCTGGTACGCCGGCGCCGAGGCTGACGAAGCCCACGCCGCAATCGCCTGGACCCACAGCGGCACCAACTACCTCCTACGCGCCCGCATGGACGGCACGACCCTGTATCGCTCCCGCGTCACCAACCCCGTCTCCGGCTCTACATACTCTTCATGGACACAGTGGGCGTCCCCCGTCCAGGCCGGCCCCATCGCCTTTGCGAAGGCCGGCTCTACCATCTGGTTCTTCGAAGTCGCCAACGCCGACGACACCAAGGTCTACGCAAGGAAGTCAGTGGACAACGGAGCCTCATGGACCGGCCCGGTTCTCCAGTTCACCCACTCCGTTGCCGTCACCCACATGGCCGCGGCCGGCAAGTCCGATGGTAACGTCGTCGTCATCCTCAATGCTGCTGCCTCCGGCCTCAGCAAGATCACAGCCATGCGCTACACCGGCTCATGGACCGACCACGGCGACACAGCAACCGCTCTAGTCACCCTCACAGGCCTCGCAATCTTCTACGGCCCCGACTGGAATGTCATTCTCACAGGCGTCGGCACGGCCCACTACGTCGTCGGAAGATACCTCTTCGGTGACAACTTCTCCCAGGCCATAAACACATGGAGCGGCGCCCTCTGGCTCCAGAGCGCCACCGTCGCCTCCAACATCGAGTATCATCACCCCTCCATCGCTCGCCCCGACACAAACCGCGTCACCTTCCGCCAGCGGTACACCGGCACCGTCGCCTACGACCGCATCGCCCACACCCAGCAGCCCGGCACAGGAGCCTTCGTAGACGACATTTGGCGCGAGCCCGTCCCCACCGCGATCTCCGCACCCTACGGCCTCGCCATCTCCTACGACGACGACAACGTGTTCTTTACCACGGCCCGCTACGTCTACCAGTCCCCAAACACAGCCGCTCTCCTGGACCTCAGCGCCGACGTCGTCAGCGCCCACCTTCACGACGCCCCACTCAACCCCGTGCTTTCTCACATCGACCTCAACAACGCCTCCGGCAAGTACGACACCCCAGGCGCCGGCGCAGTCGCCGCCCTTACCAAAGGCGCCGACATCGAGGTGTCACCCGGCTACTTGACTACATCCGGCAACTGGTGGAGCCCCGGCCCCACCTACCACGTCCAGGCCTTTGAACACACATACGAGAAAGGGCGCGCCACCCTCCGCCTTATCCTCGGCTCCCCCTGGACCCACCTTGCCCGTCACCGCTTCCCCCGCGCCGTCACCTTCGATGAGTCCGACCGCAACATCTTCCAGCAGCTCAGGTACATCGCCGCCCGCGTCGGCTACGAGTTCTCCAGCGTTGGCGGATCCTCAGACTCCGCCGACCTCTACCCCCCGCTCGCCATCATGCCCGGCACGTCCGCCCTTGCCACCTTCCGCGCCGTCCTACAGCGCATTCCCGACCACATGGTTACGTTCGGCGTATCGCTTATGCTCAGCGAACCCCTGGCCGCCGCCGCCTCCGTCGCCGACTACAAGCGCCCTCTCAGCGATGGCGACCAGAACATCGACTCCGCCACCTATCGAGACGCCCTGAAAGTCTCCAACCACATGCAGGTGTTCGCAGACGACGACGCCGAGATCATCGCCGAGGACCTGGACGACGCCGAGGCCCAGCAGCTCTACTCCGCCCCGCGCCAGCGGGCCGACACCTTCCTTGACACCGGCGCGGAGGCCACCGCCCGCGCAGCCCGAGAGCAGCGTGAGCAGACTATCCTCACCACCCGAGGAGGCCGCATCACCGCCCCCGTCCATTGCGGACTGCAGACCAATGACGTCCTGGCCATCACCGACACGAGAGCCGGCCTCACCGACGCCAAACGCCGCGTCCTCAGCTTGATTCTCCGCTACGATCGCGGGCCCCGTAAGGCCCACTACGACCAAGTGATCGAGCTAGGGGCGCCATGACCCAGCACTTCGGCGACGACCCCGAGGCAATCCCCTCTGCCGCCCTCTTCATACGCAAGGGATTTATCCGCGCCTTCACCAGCGGCTCCCACACCGGCGACGTGCAGCTAGTCGGCTCCCACCCCACGCTGCTGACGGACATCCGCTTCGCTACCGACATACCGGCCGCCGAGTGCGACGTAGGCCGCGAGTGCCTTGTCATCTTCCTTGACCCGTTCAACCAGACCGACGCTATCGTGCTCAGCGTCCAGGGCGCAGTACCGGGCGCGGCAGGCGGCGGCGACGACCACGCCCCCACCGGCGCCCTCTACCCAGGCGTCCTCACCACCGGCCTTAAACTTCCACAGGTCCCCTACTACGGCGACGGATTCACCGCCACGAAGCTCTACTGTCGCCTCAGCGTCCCCTCGCAAATGACCGACGTGATCGTGCAGTTCAAGCGCGGCGTCGGCGAGAGCGCCAGCTCTAACCTCGGCTCCGCCGTCACCGTCGACAGGAGCAAGCACATCGGGTCCGGCAACATCAACCAGGCCGTCGCCAGCGGCGACTACTTCGAGATCAACGTCACGCAGATCGGCAGCAGCCCGAACTTTGGCTCAGACCTCCTATGGCTCGTAGCGCCGTGATCGTGCGCGAGGCCACCGACGCCGACCTCAAGCCCCTCGAGGCGTTCTGCCGGAAGGCGTGGGACCAGCTCGGCACCACCTACGTCGCCGACTTCGGGGTGGCGCGCCTGGCGAAGATGGCCGAAGGAGGCCGCCGCTACTTCGTCCTCTTCGACAACGCCGCCCTCGTTGCCGCCCTATCGGGCAGGGCAATGAAAACCGACCACGGCAGCGGATACGAAATAGGCCTCTTCGTCGCCGACCCAAAGCGCTCAGATCGCCTCGCGCTCCTTGACGCCCTCAGCCTCTACGCCCTCAAAGTCGCTGTGTCCGAAGGCGTCGAAGTCATCCACACCCGCCGCGACAAGAGGATGTCCGGCCCCGTCTACGGCCGCGACAGGGCGGGCATGGACGCCGAGCACGAGAGCACCGGCCACCTGTTTCAGGTGGGCGAGCCCAAGGCCATGATCGCCGCCATCCTGAAAAGGAATCCGGAGTGGGCACAGTCACTCTAACCCACGACTGCGACATCAACCGGCTGGACAGTCCGTGGGACGTTCCGGGCGCGGGCGTCTTCAAGGACGCGTACATGACCGAGGACAGCCCCAACAACGCCTACGGCGACGACAATATTGAGTGCTTCGCCCACGTCCTCGTAACTGAAAAGGACGATCCGCATTGGGAAGCACTCCACTACTACGATCTCAACCACTTTCTCCCCGCCGGTGCCATCATCACCGCCGCCGTCTGGTGGATATACGTCACCTACACCGACATGCAGGTGGGCCAGAACATCCGCGTCTATCGCACCAGGGCCGACTGGACAGAATTGGGGGCCACCTGGAACAAGTACGACGGCGTCAACAACTGGGGGATAAACCACGACCGTGACGCGGGGGTCATCGCCAACCTGGGCCAAATCACCAGCACCGGCTGGAAGTCCTTCAGCATCATCGACCTCGTTGACGACGCCTGGGACAACCGTAACGGCATCCTGTCGATGAACGTTACGCGCCGCGATGGCAGCATGGGCGACGATGGCGGGATCAACTACCGCGCCCGCAAGCTGAATCCGGGCTCGCTCACCTACTGCCACAAGCTGCGGATCACCTACACCCTGGCCGACAAGACGTACCAAGTGCTCATCCGCTAGCTCGGCACCCCCAGCAACCCCACCCCCGCGCCACGGCCCGCACAGCGCGCTCCGCTTGAAACGCGCGCACATTCCGACTACTCTCATGGCATGGCCGCGCTCCGGGTCCCCCCCATCGAGTACACCGCCGCAGCCATCGCCATACACGACGGTCGACTGGACGACGCCGCGGTCGCCATGCTCGCTATCGGCGCCGACAGGATCGCCGCCAGGGAGGGCCTGCCACTTGTCACCGCGCCCACCGAAACGGAAGCCAGGTGGCCAGCCCGGCAACAGCAACGCCCGTAAGCACGGCCTGTACGAGGAAGTCCTAGACGAGGCCGGGCGCGCAGCCTTCCGCGCCGCGCTCGAAGTCGGCCCCTCCGACCTCCATCACGAAATCGCCCTGTGCAGGGAGCGCATCGAGCGGCTAGTCGCCGCCGACTCCGCCAACCTCGACCTGCTCGCCCGCATGGTCAACGCCCTGGCCCGCCTCGCCGCGACCCACTTCCACCTGAGCGCCGGCGACCGCGACCGGCTCACCGAAGCGATGCACAACGTACTCGCCGACATCGAGACCACGCTAGGGAAAGGAGACTGACCGTGCCGCAGCTCACCCCCAACCTGCGCGTCCTCGTGGCCACCATCGTCACCGCCGTCGCCGCCTACCTGCTGGCCGTCATCGACGCGCCCATCCCCCTGCCATGACCTGCCCCCACCACTGCCCAGACTGTCGCCGCGCTCGACGCCGCAGGCGCTGGCTCTGCCTCTTCCACTGGTGGCAACTCTCCGCCTGGCTCCGCACAACCGGTCTATGGCAAGCGTGGGTCCTCGCAGGCCACGACTGGCCCCGCCTCCGCGAGAAGTACCGCCTCTACATCGCCTGGCGACGCGGAGCCCGCGCATGACGTTCGACTCACTCGCCGCTGCCCTCGTTGCCGTCTCCCTCGTTGTCGGCGCGACCATCGTCCTCTGCTGCGCATACGTGGCCGCCTACATCGTCCGGCAGGTCCGCACCTGGAAGCGCTGGGACGGCGAGAGGTAGCCCTTGACGGCCACCTGGCCGTCGGCTACCATCCCCCACGACGCGCCGCCTCAGGAGCCACAGGAGGCCCGCCCATGACCCGACTCGCCCGCGCCATCGCCCACAACGGCCTTGTCTACATCGTCGCCGTCTTCGTCATCGGCGTCGCCACCGGCGTCGTCTGGCACTCCATCCTTGGCTGACCTATAGGCCGCGTCTATACCTGGCAGCCAGATACGAAAAGGGGCGGAGATCGCCGGCGGCCGCGGATCTCCAAACGCCCCTTTCAGCGGAGGCCCATCGACGCCGTCTATACTGCAAGTAGCCACCTCCGAAACGCACATAACGAACGCCTCCTCTTTCCCTCCCTCCTTCGAGGCGAAGGAATGCGAACACCCCCGGGCGCGCCAATACCGGAAGTACGTTTCTATGTGCGGGATCCCGACCATAGTTTTCGTCACCCCCAGGCCTGCACCACCTGTACCTCCAGAGTCATACACCAACGAGGTACAGCCCACCCCACCGGGCCGGTCGGCCTCCGGCCCCTGGCACGCACTAGGCGCCTAGTAGCGCACCACCGCCAAGGCGGAAAGGGACCGTCGGCCTAGACGTAAGCATCTTACGTCTCCCGGCCCTCGCCCCAGCCCCACCACCCCCCCCCTCCCCGCGCCTCCGGCCTAGCCCACGCGGGCCCGCCTCCGGCGCCCCCGCGCTCGCACTATCGGCGGGCCCGCGTGGGCCTGCGGGACAAGCCCGCCGCCCACTTGCCGCCTCAGCGCCAGCTCCCGCCCCCGAAACGACGCGAACGACTCGTATGCGCGCAGCTACGAGCCGTTCCCCCCGTTTCGCCGCCCTTCCCTCAGCGCCTCCGGCGCCCACGGACACGTTAAGGAATCGGCACTCCGGGCACCTTCGCTTCCGGCGCCGCCTCCGGGGCCACCCGGCGCCGCCGTCTGCTCAGAGGTCGCCGTTGCTCACGCACCGGCGGCCTAACATACCGCCCGTCGCGCCGGCATCACCTCGTGCTCGTGCAAACCTCATCGCCGTATCCAACTGTCCACCGTGTCTCGCCATTGTACCCCGCCGGTCACTCGCTCGGCCCTCGCCTCCGCCACGGCATCGGCTCGGGCTGGTGGGTCGGCGTGGATTTGCCCGTCAAACACTCAGCGGAACAGACACAGTAGTTTGCGGAAAATCCGCGCCTTCCCTGCACCACCGTCGCGGCTGACGGTACGCTCAAACGTCCATTCACCATCGCCTCCCCTCCCACCTCCCACTCGTGAACAAGCCCGCGCCGGCAACGCTCGCGCCTGCGGCGGGGTCCGTCTGTCTCGTCCGGTTTTGGGCTTCGGCCCCTTACACCTGGGAGGTGTTTCGTGTCCTCTCCTCGTATCCGTCGCTCCGGCTGGCGTTGGTGGCGTGAGCGCCCCTGTCCGTGCGGTACGTGGTTCTGGTCGTACCTCGGCCTTAACCGCTTCTGCTGGTCCTGTCACCGCCTCCGCCTGGGGGAACTGGCCGCCCGTCGTGCGCTTCGCCGCCGCCTGGCGGCTGAAAGCAGTCCGGCATGATCACCTGGCACAGCCTCTACCTTCCCATCCCTCAGACGTTCCGGTTCTGTCCGCGCTGCCTCAGTCCGCTAGAGCCCGGCAAGGCCTGCCTGCTCTGCCACCTTGTCTCCATCAACACCATCCTCGCAGCCACACGTAAGCCGGTGGGGATCCCCACTAGAAAGGACACCGCGCCATGTCCCGCCTCACGCTACACCGCACCGTCGCCATCGCCGCAGCCTTCCTCGTAACGTTCGTTGTCCTGCTCACACCGCACATCAATAGGGAACAGGCCGTCACTCAGATGGCCTGTGACTACCCTACTGACGCCGTGCTCACCTGGGCGCTTGACCAAGGCGTCGCCGTCCACCTTCAACAGGACTGTTAGCCGCAGTCCCTCCACCCTCACTTCGATAGCTCAGAAAGGAGCCCTCCAGTGGCTAGCACAGATTACCCCCTCAGCGTCTCCAGCAAATTCATAGACGACGCCGGTACGGAGCACCTTGTCACCGTCCGCGGTCGCAACCTTGACGACTTCCAGGGCCGTCTCAACGAAGCCGGTCACATCTTCCCCTACGCCGGTTTCCGTTCCGCGCAGCCAGCGGCAACGGTCACCCCGCCCATAGCCAGCGCACCGGACATGACACCAGCCACAGACGCAGCCGGCAACGTCGCCCCAGCTCCAACGCCTATCAACACCGGCAACCCCCGCCCGGTCAACGCCGGCCCGCCGAACGCCAACGCCCCGAAGTGCGCAGAGCACCACCGGCCCATGCGCCCTTCCCGCAACGGCGGCTGGTACTGCCCTGCCAAGACAGATGACGGCTCGTACTGCCAGTCACGCGTCGCCTAGATCACACCAGGGCGCAGGTCGGGCCACCTCCCCCCGGCCTGCGCCCACCACACGAAAGGAGTCCCGTGCAGTACCCACAAGATCACATCGCTATCCTTCGCTCGCAAACCACATGGATCACCAACATCGCCCTCCGCATCGCCAAAGGCGAGTACCGCTCCCCACCTGACGACCTCTCCTACGCGCTCATCGAAACCAGGGATGCAGCGCAGAAAGCCATCAATGAAATACGCCGCACGATCAAAACTCAATCACCAGTCCAACGGTTCTTTCGCCTGTTAACCACCTAGGAAGGAGACAGATGGCAGCCACCATACTCCGTTGCCCCGACTGCGGCTTCCCTCTCGTTCACCAGGGAGGTTGTACCTACTGCCGCGTCTGCGGCTGGACAGAATGTAGCTCGAAAGGAGCGTCATGCGCATCATCCACATAACCCACGCAACCAACCGCCAAGAGGCCATCATCCTAACCGACCAACCCTCTACAACTACCCCCCGCGAAATCGCTGCCTCTCTCCTCGGCGGTCTCGGCCAGCTCAACTACGTCTCCGAGTACACACTCACAGATCCCAAATGGCCTACTTCACCATCCGCCCTACCTCTCGACACCCTCCTCTACCCCCAACGCCACCGTCGCTAGCATCCACCCAGCAGGGCGGCCCCGATACGTCGGGGTCGCCCCTTTTTTTGTTCGTTCGCTGTCCTTCGCCCGACACCACAGCATACCCTCCGCCTGCCAGCAGGCAAGGGCTTTGCCCTCCTACACTCCGTTTCGGCCTGCGGTGCCAACCGCCAGATCGGAGCCGTCCCTTCCCTCTATCGAACGAAGGCCAGCCGCGCAAAGGAGCACCCGCCTACCCCCCTTGACACAAGAAAACGACACGCGTACAAAGGGTAAGGCGCGTCATCGCCATTGCCGATCCGGGGCGGGAGGTCTTCTCACCATCCACCTCTCGCCCCACGGCAGCCGACGCGCCACGAGCAAGCGATGACACGCACCACGGCCCGGTCGAATCTCCCTACGACAGACCACGTATTGACATCGCTGCTACCATGGGGCCGCGATGACAACGCCGCCCCCAGGTGTTCGCACTATAGATG
>SDBT01008777.1_pt1 | contig 16471 bp, 10 predicted proteins | sample 2277101 | NCBI WGS metagenome assembly SDBT01 (sample SAMN10404973, study PRJNA504765) | marine sediment metagenome | isolation source: marine sediment core GS10_PC15, 103 cmbsf | place: Arctic Ocean: Southern Knipovich Ridge | collected 2010 | reverse complement strand
CGTTCTTTCGATACGGTCTGCTTCGGGTGAACGTGATCTTGTTCTGTGTGCAGTAGCGAAACAGGTGGTTGTTGATGAATTCGCTGCCGTTATCCGAATCAATCCCGATGATGTCGAACGGGAACCTTGCCTTGGCCTTCTGCAGCCCGGCGAACACCCACCTCTCCGCCTTGTTCCTCACTGCTTCTGTCTCCGTCCAACCTGTACATACATCGGTAGCATCCAACGTGAACGCGTAATCACCTCGAGCATTCCCACCTTCGTGACTTACCAGATCGACCTCGATGAATCCAGGGCGTAACTCATCCCAGTCGCTGAACGTCCGGACCGGGATCTGGTGCTTGAGCAGTGTGCCTGGCTTTGTCTGTGATCGAGCGCGTAGCTGGTAACGTTTTCGCATGGGTGCGAGCATTCGATCAATCGTCGCCGGACTGATACTAATCAGCTTGCGCCTTGTCTCATCGTTGAGTTGGAGTTCTCCCCACCATTCCAGCACGGGGACAATCTCGGCTAGAAAGGGAGCCAATCGCTTCCCGCAGATCCCGTTACAGATCACCCAGACCTTCTTCAGTGCTGCGAGAACGTCTCTGCCGTAAGTTCCTTCCCGCTTCCGTCTTTTCTTCTTGCGTTTGGTTCGCTCGTCCTCGACCAACGTCACCTTGATACCTTTGACGACGCCCCTGCCCACGACGACGTATCCGGCTCGTCGTCGAAGCACCCGAGCAGCGTAGGAACGGTTGTAGCCAGACAGTTCGGTCAACGTATCGAGGATGCTACCTTTCTGTTTCTTCGTAGCTCGCTTGTACTGGACCGCCAGTTGGCGGGTCACCGCTTGTTTCTCTCTCATCGTCAGCCCCATCGGTGTCTCCTCGCTCCCTGTGTTTCAGGAACGAGTCACCGTAGCCTCACCTCCTGTTTCGAGTACTTTTCTTAGCTGAGGCAACGATCCCATTTCGAGTACTTCTTGGGTGAGGCAATGCGGAAGGTAGTCAAGGGACCTAAAGCCGTGTACGATCCAATCTGGAAGAGATCGAAGGACGCAAGGACACGCGGAAGGTGTCAGTTGATGAGGGCGGATCAGACTGCGTGTACTTCTGCTGCCAGCAGGCTCGGGCTCTCGACTCCCTCTGATTGGCATCCGCGAGAGACGAAGTCGTGGCCGCCACATTGGACAGGCTAGGGGCATCTGTCCGGTCTTGCACCAACGTGTCGAGCAACTCGATCTTGCCCCAACTCCGAACCTCTCGGTAGGCAAGAGACCGTACCCTTGAGATTCACGGACTTGTTCCACCACCAAGTGACATCTGAAGAGAAGGCGAGCATCCGACACCAGACGAGGATGTGTGCACGCTTCCTCGCAAGCGATTCGGCGGTGTGATCGTAAAAAGGGAGATGGAGGCAGCCAGTATCGGTCCCTGAAACCGGCTACTGACCCTCGATGCTACGAAGCCGATGAACGCAGAGCCTCGGTAACCCGCAAAGCGGCGCGCTTCACTACCTCAGCATACTCCTCAACCCGGTCAAGCTGGATCCGACTCGTTGGACCGGTGATGCAAAGCGAGGCAATCATGCTGTTGTCGTCACCCAGAACCGGGGCAGCGATGCATCTGCCTCCACGCTCGGCTTCTTCGTTATCGAAGGCATACCCGCGTTCGCTGGTTAAGGCAATCTCGTTTCGGAGCTGTTCGGAATTTACGATCGTGTTCTCCGTTGACCGAGGCAGCCCGTGTTCAATGATCAGCTGCTCGAACTGATCGTTTGAGAAGGATGTCAGGAGCATCTTCCCGACCGCCGTGCAATGGAGTTCCAGATCGGCCCCAATGGGGGGGACTCCGCGGATGATGCTGTCCGTCAGTACCTGTGCAAGGTAGACGGCCCGTGTGCCCTCAAGCACAGCCAGAGACGCCGTCTCGCCGCTTTCTTTGGACAGCTGCTCCAGATAGGGTCTCACGATCCGCTCGAGATCGAATTGCCGTTCTGCTGACTTGCCCAGATGAATCAACCCCCAACCAAGTCGGTATCGCCGTGTCTTCGCGTCTTGCTGAACAGCATTGTGCGCCTTCATTGTTTGCAGGAGCCTGACCAGGGTGCTCTTCGGTAGTTGCGTTCTTTCGGCAAGCCCTGCCAAGTCCATGTCACGCTCCGCTTCTGACAGCATGCGAAGTGTAGTGAACGCTTTGTCAACGACTCGCACGAGTTGACCGGTATTCCTATTCTGATTTTGTTCCATAAGTGCTCTCTAGGCCTCCTTTAGCATATTGCAAGCTCACTCACCACTCGCCTCGTCTCCTCCTGTCTGATATACGAGTTCAAGCTCTTCGCATAATGGCTTCAAGTTGCACCATTCACAAAGAATCCTGTTTTCCTTCCTACACATGTGCGCTGCTCTTTCTGCTACCTTGACTGGGCATGTTTGTACTCGAACAACATTCGAACTCTACACGGCTGCCGCCTTAGCTCAATATCAGCCATACACATATAGTACCCGTTGGGGCTGTCTCCATACCATACCCGGGAACCAAGGATCAGAAGCTCGACTCAGTCGCCATTGACCGGCTGAGAGACATATCGCGAATCTCTGACATCTCCTGACACATGTTCTCCTCTATCTCCCCACAACGAGTTTCGTTAGGCCCGTGTGACAACCCATTCAACTGGCTTGTGCTCCGCTTGGTGTCAAGTTTTGCCATATGAATTGCCGTTCCACTGTAGAGTCTAGCAAAGAGGTCCAGCATCGTCAATCCCCCCGCCAATAGGGAATCGCCAAGCTGCCTGTCGAGCGACGTCCGGATGGTGCAATAATCGAAACTGACGAAGCGCAGATGGATGTGCACAATCCAACATCCGAGCGGGTGTTGTCGGACCTGTCATCCTGAGGGCGTACCACCGATCGAGGAGGACATCTGTCTGCTCATTGTCCAAGTTCATGCCAGCTGATTTCCCCACTTGCCTTGTACCTTGATGCACCGTGGTCGATATCAAGCAGTACCCATTCCACGGGACGACCTTCCATTACCCGGCACGCAATGGCGGCAGGAGTCCTCTGTGCGGCGCCCTGGAGCGGTAGCAAGATACCAAGTGCTCCCTTGCGCGAGACTGCCCGACCCCTATGCGGTAGTAGCCAGCGCTCTCCCACAACAACGCATGACTCATCGGGGCGAAGGAGCTTTCAGTCGCCTTCTGGAGACTCGAATCCCCAGAACAGATCGCAGTGTCGAAGCACTTGGGGACTCTATGCAATCGCTGCCCGCCTTGAAGGTCCAGTACAATGTGATATGCTCGAAGCTCCAAGATCGTACGCCCGCGGGAGCCAGACAACGGCGTCGAATCGGTGACGCTGTTCGTCGGCACTCGACATGCACCAGAGAACAATCAAATTGACTACGGCACAGAAATTCGACCGTTCGGGAAACCCAACGGCCTGCACCGTGCCACAGATAGCACCAAAGGCGGGACCGCATAGTGTCACGCTGCCGGCGCAAACGGAGATGCCGCGAGATTGAGCAAGTCTCATTCCGTGTTCGCAAGGCCACATTGGCTAGGGAGGGTGGCAGATGTTTGCAATTAGGAACGTGCTCTTGATAGATGGTACGGGTGGACCCGCACAAGCCGGGATGACCATACTCGTTATGGACGACCGGATTCGGGACGTCGACCATGTCGATCAGGTTGTGATCCCCGATGAGTATGAGATCGTCGATGGAACTGGCATGACTCTTGTGCCTGGGCTGATGAACATGCACGCGCATCTCGGGTGGGATGGTGCTCACGAGCTTCAGAAGATGTCAGTTGAGGACTCGGCTGAGCTTCGGGGAATCAAGGTTGCGCGTGGATTGCGCGACTGCTTGGAAGCCGGGCTCACGACAGTCCGAGACCTGGGAGTGCATCAATCAAATATTGCCGCGAAGAAGGCAGTTGAGGAGAAGATCCTGGCTGGCCCACGGCTCTTCGTCACAGGGTACTCGATCATGCCAACTGCCGGACACACGTGGTGGCAAGGAAGGCAGGCTGATGGACCCTATGATGTCCGGAAAGCGGTTCGAGAGCAGATCTCTGCAGGGGCCGATTGGATCAAGGTTATGGCAAGTGGGCACGTCGAATATGAATTCACCCGTGAAGAGCTTGAGGCCGCCGCGGATGAGACACACATGGCCGAAAAGAAGATCACTGCACACGCGAGCTTTCCCAACTCGATAGAGAGAGTTGTGGATATCGGATTCGACTGCGTAGAGCATGGAGGAGACTTCTTGGACAAAACAATCGAGAAGATGGTGGAAAAGGGCATCTTCCTTGTCCCGACCTTCTCACCGACGCTGCTACAAGGTCGAGAAGGCCATGAATGGGGCTTGGAAGAGAACCGGATCCTGCGCCGTCTGGAGGCGCTGAAGAACCCGGTACGATTCCAGGGTGTTGCCAGAGCAGCGAACGCCGGCGTCAAGATCGCCTACGGAAACGATTCGGGATCTCCTGCTGTTCCCCACTATCGTGTGGTAGAGGAGCTGGAGGGGTACTTTGAGTTTGGCATCTGCAGCTCTGTCGAGGAAGCGATCAAGATTGCCACTGCCAATCCGGCGGAGTTGCTGGGTATTTCCCACGATCTTGGAACCATCGAGTCTGGCAAGCTTGCCGACCTTGTACTGGTGGAGGCAGACCTACGAGATGGCGTATCCGGACTACGCAGAGTCACGCAGGTCTATAAGGAAGGGGCACTTCTCGTGCAGAACGGTCTTCTCGTTGCCAATCCTTCTCTGAAACCGCCAGCAAGTAGCCGTTCGGGAGGAACAACGTAGATGACGTTGCTGCCACGTTCGCTGTCGTCAGTCTCAGCCACACGGGAATGCGTGGGCGCTCCCATGTGCCCCATCAACCAACCGTGAGCAGACGAATCGCGCTGAAACAACCGATTCGATCCATCAAGCTGCGTGACGTAGTGAAGATCATGAGGAGGGTCAAGGAGGACGACGCGAAGGTTATCGTCATGGGATTCGCCACGATGGCCGGGCAGACCCAAGAGGCAAGTTAACGCTGAATGCCTCGGCTTCGAGCCAGCAACGGCGATCGAGCAGGATGCAAATCACACCGACACCCTCCTGGTCAGGAAACCCGGATTCCTATCGCCCTTCGACGTCGACCATCTGCGGATCGAAAACGTCACGCAAACCGTCTCCCATCAGGTTGAAAGCAAGAACCAAGGTGAGCACAGCGAGTCCGGGGAAGACGGACGACCACCAAGCATCCGTCAAGTATGCCCTATCCAAGGCCAGCATCCGTCCCCACGAGATGGTCGGAGGATCTAAGCCCAATCCCAAGAAACTCAAGAAGGTCTCACCGAGGATAGGATAGGCCACATTCATCGAGCCATATACAAACAGCGTAGAAGCAAGATTGCGCAGGATATGCGAGAAAATAATACGGCGATTCGGCACTCCGCATGCTCTCGCAGCCTCGATGTAGACGTTCTCCTTCAGGGACAGCACCTCACTTCGAGTCACCCTGGCGAAAGAGGTCCAGTTCTTGATACTGAGCGCGAGAAGTAGATTCACGAACGAGCCACCGAGAATGGCCATGATGCCCATTGCCAGAATGAGAGTAGGTATTGACAAGAACACGTCAGTAATCCGCATAATGACCACATCAACCCAGCCGCCATAGTACCCAGCCAAGAGCCCAAGGGTGATGCCCACGGTTCCCCTCACCACAACCACTGTGATTCCGATGATCAAAGATATGCGAGAGCCCATGATCACTCGGCTCAGGACATCTCGCCCGTACCCGTCGGTCCCGAACGGATGCTCATAACTCGGGGGGTCGTGCATCTCGAAATCCATTACGTAAGGGTCGTGCATAACAAACGACGGGGCAAATATCGCAATAATCGTGTAGGCAATCACGATAACTCCGCCGAACACAATCGACTTGTCTCGCAAGAGCTTGCGAGCAAGACGGAAGCGTCTACCTTCTCTCGTCTTCACCGTGATTCCTCACCTTTGTCTTCCGATAATTCCGATGAACGACCTTCTTTAATGATGATGGCTCCCAAGCGATCTCCCATCCTTATGCCGTTAGCCGTACCTTATTCTAGGGTCAAACAGTCCATAAGACAGGTCGACGATCAGGTTCACCAGTACGAAAAATGCAGAGAAGAACAGAATCGTGCCGAGGATAACAGGGTAATCTTGGGAGAACATGCGATTCCACGTAAGGAGGCCCAATCCATTGTATGCGAACACCGTTTCGATCGCTACGGTACCACCTATGAGATATCCGATCTCCAACCCCAATACGGTGAAGACAGGGAGCATGGAATTCCTCAGCCCGTGTCTGAGAATCACTGCAAACTCACCCAGCCCTTTCGCTCTAGCGGTACGCACATAATCACTACTGAGGACTTCTATGAGATTGGATCGGATCAGTCTCGCCGAGAGCGCGGAAGATCGGAGTCCAAGCACAAGAGCGGGTAGTATCACATGACGTAAGGAATTCCCTCCACCAGCGGGGAAGATATCCAGGTAGTAGGCGAAAATCAGAATGCTGATCATTCCGAACCAAAACGAGGGGGTAGAAATCCCTATCAGCGCGAATGCTCGAGTAAGAAAATCGACCCACGAGTTCGGTCGCAAGGCTGCAATCACACCCAATGTGAAGGACGCAATAATCACGATGATCATCGTCGCAACCATCAACCGTAATGTCGCAGGGAACGCGTAGAATATCAGGTACGAGACTTCTCGCTTGTCGTAGAGCGCAGTACCGAGGTCGCCTCGCAGGACTTTCCCCAGCCATCTGAAGTACTGCACAAAAACAGGATCATTAAGTCCGTACTTCTCGGACAGTGCTTCTGCCTGGGCCTGACTCCCCTCCGGCCCCAACATTACATAGGCGACGTTTGACGGTGTGATAAACAGCAGGGAAAAGACGATGAGCGAAATACCAATAAGGAGAACAGGCAGAAGCAGCAATCGTCTTATTGCATAGGTTAGCATGACCAACCTCTCCATGAATACCCCGGGCAGTCAGCTATTGGACCTGCCGCCCGGGGTGTGATTCTAGAACTCAACGCTCTGCTACTTGTAGGTGTTCATCACCAAGTCATTAAACGCGCCGGTCTCACTCCACGCGAAGTCCTTCAGCTCCGCGCTGTACACGGAGTGCCTCATGCTCCGATACAGGAAGATCTGAGCGACCTCGTCGACAACGATTCTCTGCACGGCCTGATAGAACAGCTTTCGCAGCTCTTGGTCATCCGTCACTCTGCCTTGGTCGAGCAGCCAGTCGACCTGTGGATTCGAATACCATTGGTAGTTCCAGCCGTTCGGAGGCTGCATTGAGGAATGGAACTGCCGGTACAACATCTGGTCGGCTGTCATGACGCGTTGGCCCATACCCATGGCGGACTCAAGCGAGCCTGACTTGATGTCTGGCCAGACCACGTCCCAGGCCCGAACGTCAAGCGTGGGTGTGACTCCCAGCTCTCCGAACATCTGATAGGTGACTTCCAGCTCCGGTTCCGAGCGCCAGTGAAAATCTGTTGTGTAAGTGAAGGTCAGTTCTCGCCCCTCCTCGTCCTCCCAGATTCCGGCGCCTTCATTCCACTCAAAACCAGCCTCGACCAGGAGTGCGCGTGCCTTGTCCAGGTCTTGATCGTAGAAGTTAATGTCCGGATTGTAGGCCCAGTGGTCCTCAAAGACTGGACCGGCTTGAATCGTGTACGTGTTGTCCGTCGCAATCCTGTTAACCTTGTTCACGTCCATGGAATACATCAAGGCTTGTCGAACCAATACGTTATCAAGCGGCCAAACCGTGTGGTTGAACCATCCGTAGATTACGGAGAAGGCCTTGCTCTCATGCAGGCCAAGGGCAGGATCATTCCTGATGCTGTCCAGTTTCTTCGGGGGTGGGTACCAGGCGATGTCTGCATCTCCCGCTTGGACCGCGAGAAGTCTCGTAGAAGCATCCTGCGAGGTTCGTAGCGTGAGCTTGCTTACGGTGGGCACTCCCTCCCAGTAGTCCTCAAACCTCTCCGCTATCGTCAGGCCAGGTTCGGGGAAGCTAACCATTTTCATGGGACCGGTCCCGATCGGATTGATGATGACCTGCGCCTGATTGCCTGCTGCATCGAGCGGCTCTACGTAGTGCTTTGGCAGAATCCCTAGAAGCAGATAGGTGGGGAACGGAACGAACTTCTCCTTGATCTTGAACTGGACGGTGTAATCGTCGATGACATCGACTGACACGAGATTCTCCAGAATCCCCGGCCAGGTTGCGGTATCAAGGTCGTCATTGAATACGGAATCGTATGTGTATTTGACGTCCTCGGCGGTCATTTCTACACCATCGTGGAACAAGACTCCCTGACGCAGATAGAAGATGTAGGTGGTGTCGTCCACTACTTCCCAACTTGTAGCGAGTTCTGGCTGAAGCACGAAATTATCGTCGAACTTGACCAATGCGTTGTAGAAGAGACTGACCACTTGTATCAATGCCCCTCTGGTGTGAATCCGCGGATCCCACCCCCTCCGGTTCTCATGAACCATCACAACAAGCTCCGTGCCCTCAGCAGGGGCCTGTGAAAAGCCAACTACTCCGAGCATCGAAACGGCAATGGATGCCAACAAGACAAACACTAGCACTTTCCTGACAGATTTGCGATGCATACTCCTTACCCTCCTTCGCTGCCCACCAAGACCGCTGGGCTGTTCTTCTTGCCTTCTCAATTACTAGTCTCACAATCCATACGCCTGGGCTTGCCAGACCTCAGGTACGTGCCACGCGCGGCTATCACCTCCCTGCGGCAATGGCACAGTAGAACCACTATATAGCACATCACAAGCATCTGTCAAGCTCGTACTTACAGCGTCAAGCTACGTATGTGAGCATGCGTAACTCGCATACAAACCGAGTTACAGATCCCTGCAGATCATGACTCGGCACTGTTTCTGGGATCGCGGAGCGACTGGACTCCGTACTGCTTGAGTATCTCGATGATCGCTGCTGCAACCTGTGGAATGTTCCTGTCTTCGGAATCAAGTATCACTGCTCGGAACGGGTCCTCTCACCAGCGCGATCTGAGACGCTGTTTGGTCAACCTTTGGCGCTAGTCTGAACGATTACTTCCCGCCAATTTGAATAATGAAACGAGCGCGAACGCTTGAGGGACTAGAGGCATGTACTGCAAACGACTTCGCGGCCCGACGTATTGTGTCCGCTCCGCGACTTCCCGATCGACATCTTGACCCCATCAAACGCCAAGGAGGTTGCTCATCGGTCTTGTTGTTCGAGCCATTTACAGACTTGGCCCTGCGAACATAGACAACTTGCAGCACCATTCCCGCTGCTTCGATCTTGTCGGTGATCCAGCGCCAATTTACAATCGTCTCTACTACGACGTCAGGCACGAGCTCAAGATCTTATCGGAAAGGCCCCAAGCACCCCTTCTCATTCGGGACTTCTTCCGTACATAGAACCTCTCCGTTTTCGTCTTACACCAGCGCCCACGTGTACTGCTTGTCTGAATCGAACGCGATACATAGTATTGGGTGCATCCTCGCGGCAATTGGAGCCTCGCTTCACTGACAGAATACCTCGCCGTCGGCAAGGAAGGCGTGCTTTCACAGCATTGCATCATGGACGGTTGTTTATGTAACTAACTGAGACGAATAGACCTATGTATTGAACCCGCTTTCTGCGACTCCACATGAAGAATCGGGCAATCTTCATTCTTAAGAGGTTGCACCACGTGAATCACCCACTCAGCTCGTTTCGCGGTGATTCCCCAATCAAGAAAGCGCGAGTAGCGCTTGTTGCGCTCAGATCGGCCCTCGAGATGCCCAAGGTCCATTCGCTCCATCCCTGAGACCAGTTCGACACCCTCGGGAAGGGAAAGGCTCACACTCACAGTCCGTGCAGCGCTGATATCAATTGCTCGTCGAGTGAGGTACGTGGGCAGGAAGCCCTCGTTGACAACGTTGACTTCGATCTTGAACACCCCTTCGCCCTTGTCGATTACTGCGAGATCCTCGACACCGATTCTTGGAAGCGTTTCGGAAAACTGGAGGGCAAACACCGTGATGTTCTCACAGATTCGCCTCAGGTAGTCGCCCTCGGGCGGGTTTCGGAACATGTACAGGCGCCTCCAACCGCCGATCTCCACCCCGCCCAGTTGCGGATGCTCGAAAGGCGTCCAAGGCATGAAACCATTCCCGTCGAGCTTCTCATCGCTCCACTTCAGAAGCTTCAGGTTCTCCTCCTCGGATCGCGCGGCAAGTGGGAACAGGGATGTCTTCTCGATGCCACACTCCTTGATTACGTCCCAGAACTCAACAACGCAGCTAATGATGCCGCGCTGACCATAGAGGTAGTCGGTGGCCGTCCCCATGCGATGGTGGGCGCCGGGGAAGTTGAAGTCCTCCTCGTTCTCGATCAGAGGATACCCCATCGCCTTCTCGCCCATCTTGCCAATCTGCCGTATCACGAAGGAATCGCTGAGCGGCATCGGCTCGCCGGCAATGTGGGAAGGAGGTAGCAGCAACCCTCCGTTCGTGTGGAGATTGAGCGCTCCGGCGATGTTCGGGTGGCTCTCGTGGAAGCGCACGATGGCCTCGGCCTCAGGTTCCGAAGTCGGATACGCACCGGCTCCATACTCGTCGCCCTCAGCCCCCCATCCATATGGATACTGTCGATTGAGATTCCCGTCTCGCGGCCTTGGAATCGAGATCTCCGCTCCGTCGTAGTCCTCAATATAGCCCTCGGGGAGGACGCGATAATACTCGCCCGCGACCTCGTGAGGCTCTCGCTGCACCATCACGCGCGGATCCTTCTCCGAGATCTTCCACTCACCCTTTGGGTCAGGGATCCGCATGTCAACGATGATCCCGTCCCCATTGACATCCGCGTAGTGTAATCCAGGGCCGACCTGCACGTCTTCAGGCTGGTATCGGCCGTTCCCGATGTGCTCGTAGAACGGCTGGGTTAGCACGATTTCCGCCCCGTCCGGATTCAGCCTCGGGACAATGTAGAACGTGATTTCCTCCAGTAGGCGTGTTACGGCTTCGTCATCCCCGTATCCGTCGATCAACGCGGAAGCAATCTGCAGTGCCGCCGTGGTCCCAGTGATCTCCTCCGCGTGGGTGTTCGCGTCAACGAAGAAGCCGGGCTTCTCATCGTTTGTCGCCTCCGTTGGGGCGCTGATCTCGAGTACCCAGATGGGCCGTCCTTGATGGGTCTCGCCGATGGAGTAGAGCTTCACGATTTCGGCATGGGATGCTGCCCATCTCTGGACGATCGACTCGACTTCCTTATGGTCGTAATACCGACTGTTGTCGAACTTCAAGATGTCACCTCGTATCTCTTGCTGGTAAAAGGAGATCCGCCAGACGGATCTCCCTCTCCGTCCGTGTGCACCACCCGACCGTCGATTCGGACAGTCAGGATCACCCGGCTAGCTGCTCTCGATTGCTGTAGGCCATTGAGGAACAAGGCTGATCTTCCCTTCGAGCCCTGCGTCCTTGACCATTCGAACATGCGCCTCACGCGCCTGCGAGATGACCCGGTCCTCGTCAAGGACCGTGCTCCGGCCGTTGCGCAGGATCACTTCGCCACCAACAAGAACCGTGTCCGCTCGTGTGGTACAGCTCGAAAGCACCAGGTTGTTGACCAGCATCGCGTTTGGCTCCAGGTGAAGCTGGTCCGCTTCGAGAATGGCGATGTCAGCTTCCTTCCCAACTTCTATCGAACCAATGAGGTCGTCCATGCCCAATGCTTCAGCGGACTTAATGGTCGCCATTTCCAGGGCCTGCTCCGCAGTCCCAAGATACCGGTCTTGAAACCGTATGCGTTGCATGTAGACCGCCATCTTCATCGCTTCCCAGAGGTTCTGCCCGTTGTTCGTCGCTGAGCCGTCGGTGCCGATCGCTACCGTAGCCCCGAGCTCCTCCAACTTCCAGATCGGGGGAACACGCCCACCTCCCCGCATGATCGGTACAGGACAATGGCTGATACTGACTTGATGCTCCCCGAGCAGTTCCACCTCTTCATCGGAGATTCCGCTGCAATGGATGGCAAGCATGGAGGAATCCAATACCCCGAGGTGCTCGGCGTACTCCACGCTTCCCATTCCTACTGTTTCCAGCGCCAGTTCTCGTTCCCGGGTCTGAGACAAGTGGATGCACCACTTCTTCTCCCGCTTGAGGGCCCATTCACGCAGGGCAAGAGTTGTTTCAGGCTTGCAGCGCAGAATTGTACAAGGTTCGGAGGTGATCAGGATGCGCTCAGAATCATGCTCCTCTTCCAACCTATCCAGATCCTCCAAGACGTCCGTTACAGATTCCCTGAGTTCGGGCATGGTGTACTTCACCACATCGTTCATGCCGCGGGATACAAACCCTCGCATGCCGGACTTGTCAATGGCACCGCAAATGCCGTCGGTCGAGCGGATGTGGTAATGCGTCCAGTGATTCTCCTGGGTCGTTGTGATCCCCTGATGCAGCTGCTCCAACAAGCTCAGGCTGGCCGCCTGTTGGGCGTGCGTTTCCGTCAGCTGCATGGACAGCTTCAGCATATAGATGCGCGAGTCCCTTCTTCCGTCGAAGCAGCCGCGGTAGACCGATTGATCCAAATGATTGTGTGCATTCACCAGCCCGGGCAGCACAGTCTTCCCTGAAGCGTCGATGACCGTATCTGCCTCATAACCGTGCAAAGGGGAATCCCATACACCAACGATCTTCCCGTCTTTGATTGCGACGTAGCCTGGGCTGTACACATGCCTGTCCTGATCGACCGTAACGACCACACCCCCCTCAATGAGGAGATCTACGGATTGCCCTTTCCGATCGCCCAATTTGATACCTCCCTTGATACCTGGTACTCCACTCGCTGTCCGGCGCCTCTTCAGCTCGCCGGTTGTCCTGCGTCGGAACAGCCCTCGCTGTCACTCACTCACTTCGCTTGCGCGGTCCACTCCGGCAAGAGCAGCGTCATCAACCTACGAGGAACGGATCTCGGGCCATGATTGTGTGAGGCCGATCTGCTCACGCAGACCGGCTTCATCGATCATCGCCGCCTGCGCTTCGTGAGCTTGGGCAATCACCCGTTCCTCATCGAGGAGTGTGCTCTTGCCGTTGGTCAGGATTCTCTTGCCTCCAACAAGAACGACATCCGCTCGCATGTCGGACCCGGAGTAGACCATGTTGTTGACCAGCATGGCGCCCGGGGCCAGGTGCAGTTGGTCGGCCGCGAACACCGCGATATCGGCCGCCTTCCCCTCTTCCAGCGACCCAATCCGGTCTTCCATGCCAAGCGCTTCGGCCGCCTTGATCGTGACCATCTCTAACGCCTGCTCGGCGCTGCCGAGGTATCGATCCGAGAACTTCACCCGTTGCATGTAGACAGCGCTCTTCATCGCCTCCCAGATGTTCTGTCCGTTGTTTGACACGGATCCGTCCGTGCCGATCGCCACCTTTGCCCCGAGCTTCTCGAGTTTCCAGATCGGAGGCACACGTCCCCCTCCTCTCATGACAGCGGTTGGACAGTGGGCGACGCGGACCTCGTACCCGCCCAGGAGCTCGACCTCTTCTTCCAGCAGGCCGCTGCAGTGAATTGCATACATATCGGGACCCAACACGCCCAGCTTCTCAGCGTATTGCACGCTTCCCATCCCCACCGTTGCCTGGGCTTCCCGTAGTTCCGCGTCATTCTGCGCAAGGTGGATGTGCCAAATCTTGTTCCTTTGCTGTGCCCATTCCCGCATGGCTAGGATGGTCTCCGGCTTGCAGCGTAGGATCGTACACGGTTCGGACGTAATCTGTATCCGATCCGAATCGTACTTGTCCTCCAACCGATCCAAGTCCTTGAGGACCTCTTGGGCATCCTCGCAGAACTCTGGTGACCTGTACTTCTCTACATCATTCAAACCTCGCGAAACGACCGCTCGCATTCCAGATTCCACGATCGCATCACACACGCCATCGGTGGAGTGAATGTGGAAGTGGGTCCAATGGTTCTCCTGGGTCGTGGTCACACCGTAGTGCAGCAGCTCGAGAAGACTCAACGCGGCGCTACGACGCGCACGCTCTTGATCGAGCCCCTTGGACATGTCCAGCATGGTGTCCCGCAGCCCAGGCTTCACATCGAAGCAGCTTCGGTAGACCGATTGGTCGAGATGGTCGTGCGCATTGATCAATCCGGGCATCACAATAGCGCCTGAAGCGTCGATCATGTCCTCGGCCTCGAATGGACAAGCGGACGCGCTTCCTACTCCTACGATAGTGCCATCCCTGATCGCCACATAGCCTGGGTTGTAGATGCGCCTGTCCTTGTCGACGGTGACGACCACTCCCCCGTCAATGAGTAGATCTACGGATTGCTCTTCCCGATCGCCCAATTCGACTACCTCCCTTGGTACTCCACCGCCATCCCGTGGAGCCTCAACTGACCGCCGCATCGTGGCGAGGGTTCGTGCCTCGCCGCTTTCGTTCGCGCGGCCCCCGCTTCCCTATAGTAGCTTCCTGCAATCACGTCATGACGGCCCGTGCGGTCCTGCGCGCCATAGCGCAGCTCAGCGAGCACACGAGGCCCTGAACCTACGAGGAGTCGACCACGGGCCAAGACTGTGTAAGACCGATCCGCTCACGCAGACCGGCTTCATCGATCATCGCCGCTTGCGCTTCTCGCGCTTGCGCCCTCACACGTTCCTCATCGAGGAGTGTGCTCTTGCCGTCGGACAGTATCTTCTTCCCTCCGACGAGAACGGTATCCGCCTGCATGTCGGACCCGGAGTAGACCATGTTGTTGATCAGCATGGCGCCCGGCGCCAGATGCAATTGATCGGCCGCGAACACCGCGATGTCGGCCACCTTCCCCTCCTCCAGAGACCCAATTTGGTCCTCCAGGCCGAGGGCTTCGGCCGCCTTGATCGTGACCATCTCCATCGCCTGCTCGGCGCTGCCGAGCTTCCCATCTGAGAACTTTACCCGCTGCATATAGACGGCGTGCTTCATCGCTTCCCAGATGTTCTGCCCATTGTTGGTAACCGAACCATCCGTGCCAATCGCCACTTTGGCCCCGAGCTCCTCGAGCTTCCAGATCGGGGGCACCCGCCCCCCACCTCTCATCACACAGGTAGGACAGTGAGCGACGCGAACGCCATACGCACCCAGTAGCTCGACCTCTTCGTCCAGGAGACCGCTGCAGTGGATTGCGTACATGTCGGGACCCAATACGCCCAGTTTCTCGGCGTATTGCACGCTTCCCATTCCCACCGTTGCCTGCGCTTCCTCCATCTCCGCATCATCCTGTGCAAGGTGGATGTGCCAGATCTTGTCCTTCTGCTGGGCCCATTCCCGCATGGCAAGGATGGTCTCTGGCTTGCAGCGTAGGATCGTACACGGCTCCGACGTGATCTGTAACCGATCCGACTCGTACTTCTCCTCCAACCGATCCAGGTCCCTCAAGACCTCATAGGCATCCTCGCAGAACTCTGGCGGCCTATATCTCTCCACATCGTTCAAGCCCCGCGAGACGACCGCTCGCATCCCGGACTCCACGATGGCATCACACACCCCGTCGGTGGAGTGAATGTGGAAGTGAGTCCAGTGGTTCTCCTGCGTGGTGGTGACGCCGTAGTGCAGCAGTTCGAGAAGACTCAACGCGGCGCCTCGACGCGCACGCTCCTGATCGAGACCCTTGGCCATCTGCAGCACGCCGCCCCACTGTTCCAGATTGACATCGAAACAGCTGCGGTAGAGTGCTTGGTCAAGATGGTCGTGTGCATTCACCAATCCGGGGAGAACGATGGCACCTGAAGCGTCGATCGTATCCTCGGCCTCGAACGGGCAAGCAGACGGACTCCCCACTCCTACAATGGTGCCATCCTTGATCGCTACGTAGCCTGGGTCGTAGATCCGCCTGTCCTCGTCCATGGTGATCGTGATACCACCGATAATCAGGGTATCCACTTGCTGTGTTCCTTGTTCCTGCATTCCGGAACCTCCTTCATCGGGCACGCATCCACTCCATCCCAGCCGGACTCCCCTCTCGTCCCTATTCCCCACTCAAGTCAGCCGTTCACAGCCTACGCCTACTGGTCCCCGCATCAGTGTCGCCGTGCCTCTTCACCGAGGGAAAGCCGACGGCTCGCAAGGACTGGGTCGCCTTCAACACACCCTCCAATCGATCTCCTCCACCGAGTGCCTGAGAACACATACGGTCCTGATGTCCATCCAACCTAGTCTACCAGGGTCGGCTCTCCTAGCCAACGGCCCTCTCTCCATTGACGAAGACGGTCTCCACGCGGCGGAGATTCGCGATGTCATCGAGTGGATTGCCACCCAAGACGACAACATCGGCAAGGAGTCCTTCCTGGATGGTTCCCCAGGACTCGGCAACCCCACACAGCTCAGCGGCGTTTCCCGTGGCGCACATGATGGCCTCGAGTCCGTCCCTGCAAATGCCGTACTCGATCAGGAGTTCGAGCTCC
>SDBT01008776.1_pt1 | contig 16472 bp, 13 predicted proteins | sample 2277101 | NCBI WGS metagenome assembly SDBT01 (sample SAMN10404973, study PRJNA504765) | marine sediment metagenome | isolation source: marine sediment core GS10_PC15, 103 cmbsf | place: Arctic Ocean: Southern Knipovich Ridge | collected 2010 | reverse complement strand
AGTCATGGGAGAAGGCGAGACATATCCTAAAGACCCACAGACCGGAGCCTCTTCCCGAGGATGTTCAAAACACCATCCGATCTATTGTGGAAGAGTCGGAAGAAGAACTCAAGGTGTCGAAAAAACAATAAGGAATTGGATATGAGAGTAATCCACACAGCAGCACCGATTCGGGAACAGATAGTGCATAACCTTAGGGTTGCCATTGTTCAAGGACAATTTAATCCAGGTCAACGGCTGATCGAACATGAGCTGTGCGAACTGTTAGGAGCGAGTCGAACCCCGATTCGATAGGCATTGCATCAATTAGAGATGGAATTGCTTATCGAACTTAAACCGGCGACGGACATCGCATTTTCTGCCACATTCCACTGGAAGAGTTACAGCAGGTCGAACCAGTCGTGAGCATCAAGGAACAACCCGATGCTGGTTAAAGACTATTTTTACATACTTGATTTCTAATCTAAAGAGAGTTGCTCATGATTGAAAAGACGAGTTACGAAATCTCTGTTTTGCCGGGCGATGGCATTGGACCTGAGCTTACCGAAGAGGTCATTAAAGTCTTAAACACCGCTCAGCAGATTTTTATCGGATTTTCTCTGAATTACACTTATTTTAAAGCCGGGGCTGGTTTGTATCTTCGCACCGGAGAGATTTTTCCCCTGGAAGAATATGACGCCATAGCAAAAAGCGATGTCATTTATAAAGGGCCTGTAGGTCTTCCGGAGGCGGTTCTTCCCGATGGAACCGAGGCCGGAGTTACCGATCTTATACTGCGCTCCTCCCTGGATCTTTGGGCCAATGTCAGGCCTGTAAAAATGCGCCCTGGAGTTACTTCGGCATTAAAAGACGTCCAGACAGGAGATATTGATTATGTGGTGGTACGGGAAAATACCGAAGGACTTTATTCTGCCTGGACCTTAAGCCCGGAAAAAGCCACCCGGACCCCGGCTCCCGCCGGCCTTGTCCTGCGGGATGAAGTCTCCATTGACAATCTGATAATAACCCGTAGTGCGTCTGAGCGCATTATCCGCTACGCCTTTGACCTGGCCATGAAGCGCAAGGGCTGCCCGGCGGACGGAACCCGCAGGGTTACGTGTGTTGATAAAGCCAATGTATTAAAAAGCTATGCTTTTTTTCGCAAAATCTACGACGAAATTGCCGTTGGTTATCCTGAGATTCGAAAAGACTATGCGTATGTTGACGCCATGACCCAATGGCAGGTCCGCACCCCTGGTTATTTTGATGTGGTCGTGGCGGAGAACCTTTTTGGCGACATCATTACCGATCTTGGTGCGGCTACCGTCGGCAGCTTAGGAATGGGGCCGGGAGCCAATATCGGCGATAATATCGCCATGTTTGAGCCCATCCACGGCAGTGCTCCCAAATATACCGGAAAAAGAGTTTCCAATCCCATTGCCTCAATTTTATCAGCGGCCATGATGCTCGACTGGCTGGGACTGAAGTATGAAAATCAGGATGCCAAAAAGGCGGCCGATCTGGTGGAAAAAGCGGTGGATGCTGTCCTGCTGGAAGGAAAGACCCTTACTTATGACCTGGGAGGGAAAAGCAAAACCAATGAACTGGGTGACGCTGTTGTTCAAAAAATGGAAGCGCTCGCCGGATGAATCTATCCCCCTGGAGTGATGGTTGTTTTAGGAGAAGATACGGCATGGACATATTGGACAAAATAGATTTTCCCCCTATGCTCAGAGTGCGACAGAAATTCAATCCCACCCGCCTCCGGGATGTGGAAGGCTCCATTCTTGCCCAAATAAGGGCTCTTGGTCCGGAACTTCCCATACGGCCAGGACAAAGCGTGGCTATGGCTTGCTCCAGCCGGGGGCTGGCCGACTACCCTCTGATAGTAAAAAGCGTTGTCGCAGGTTTAAGGGAACTGAAGCTAAATCCCTTTATTATTCCCGCCATGGGCAGCCACGGTGCTGCCACTGCCAGTGGTCAGGAAAAGGTGTTGCGCGATTTGGGCATTATTGAATCGGCAGTGGGCGCTCCCATCCGTTCCAACTTGGAGGTCGTGTCTATAGGAAAAACCAGGGAAGGTGTACCGGTCAATATTGATCGTTTGGCCCACGAGGCCGATCATATCGTACCCATAAATCGCATCAAGGAACATACCGGTTTTGAGGCAAACATTCAAAGCGGACTCATGAAGATCATGGTTATCGGTTTGGGCAAGACCGAAGGGGCTCAAAGATATCACCACGCCATGGTATCTTACGGCTACCATGCCATTATCATGGCCGGAGCCCGCACCGTCCTGCAAAATTGTAACATTCTCTTCGGCGTGGGGAGTATTGAAAATGCCTATCATCAGGTGGCGGATGTGAATGTGTTCAAAAAAGAGGAAATCGAGGATCGGGAAAGAGAGTTTTTGGCCAAATACAGAAAAATCAAAGCCAGTCTTCCATTTGATTTTGCTCATGTCTTGTTGATTGAAGAAGTTGGCAAAGAAATCGCGGGACACAGTTTTGACACCAAGGTGGTTGGCCGCATAGGCTCCTATCTTGGTCCGGATCCGGAAAAACCGGTTATCAAAAGGATCATGATATCAGATTTGACTGACGCCACCAAGGGCAATGCCGCAGGCGTGGGCACCGCTGACGTTATAACCAGGCGGCTCTTCGATAAAATGGATTATGAAACCACCGCTATTAACAATATTGTGAGCGCTCAGCTGGAGGTTGCCAAAACCCCCCTTATCATGGAAAATGACCGCGATGCTCTTACCGTTTGTATGATGACGGTAGGCCTTACCCCCTTTACAGAACAAAAAATCATGCGCATCAAAAACACGCTCTACCTGGATGAGGTGGATGTTTCCCTGGCCTATGCCACGGAACTGGAAGGCCGTAGCGATCTGGAAATTATAGAACCTGCCCGGCCCCTTGTAATGGAAAAGGACGGATATTTTACCAAGTTTCTTGGTCACTAACCAAAACATATTATGACGTAAATACCGGGAATCGCGCCGGAATGCATTGTAATTGACGCAAACGGCAAAAGAAAAGCTGCAAGATATGAGAAAGATCACCAAATGCCGGCTAAATAAACGGAATGCGTAAAGTTATCATTTGAATTGTTGCTGCCAAGTGGTGTTGGGGGAAAATAAAGTGAGGTTTTTTGATTTACTTTCTCAAGATGAACTGGAGCAGATTCACCAGAAGGCGCTGGAAGTTTTGGGGAAAGTAGGGTGTATCATCGAGCACCAAGAGGCCCTGGCACTTTTACAAAGTACCGGCGCCAAAGTCGATTTTGCCAAAAATCGCGCCTTTTTTTCAGAATTGATGGTGGAAAAAGCGCTGGCGTCAGTGACCAGGAAATATTTGGCTGCCGGCCGCAATCCTGAGGATTCGTACGAAGTCTATGCCGGTATGGACGCAAAATTGCGCTGCATTGGCGGGGCTTTAAATTGGTTTTCCACCGTCGAAGATGAAAACCGTCCCATTACCCTGGCCCATGCCAAAAAAATGCTGACCATAGCTGACGCCCTGCCTCAAATCGATCTTGTGGGCACTCCTTTTGCCGCTGAATTCCCATCAAATACATATGATGTGCATTCTCTAAGATTGGCTCTGACTGGCACGGTCAAACATATCTGGGCACTCACCATAAACTCCAAAAACCTGCGTTATCAGATGGAACTCCTGGAAGCCGTATCCGGCGGCAGGGAAAAACTTAAAACCCATAAACGCATAAGCGGTATTGTCTGTATTATCGATCCTTTTAAATTTGCCCATGATGAGATTGAAAGGCTCAAAATATATGGAGACTATATGGTGCCGGTCAAATGGACATCTTCATCAATGATTGGTGGCAATGCTCCTTATACTGTTGCCGGCGCTCTGGTGCAAAACATGGCTCAATTTCTGGCCAGTTTGGTCATTACTGAGACCATGAGACCGGGCACGCCGGTGGTTTACTACATCACCCTTCAGGTCATGGATATGCGAAAGGGCTTTGCGGTTTTTACCGCACCCGAGCTCATGATGGCCAGGGCGGCCATTGCCCAGATAGCCAGGCATTATAATCTGCCCAGCGCCATAACGACCGTAACTTCCACCGGGACGGAAAAAGAGCAAGCCATCTCTTTGCGCAGTATTGGACTAATGAATAGCATGATGACCGGAGCCAGCGAAATCAATCTAGGCGGTTCACTGGATGGCGGCGCTTCTTTCAGTCCTGAGTTTGCGGTGATCGATAATGAATTAATGGCTTATCTTCGCAGCTTCAGAAAGGGGTTTGCCATAAACCAGGACAGCATGAGCCTGGAGGCTATTTCCCGGGGCATAGAGACAGGGCAATACGTTTCAGACTTACACACCCTGGAACATTTGCGCAAGGAAATGCGTTTTGACAGTAATCTTTTTGACTGGAGAAACAACGAATCCAGATCTGAAACGAGTGCCCGCTCTCTTCTGGAAAAGGCTTGGGAAAAAGCCTCCAAAATAATCGAAAACCATCACGTTCCTCCTTTGGAAGAAAAATTAGTAAAGGAACTTGACTACATTGTAGCTGCGGCCGATAAGGATCTGCTCGCTTGAATACTATCCACTTTGGCTGAGGAACCGTGTTTCGCTATATGGAAATAATAGTAAAGCAAACTCAATAAGGAATTGATTCACTATTATCCAGCTAAAGCATTTCTTGAAAGGTTTCGTCGTTAAGCGGGAGACTCTATCACGAGAGGTAATAGAAGCTGTTGGCCCCGGAGGGCAGTACTTGACTCAGTACTACACCATAAAACACTTTAGCTATGCAGTCGGATGCATCCTTTTACAGAAATATTTTTCAGGAACCAGGACATTGCCTTCCATTAAACGTCGTGCTGTACGGATGACAATAGCTTCTTTATATTCGCAAGCATTACCTTGTTTTTTAATTTTGGCGCCGACTTCAATGAAGCCCCCAGGGTGGCCGATCCGAAGGATTTCTTTGGTAGTAACATCTGGATTTAGCATTTCGTTGACTACTGTCCCTTCGATTAAGGCAGCACCGATAGTGGCAATAGCCCCGCTGACTGCATAGGATTTATGTAAGGTCCCCATAGACATTATTCTTGCTACAAGGTCGATATTTTCTTTCTCGACTATACGACCACAAAGATCTGTATATGGTTGAGATGGTGCTACGAAAGCAATTTTAGGCACTGAACTGCTGCGCTGAGTTGCCTCTTCAGCGGTAGTTGCAAAGCCTAAAAGAACGGCTGCTGAACTGCGGATAGCTTCGAGCTTTTTTCTGATGATGTCACTTTGATCCACTTCTTCTATTTCGATACCTGTCAGTCCAATCTCACTTGCAGAAATCAGGACCACAGGATTGGCTGCATCGATGATACTCAGCTCCACTGGGCCGATACCCGGTATCTCCAGATTATCTTTAAGATTACCGGTGGGAAATAGCCGTCCGGTTAATGATCCTCCTGGATCGCAAAACCGTAAAGTAATTCTGGAACCAGCGCAGGGGACCCCATCAATAAAGCATTCTCCTTCCTCATCGTGGCAACCCTCTTTTACCGGCACATCAGCGACAATCAGTTTATTGGTGTTTTTCTGGTGTATCCGCACCTGCGTGACAGGTTCCTCAGCCCTCACCAGATATTCATCCACTGCGAAGGGCCCGACGGCGGCAGACATGTTGCCACAATTGCCTTGATATTCGACAATAGGTTTTTCGATGGATACTTGGCCAAACTGATAAACGACATCATAGGAAGGATCTTTACTTTTGCTGATGATGCCTACCTTGCTGGTAGTAGAAACGGCCCCTCCTACTCCATCGATTTGTCGACAATTGGGATCAGGACTGCCATAAGCCGCCAGGATAACGCGATCCCGGATTTCAGGATCCTGGGGTAGATCATGTTCGTGGAAAAAAAGCCCCTTGCTGGTACCACCTCTCATGTAAACAGTCGGTATTCTTTTTTGCATGCAGCATTCTCCATTTCAATTCTTTAATCATCCAACATGTTATTACCTGAATTTTGCATTAGAGGATAAATAAAAATTAAAAACCATCTGGGTTTCCTGTTATAATGGGGTTTCAGCAACAACAACCCATTACACAGGAGGTACCCAGATGGTAAAACAACGAAAAAAGAATACCAAGAAAAAGCACAATTGTAAAGGTTTTATAACAAACGTAGCAAAGGCCAGGAAAATCAATGCTTCAACGGAATACGAGACATGCACAGAGCAGTTAAGTCCATTTGGCGGGGTTTTAGCACTGATTAGATTTTTTGATTTAATTAGATTTAAAGAAATATTTGACTTTGCCTATCTTAAGCCATGCCGTGATCCTAAGCTGGGTCACTATTTTATGGTTGTGAGCATTTTAATGCTACTATTTATCGGGTTTAATCGGATTTGGCATTTTACCTATGTTCGATTAGATGCGATGTTGTGTGGGTTTTTCCGGCTAACCAGATTACCGGTAGCCAGCACATTTTGGCGCTATATGGACAGTTTAGGGATCAACCAGGCCGATTCATTTTTAAAGATCACAAGCATCATGCGGGAGCGATTTTGGCAATTATGCGGTCTATATTACTCTAAGATCCATATAAGTATTGATACGACGGTCGAAACTGTTTTTGGCAACCAGCAAGGCGGCCGCAAAGGACATAATACCAAAAACCGGGGAAAAAAGGGCTATCGACCTATTCTTTGTTTTATTGATGAGACCCGAGAATATTTGATGGGCCGGTTACGTAGAGGAGAAACCATCAGCGGCAAGGAAGCAGCTGCGTTTATTCTAAAGATCAAAGATTACTTGCCTGGCTGTGTACAACAATTATTGCTAAGAGCAGATGGTGAATTTTTAAGTTGGCAAAGTGTTGCGGCTGCTAAAAAAGCTGGTTTTCAATTCATTATTGCTAATAAAAGTTGCAATCCGCCCTTTGATTCGAAAGGGTGGTACCGGCCATGGAAACGGAAGCATTTTGAATATAACAGCTGTACTTACAAACCAATAGGTTGGGGTATCGCCTGCCGGTTTGTGGCCATGCGGTTCCCAAAGAAGAAGGATAAAAAGCCAGAGCAAGCAGTGCAGTGTGAGCTGTTTGAAGATGATCGCTATACTTATCGTATATTTTGTACCAGTCTTAGCAGTAAGCCACATAAGGTTATCGCCGAGTATGACAAAAGAGCAGATGTAGAAAATTTGGTTGGTGAAGCCAAGCGCGAAGGTTTGGATGCGATTCCTTCTGCCAAATTCAAGAACAATTATGCATTCTTTCAAATTGTCATGCTGGCTTATAACACTTGGCGCTACTTAAAAATGATCGCACATCACAGCAGCCAAAGCGCTAAGGGTTTTGAAAGTATTGTTAACAATACTTTAAGGATTGCCCGATTAAAGCTATTGTTTATCGCAGCCAAAATAGTGAAGGATTCGAATCGTGATAAGGTCAAATATTCTATCCATGATGCCCGAACACCGGCAATGATAAACTTTTTAATATTTTTAGATACCGCCCATGGGTAGAATACTAGTTGGCCTCAGCGTTTTTCTTTAGAGACTATGTGAGCAAAAAATTTTTTGCACACGCAAATCTAATTGATAACATAAGGCAATTGTAGAGAGGACGGTTACATGGGCTACTGAAAAAAGCAGTATTTGTAGAAGAAAATTTGATCTGCTAATTGATATGAACATAATGCGATAAAATTAAAAATCGCTGCTTACTGTTCATGACGTAGAGTTACGTGCAAAATTCAGGTACTAAGATAGGCTTAAGGAGCTATCAACATATTTTATTCGCATTGTTCATTCAAATGCTGGCAAAATGCCATCCGGCCTGAAATCAAGGCCTGTAGACATTGATTGCATGAAATACAGGCCGATGGTGCTCTGTTTCCCAAACGCCAGCGTTGGATCAGATACGGCTCTCGAATAAGTGGACGTGAGAGAGCTACCAGATCCGCATCACCTTGCTTCAAGATTTCATCCATCAGATCAAAAGTGCGCAAACCACCAGAGAGTATAAGCGGAGATTTGACTTCAAATCTGATCTTCCTGCTCCAATTTCGATGGTAAGCCTCCTGCGTGACATTTTTAATTCCAGTTCTAAACTCAGTTTCCTTCCAGTTTTGGCCGGGCACTCCAGAACTAACTTCAATAGCATCAAAACCACAATCAGATAGAATCTTAGCCGATGCTATTCCTTCCTCAAGCTTAAGTCCACCTGGAATAAAATCGTTAACACCTAGTTTAATTATTATTGGATAATCTGGACCTACTTGTCGCCTGATTTCTCGGTACACGCTTTGGTGGAAACGAAGTCGGTTCTCAAGAGATCCGCCCCATCTGTCATTCCGCCTGTTGAAATAAGGAGATAAAAATTGGCTGAAAAGGTAGCCGTGAGCTCCATGAAGCTGAATTGCGTCAAATTCGGACATTATTGCCCTACGTGCCCCTTGCGCAAAAGCTTTAATGATCGCCTGAATCCGCTCATCATCTGCTTCCTCATATTCGTCTTCGTTAAAAGGGAAATTAGGATCATTATCTAAAAATGAAGGCCCAATAGCCTTGAGACCTCGGCTTACCGCATAAGAGCTGGCTATAATTCCGCCATGAAAAAGCTGGATAGCGATTTTACCCCCTTCCCTATGGACAGCTTTTGTGAGCTTTCTTAGCCCTTCAATGTGTTTATTATCGGTAATCCTTTTTTGATTAGCTATGATCTGTCCAGATGTTTGGACGTTGGTTGTGCCCGTAATAATCAGTCCCACCCCGCTCCTGGCAAGTTTGGTGTAGATTGACACCTGGACCTTCTGGACACGGCCTTCCTCGTCAGCACCGCCGTCGTTAGTGGCGGATCGAACAAATCTGTTGGGTAATTCCATTTTGCCAATTTTAAATGGTTTAAAGAGTAAGCTCATGATTTCCCTCTGAATTCCTATCCCCTAACTTGGGCATCACCAAATTCGCGAAAGGTGCGATTCCGGCTATTAATCCATCATTTTCTGGACCACAAAGGTTTAAAGGTTAAGTTTACAAATCAATTCAGGTTACCATTGAATAAGAATTTAAGCATCCTTTATTTAAGCTTTTGCCTGGCCATTTAATAAGCTGTTTATCTTCCCCTGACCATTTCTCCATATTGGTTGGTACTGTTTGCATCATTCGTTTTCAAGAATGAAGATCTGACCTCTTTGTTTTTCCGCTTTTTCCATTCTTGACGGAACAGAAAGGACCAAAGCATTTTGTGGAGTCATTGGACAAACCAAGGGAATCTTTAAAAATAAAATGACCTATCGCGATGGATTGTGATGGCGTACTCAAACCCATTTGCCCCTTTTTAATTCAGTTTTAATATTAATCCCTTTAACCGAAAACCGCGGCAAGAAACTCAAGTGTGGTCATGGAAGCCACAGAAGCGGTGAGCCCCGAGGGATCTATCATAGGATTCACTTCCACCAGGTCCATCCCCACAACCTTCCCACACCTGGTCACGCCCTGCAAAAGGGCCTTCAGCTCTCGATAGAGTAATCCATCTGGACATGGTGCACCCGTGCCCGGGGCAATGGAGGGATCTAGAACATCAATGTCAACGGTTACATAGATATTATTGCCTTCCGGAAAACGGGCAATTACACCATCTACACCTTCTTGTCGGACCTGGGCACCGGTGATGACGAGATTCCCCCTGTTTTCAGAATCCCGGTATGCATCCTCCCGGGCTCGAATACCGCGCATGCCCACCTGAACGATCCGATCCACAAAGGGGAGCTCCGAGACCCGTTTTATAGGGTTTCCGTTCGCATACTTGACACCGCATACATCATCATTATAGTCAAGGTGAGCGTCAAAATGAAAGACATTCAGGGGACCTAATTCCTTAAAGGAACGGACACTGGGAAAAGTAATGGAATGGTCTCCCCCTAAGATGACGGGGAAGGATTTTTTGTCTAAAATCTTTCTTAAATTTTCCGTGAGCGCATCAAAGGTATCTTCTAAACGCGTATACAGGATATCATGATCACCACAATCCACAATAGAAACACCCTGGAGATACCGTTGTTTCGTTTCGATATCCCAATATCCTGATACCGTCACACCCCGTTCGCCAAAAGCGAAGCGGGTTGAGAACTCTCGAATAGCCCTTGGTCCCATACGGCATCCGGGTCGAAACCCTACGCCTTCATCCCATGGGACACCGAAGATCGCTATGTCCGCTGATAGTTGATCGATTTCCGTACACATGGGAAATTTGCCGAAGGTTGCGATACCCGTACAGGGGAGATTAACTTTTGGATAAGCCATGTTATCACCTCACTAAAGTAGTTTTTATTATCGTTTAAAAGTTCTGGTATCCTCATACATCAAATCAAACTTTTAAAATCCTTTCATGGGCTTCCCGCCATCTTTCGGCCGGTTCGCAATCCAAGGTATATCCCGCTACCGAGAATCATGATAGCCCCAAGCGTGAATTGTATCGTCAAGGCCTCTTTAAAAAGGAAAAGTCCTGCTATCGCAGTAAAGACAGCTTCAGCCATCATGAGGGTAGCCCCTTCGGCTGCATAGATAAATCGCAAACCATAGGCCATTATTATCTGAGCCAAAAGACTGAAGACCGCTACAAGCAAGAGAAGCAACAGCCCTTCAGTCAATGCCGGCACTTGAATATTGCCAGCCAAAAGGGGAATGCTAACGAGTGTCCCCACATAACATTGAAAGGTATATATTAATCGCGCATCATGACGAATTCGCAAATATCTTGTCAAGACAAAATTCGTGCCTGAAAATACGCCTGCGGTAAGCCCGTATAGATGCCCTACCGTGATACCTGTACTCCAAGGATTGATTAATATCCATATTCCGGTAAATGCGACGATTATCCCTCCAATTCTTCCCAGTGTTAAGCGTTCCTTTAAAAAACTCGCACCCAATAGAAGGGCCCATATGGGACTCGTAAAAAGCAACATCACAGTGACGGAGAGGCTGCTGTGCTTTAGGGCAAGGACGAGTGCATAAAAGGTCAACGCGCCGGAGAGACTACGGAGTGTCAGGAAAAAGAGGTCTTGTTTGCCCAACGAGATCCTTTGGTAAACCAACAGAGGAGAGAGTATTAGGGCACCAATACCAAATCGGGCAAGGGCAATCTCACCTGTGGAGAATGAGCCGATTACATGTTTAACCAGAATGTTGGAGACGGCAAAGAAACAACAGGCGCCAATCAAAATCACGACCCCGTTGGTGGTAAGTCTGGAAATAAGCGCGGTCAACAGGTCATCCTCCATCCACGAAAGATCTCAGGGGGTATTGAACGGGTTAATACGTCATCAGAATCAGTCATAAAGGTGACAGTAGATGATATGTCCGGAAGCCGGTTTATAGGCAAGTGGATCTTTCTCTTCACATATGGGTCCAATCTTTTCAGGACATCGGGTGTGGAATCGACATCCCTTTGGAGGGTTCTTTGCGGAAGGAACAGGACCAATGAGTCGAATTGCTTCACGGGTTTCTTCCGGATCGATACTCGGAACAGCCGATAACAAGGCCCGGGTATAGGGATGATGCGGTGGCGAGAAGACCTGGTCTACCAAGCCGATCTCACATAATCTACCCAGATACATAACGCCTATTTGATAAGAAAGGTGTTGCACTACAGAGAGATCATGGCTGATAAAGAAGAGCGCAACATTGAAATTTCTTTGCAGATCAAGGAGAAGATTGAGGATTGAGGCCTGAACAGACACATCCAGGGCACTCACAGGTTCGTCGCAGATGATAAATCGAGGCTCTGCCGCAAAGGCCCTTGCGATGCCGATCCTCTGTTTTTCTCCACCGGAAAGCTCGTAAGGAAAACGTGAACGGTAGCCGGCTCTTAGTTTAACCATCTTCAGGAGATCTATAACGGTGTTTTCCAGGTCCGAACCCTTCAAATTTCTATAAAGCCTGAGGGGGCGGGCCAGGATTTCCTCTATCGTCTTTTTAGGGTTCAGTGAGGAATCCGGGTTTTGAAAGATGATTTGCACGTCTTTATGATAGGTTTTATTTTCACTCCGGGAGAATTTCCAGATATCCTTCCCATCATAGGTGATGTTACCTTCCGTAATATTGAGGAGCTTAATTAATGCGCGACCCAGGGTACTCTTCCCACAGCCTGATTCTCCTACAAGTCCGAAAACCCGACCCGGGGCAATGCTAAAACTCACGTCGTCAACTGCATGGACATAGTCTTCAGCCATCCCCACAATCCGTTCAAAAATACTTATCCCACCAAAATATTTCTTGACGGAACGCAGATGCATCAAATTGCCATTTTGAACTGACACGGACCTTTCCGGGGCTTCGGCTTCTTTTTCCATGACTTGTATACGGTCGGTTTCATTAACCAGTCGACGGGACTGGAGTTCTTCCCAGCGCATACAGGCACTTTTTCGTTCTTCTCCAACGCCTATTAAATGGGGAACGGTTTGACGACAGGACTCCTCGGTATAAGGACACCGGGGATGAAAGATACAACCCGCTGGTAATTTTAGAAGATTGGGGAGTGTCCCCTTGATAGGTTTGAGATCCCTTTGTGAGGACTTTTCCTCTATTTTCGGAATGCAGTTGAGCAATCCCTCGGTGTAGGGATGAAACGGTTGTTTGAAAATATCTTTTACCGGTCCTTCCTCTATCATCTTTCCCGCATACATGACGCCGATACGGTCGCTGACTTTGGCAATCACTCCGAGGTTGTGAGTGATGAACAGGATGGCCGAATTGTATTTATTTTTTAAAACCTCGATAAGATCTAAAATATTTGCCTCAGTCGTGACATCCAGACCGGTTGTGGGTTCATCCAGGATCAAAAGATCGGGATTGCAGGCGAGAGCCATGGCGATGACCACCCGTTGCTGCTGACCTCCGGAGAGTTCATGGGGATACTTATTTGCCGAGGAGGGAGGATCCACGATAAAAACCTTCTCCAGCATCTCTACGGACCTATCCCAGGTCTCATTTTTACTGCCTCCCGAATGCAGTTCGAAGACTTCCTGAATCTGCCGGCCCACCGTAATTGAGGGATTTAGAGAGGTCATCGGATCCTGGTAGACCATGGCTATGCGTTTCCCCCGGTAACGACGAAGATCTTCAATATCCAAGGTCATTAGGTCCTGGTTTTTGAATCGCACTTCACCCCCGGTTACTTTTCCATTTTCGTCCAGATAACGCATAATAACCCAGGCCACCGTTGACTTCCCGGAGCCTGATTCCCCAACTAATCCATAGGTCTCCCCCTCGCCGATACTCAATGTGAAATCCCGCACAGCGCCGATGAATCCTTCAGGCGTTTTGTATTCCGCAGTCAAGTTCTTGATTTCAATTACATTTTTCGTAGACATTACAGTCCGTTCAGCTCCGCTACTAAATTTATTCTAAAAGGGTTGCCCTCCGTGTTCGTGGATCCAGGATGTCTCTCAAGCCGTCTCCAAATAAATTGAATGAAACAATCATGAAGGAGAGGGCAATAGAAGGAAAAACAAGCAGCCATGGGGACGAATAAAGAAAATTCTTCGCTTCATAGATCATCAGACCCCATGCCGGAGCCGGCGGTGAGGCTCCGAGACCAAGAAAAGAGAGGGTTGCCCCCATAATGATGGCATAAGAAATCCGTATACCTCCCTCTACAATAATGGTCGGCCACACATTGGGAAGTATTTCATTAAACACGATATAAAGAGAAGACTCACCCCTTGCTACGGCCGCATGAATAAATTCCTCATTTTTCAGGTGGATTGCGGCGGATCGAATGACCCGGGTCGCCCGGGGAGCCATTGTGAAACCGATGGCCATGATGGGGTAGGGATCAAACCACCAGGTTGTAGGAAGTTTGAAATATTGTTCCAGGGACGATCTCGCCGAGATAAGAAGAAGCGCCATAAAAAGTGAGGGTATGGCAATAAAAGCATCGTTAATCCGCATCAAGACTTCATCCGTGCGGCCTCCCCAAAAACCGGTGAATAATCCCAAAGGGACACTAATAATGAGAGTGATAAGCACGGCCGAAATACCCAGAATCATGGTCATGGGTGTGCCCATGACAACTCTGGAAAAGATATCCCGTCCAAAATTATCGGTTCCAAACCAATATTTCGCTGAAGGATTGCTGAATTTATCGATGATATTGAACTTGATAGGATCATAGGGCAGATGGGCAGAACCAATACCACTCCCAACAGCTAAACCTATAATCAATATGAGGCCGGCTAATAATTTCCGATTCGATAAGATTAATCGGCCAAACTGAAACAATTTGGAAGGTTTCGGAACATCCCCTTCAGGGAGAAATTTTTTGACTAAAAATTCTTCACTCATTTTGAACTCTGCCTCGTCCTTGGATCCAAGATCATGTATAGCATATCAGCAATAAGGTTTGCCAGGATATAGATGATGGCCACAAGAAGTATTGAGGCCTGAACCATGGGGATATCCCGCTTTTGAATGGAGAGAATCGTCATTCTCCCGAGACCCGGATAGGCAAAAACCATCTCCACCACCACGATCCCCCCCATCAGCCAGCCAAAGTTGTTGGCCAATAGGGTGGCTGTCGGTATCAATGCGTTGCGCAGTGCATGAACAAAAACAACACGCTTCTCATCCAGTCCCTTGAGGCGAGCTGTTCGAATATAGTTGGATCTAAAGACCTCGATTAAGGAACTGCGTGTCATACGCATCACATAGGCAAGCAGAACCAGATTTAACGTAATTGAAGGCAGGATCAGTCGACTCAACCACGGCCATAAACCTTCGGATAGGGGCACATGGCCCCCTGCCGGAAAGATCTTCCAGATCGTTCCGGAAAAAAGCAAAATGAGGAGCGAACCGGATACAAATTCCGGTATGCTCACCCCGATAAATCCGAAGGTTGATGTGACATGATCAAACCAGCTATCCTTTTTAATGCCACAGATGACACCCAATATAATCCCGACAAAGGCTATTTGCAGAAAGGCCAGGACTCCCAGTTGCAACGAATTTATCAATCGTCCCATCAAAATTGGTTTGACAGGCAGATGCATTGCCAGGCTTTTACCGAAATCACCGCGGATAAAATTAGACAACCAATCGACATATTGTGTTGCAAGGGAGCGGTCAAGCCCCATCTCCAGGCGTAATATACTCAGGGCTTCATCCGTTGCCCATTGGCCCAAGACCATGAAAGCCGCATCTCCGGGCAACGCCTGTGTTATCCCGAAAATGAAAATAGAGATCAGCCAGAGGGTGAATATAATAATGGCTATCCGTTTAGGTAAGATACGAAGAATTGCTTTCATCTATGTTTCCTTTGTATGATCGTTACGAAACCTTTGCAAATTATAGTATACGTTTTCATAGTGGGGAAGGGGTTTCTATCTCCTCCCTCAACCATCAGGCCTTCCAAACCCCGATCCAGTGATACCACTCCATGGCATTGAGGAGTAACCCGTGAATCTTCTCGCTTAGATCCGATATTTTAAAAGTCAGTCCAATTTTCAGACCCTTATTAACCTATGGGGACAGCAACCGGGTAATCACTGTTTTGTTATTTTGTCTCTTTTACCCTGGGTAACATATTTACAAATACTTATGTATTGGTATGTCTAACGCGAAAAATAGTTTAAAAAAAACTTATTCTGTCATTTAGATGACATTTTTGAAAAAGTTACAATGGGTATTATATACTTAAAAATGCTTGTCAAAATTGCGGAATGGTATGCCAAATATATACTTCCAATTGATTGCAATAAATATTCTTCAATTTAAACAGTATGGTATGTTCATATTATCATAATATTCTAATGTCAAGCCCTTTTTTAAATACCTCTTATTACTACAACTTTCTGAAAATACATAAGAATTAAACTCATTTTCGGTACTATATAACAAAAAAAGGCTAATATGCTTCAATGAGCATATTTTTAATTACTCCTATTTCTCTTATGCCGCCGTTTACAGTACGGCGAATTTGCGATCCATGAGCGTTTGGAAGCAATGACTTAAGTTGTTCCAAAAATGGTTTTGAGATCCAAAGGGTTTTCTTTTTTCCTGTTTTAGTAGTAGTTACTCTAGGATCTCTATTGGCCCATCTGAAAGATAGTTCACTTAGGTATCGTGACAAATGTTTAGGACTCATATAATGAAAAACCTTTTTTTTGTTCTTTCTAACATTGAACCAAATGATTCCGTAACGGTAGTTTTGTACTATGCATTGGCGTTTTCGTTGTCACTGTAAATTGGCGTTTGCAACATGCACATTCATATAAACCCATACGTGATGCGCATCCAGACAGGTAATATGATCTATCACAGCCACAATGAAGGCAGAATCGACCATTTGGCCATATGAGTTTCTCAAATAATTTTCGACACCTTGAGTTCTTCTTCCGACTCTTCCACAATAGATCGGATGGTGTTTTGAACATCCTCGGGAAGAGGCTCCGGTCTGTGGGTCTTTAGGATATGTCTCGCCTTCTCCCATGACT
>SDBT01008775.1_pt1 | contig 16472 bp, 9 predicted proteins | sample 2277101 | NCBI WGS metagenome assembly SDBT01 (sample SAMN10404973, study PRJNA504765) | marine sediment metagenome | isolation source: marine sediment core GS10_PC15, 103 cmbsf | place: Arctic Ocean: Southern Knipovich Ridge | collected 2010 | reverse complement strand
TCTTCGCTGCCGGCGGCACCAGCGTCTTCGCTGCCGGCGGCACCAGCGTCTTCGCTGCCGGCGGCACTGGTGCCCAGTCGATAGGATACGTAGACCAGTGCGGCGTAGACTAGGATCGGCGCGAACATCACGGCAGCCATGCCCGACGAGAACGAAATCAGCCGGCCGACGGCCAGCGTGTCGGTAATCCTCTGGGTCATTTGGCCCCAGGCGGGCGTCATCGTGAGGCCGTGGAACGCCGTGATCGAGAGCATCAACAGCACCAAATAGGCTTCGTCGGTTCGCGGCTTATAGGCCACGGCCAGATCGCTTCCCCAGGGGCGGAGGTTCACGGCCATGTTGTCGTGCGGACACGATTGCAGGCACTCGCAACATTGGATGCAGTAGGTATTGGTTGTCAGCCCGCCGGGATGGACGAGCGTGGGGCATCCGTAGGCCGTCGTGCTTCCAACGGAACACTCCTTGCTTCGGCAGCTCTTGCAGACAGCTTTGTCCCGCGAGCGGAACTCGATGCCGGCAAACAGCGCGTACAGACCGCTGACCCGGCCGACCAAACAGCCGTAGCGACAGAAACTCTTGCGCTGGAAAAGAAACACGGACACGATGGCCAACAGCAACATGGCGATGCCCAGATAGGCGGTGGCCCGTGGTTTCATCGTGACGCCGAACCCGAGTTCGACCCAGGTCAGCCCGACGAACAGGAGCGTCGCCAAGAAGATATTGCGCAGCGCGCGCGGCCACTTCAGGCCGAGCCCGAGTCCTTCGTCGGTCTTCTTCCAAAGCCGCAGTTTTTCCATCCAGCCGGCGATCGCGTCCCAGGGACAGACGTAGCACCAGGCCTTTCCGGCGAACATGATCAGCACGACCAGCCCACCCCACCAGACGGTCCAGGTGAGGATGGGGGCGATGTTCACGCCCGGGTTCTGGTTGCCGAACAGGCCGGCTGCAAGGACCACGAGGAAGATGCCCGAGAGAATCGCCTGGCAGACGAAACGAAACGGCCGCGAGCGGAGCATCCAACGGATGGGCGGAACCGCCATAAGATCCAGGCGGCTACTTGCCTTGGCCGGCGAATTGGCCGAGTTGCCGTAGCGTTCGATTCCCTCGAACAGCCCGAAACTGACCAGCAGGACAAACGCGATCGAGCAGAAGTACATCCACGGCGGGATGCCCCACATGGTGTGCATGAAGTGGGCGGCCGGGTCGGACTCGAACTCGCGGCGATGTTCTTCCGAGCAGAGATAATAGGTTTCGCCGTGATAGCGGGCCTTCTCGGCCGATGATCGCCCAACGCGTTTCCGACAGACCATGCAGCGGTCGCCGAGGAAGTCTTCCGGTGCGGCGGCGAACTTGTCGCGGCACGGCTGCACGCAGAAGTAATAGACCTGTCCCTTGTACGACGCCCGCCAGCCCCAAGACGGATTGACCTCCATGTGGCACACGGGGTCGATCCAAGGACCACTCTGACCGGATGAGGAGTCCGGCTCGGACTCGGACTTCGATCCGCCGTCGGGCGACTTGTCCTCGACGACCACCATCTCGGCCATCGGATGGTAGTTCGATACGTAGACGGCCACGCCGATACCCAGCAGCATTGTGTATGGCAAAAAGATCTTCAGAAGAGAACTCATGGTGTGCCAGTGTTCGATCTCTCTGCGACCGCTTTGCGACGATCGCGTTTCTTCTTAATGGCCCGAACTGAAATCAGGAACACGGCCAGCCCGCAACCAACCGCGATGACGATCGACGTCGCGGCGCCGGGATCTCCGACGACCATCGCGAAGCCGATCGTTTCCTCTCGGCCTTCGACGTCCATCGTCAACTCGACGATATACTCACCGTCTTCGGGGAAGGTGGGGTAGAACTTGTATAGCACGTCGCTTAGCGGTTGTTTCGTGACCGATAGGATCTCGCGATTCTCGCCGAAAGTGAACGTCTGCAGTACGCGCACGTTGATCGGCTGCTGATAGCGAATGCCCGTCTTGGTGTTCTTGATGTCGAATACCAGGTTGACCTGTTCGCCCGGCTTCGGCTTGCCCGGATAGCTTTGCAGCAGCACGCTATAGGGGCCGGTGGTCGCCGGATATTCCAGCACGGGTGCCTGTGGATAGTTTTCCTTGTACGAGTAGTGCGGCAGCCCGAGGATGTGGTGCGCGCGAGCCGTCGCTGGCGTGAGCAAGATGACCGCTAAAGCCGTGGCTACCGCGGCCTTCTTGGCGATGGACGGCTTCTGTTGATTCATTTCCTTCCGCTGCGACTGGGGAAATCCGACGCCGAAGCCTAGTGCCTTCTCGGGACACCGTCGGATACACGCGCCGCAATTGTCGCACTCGATACCGCGGGATTGCGTGACCGGATCGAGACCCGGCTCACATGCCGGCTCGCATTTGCCGCACCCGTTGCACCGCGAGGCGTCCAACTTGACTCGTAACAGCCGCGGCCAGCCGATCAGCCCGTACAGCGCTCCGCCGGGACACATCGTCCGGCACCACCACCTGGGCGAGATGATCAACTCGAACACGACGATAATGCCGAGCACGGTCAGGATGCCGGCAACCGGCGCGCCGAAGACCCAGCCGTGCAACAACCGGCTCATCGCGGCGGGCGGATAGGCCAGTGCGAAGAGCGGCAGGCCGACGAGGGCCGCGATCACCAGCCCCACTGCCAGCAAGACATACTTGTTCGCATAAGAAAACTTGACCTCCGCCGGCGGAATCTCCGCAAATCGCAGCAGCCCACGGAGCTTGCCGGTGATCTCCAGCAGCAGGTTCGCCGGGCAGATCCAACTGCAAAACACCTTGCCAAGAACGAGCGTCAGCACCACGGGTAGGAGAATCGAAATCAACAGCGGCACGTAGATCGTCTTGCCCGCCGCGATGGCTTCCGCGGCGGCCAGAGGGTCGGTCATGCTCACGCCGAGCACGATCGCAGACCAGACCGTCCCCTTGTTGTTGTCAAGGAGCTGTTGCGGGTCGTCCATTTTGCGGATCTGATTGTCGTAGCGTGTCAGGACGGCCGCCCTCATGCCGGGCTGCTGCATCTCCTCTTTCAGGGTGCGCGTGGCTCGGTAGTGGCCGTAGAGACTCAGGTACGCCATGGCCACAATCAGCCCAATCACCGAGACCTGGACCGTCCGCCTCAGGGTTTGGACCGCCGTATGCGCAAGTTTGTGTCGGTTGATCTTCACCGTCCGCCTCCCGTCATGCTTCACCCCGCGTGGCAATCACTCGGATCGCCGGTTCGCCCCGAACCAACTGGCGGCAGATTTCCTCGCACATTCCGCATCCGATGCACCGATCCGCAAAGATGATCGGCGAGAAGAACTCACCCGGCTTGCGGGTAATGGCCTTTTCCTTGACGGGGCATACCATATAGCACTCGCCGCAGGGACCACGTCGTGTGAAGGTCGGGTCGAAGGCGTCGGGGAGTTCGACCGGGTCGAGCGACGGCGTGAACTTCGTCGCCCAGTTGGCGGCTCGCTCGTCGTATTGCATTTCCGCCTTGTACGAGAGACACCGGTCGATGTCCAACTCGATGGTCGCCATATCGACCCGGGCCTTGTCTTCGACTTCCATTGGCCGCAACACACCGGTGGGACACACGCGGGTGCATTTCATACAGACGTTGCAGGCCACGATCGCGGGATCCACATAGGGCGTATCGCACAGGACACCCTGACCCGACGCAAAAAACCGGATGGCGCCTAGCTCGCAGGCGTCCTGACACCGATTGCAGCGGATACATCCGGCAAGGAATTCTCGCTCCTCGACGGCACCGGGAGGACGGATCAAACGAACGCCTTGGGGCCCGAACTCGGCCTGGTTGGCCGGATAGTTCCCCGTGATATCAGAGTGTCGCCGGCCACGAAGCAGGGCATGTCCGGAGAGTACGGCGACGGCCATACCCAGCGCCGTGGCCGCCCAGCGGACGGCCTCTTTTACCAGCGCACGTCGCGTCTTCACGGTCACTCCGGGAGCAACAGCCATCAAGTCCCCTCCGGCTTCACGCGAATGGCTTGGGGATAACGAATGCAAGCGCGTTCGCACAAGCCGCATCCGAGGCACGCCTCGGCGTTGACTTCCGGCCGCTCCCACATCCCGCGGGACAAGGCGATGCCCTGCAACGGGCAGGCCGACGCACACGCACCGCAGGTCCAAAGATACTGGTTGTCAGTTGATTCGGGTGGCCCTGTCCTGCTCGACGACGCGGCCAAGTCGAGGGATCGCTGCCGAAAGGCCGCGTCGTCGAGCGCGAACAGGGCCCCCGTATCGATCTTGCTGTACGAATAGCACAGATCCGGATCGATCCGGGCCGTGCCCATGGATACCTTCCGACGGATCTCGTCGGGGTCGTTGCGAATCGGTTGCAGGGCCCCGCTGGGACAGGCCTCGGTACACTTGAGGTAATCGCCTTCGATGCGATTGCAGAGCATGCAGGCCTGGCGTCGGGCTTTAATCGCCGGCGTGTTGCGGCGATGCCGGCCAAACGAGTTGTCAAGCGACAGAATCGCGTTGTTCGGACAGGCCTCCACGCAGCGCAAGCAACGGATGCATCGAGACGAAAACTCGTCTTCCGGCACGGCTCCCGGGGGACGCAACGGCGCCGACGCCGACGCCTCACCTGCCTGGAAAACACCCGCGAACAGACCGCAACCGGCCACCGTGGCTCCCGTGGCCATGGCGTTCTTGAAGAACTGGCGGCGATTGACGTCTTTGTTACACATGGTTCGATTTGTTGAGGGGCCCAATTTGTTGAGGGGCCCAATTTGTTGAGGGGCCCAATTCGTTGAGTGTGGCGAGTTAGATAATCTCGATCCGCGCGGCCAGTTTCTTGAAGTCGGCCTGACCGCTGACCGGATCCCAGGCGCGATGACTGGTCCTGTTGACCAACCACTTGTTCTTCTCCTCATCCGGATCCGCGTCGTCGGCCACCGAGAGGTTCCAGGGGCTGAACAACAACCCTGGGAACACCTGGCTGCGAGCGGGGCGGACCATGCTAGTCACGCCGATCGACACCCGGGCCTCGTAGCTGCCGCGTCGGGTCACGATCCTGACCTTCTGGCCGTCGCTGAGCCCGAATCGGTCGGCGTCATCCTCGGCTACTTCGACGTATTGTTCCGGCACGAGCTTCAACGTGGTGGCGCCGCGGATCGTCTTGGCGGTATGGAAGTGCTCGTAGACAATCCCCAGTGACAGCCAGAAGGGAAACGACTCGCTCTGCTTGTGCTGGGCCAATCCTTGAGTTCGGTCGGCATAGACTTTCAAATGGGGCAATTCCGGCGGCAAGGCCATGTCGCGGGCTCGGTGCAACAGGCTCGGCATACCTGCCTTGGCGGCCGCGGCCAAATCGTCGATCAGGAATGGTCCGGCGCCCGGCTTGCTGCTGTTGCCGTACTTCATTAACTCACCGCAGATCTCCTCGATATGCTCGTAGGACTGGTTGCAGAGCTTGAATCGGGCCTTGCCGTCCGGATGGCGGAAGGCCCCGTACAGTGGTTTCCCCGGCCAACCTTCCTGGCCGAGATATCGGCGCGGCGTGCCGCCCTTTCGGGCAATCGCGGCATTGGGGGCCGGCCACTGGACGCCGCGCAGCCGTCGTAGGATCTCGTAGGGGCCCAACTTCCGCCCCTTTTTCGCCTCTTCCTTTTCCAGTTCGAGGATGCCCGATACGTCGGCGTCGGAGCCCTTGCTGGCGGCCACGATGGTGCGGAAGATGTCCTCCGGGTCGTAGGCCATCAGCCCGTTACCCATCTTGATCGTCTTCTTGTAGGGGAAGACCTTATCGGCGTCCAGGCCGAGCTTCTTACACAGCGCCTTGCCCTTGTCGATGGCCATGTCCATGTCGGGGCGGCAGTTTGGCGGCGGGTTCGCGGTGCCGTCGCAAATATAGATCCGCCGCTCCGACTGGATATAGGTGCCGCCGGTCCATTCCCCCCACGTGGCCGCGGGGAAAACGACATCGGCGTAGTAATTGTTCGGGGCATCCGTGTAGATGTCTTGCACCACCACGAACATCTTCTTCAGCGCCGGACGGACCAGTGTCTTGACGTCGGGCATGTGGATGTGCGTGGTGTACATCCAGAGCATGGCCTTGAGTGGGTCGGACGTGCGCCGATCGGAATCGTCGTCCGGCTTCAGCGCCCGTTCCATCATTCCCACGACCATGCCGTCGTTTTTCAGGAGGGAAGTTGCTTTCAGCCGCTGCGGAGTGACGCCCCAGCACTGGGCAATGTGATCTCGCCACTCGGTGTCCTTCAAGGCCATGTTAAACGGCAGCCGGCCTGTCAGTCCACCCATCAGGCGCTCGCTCATCGCGTTGGGCTGGCCCGTTTGGCTGTGGCTGCCGCAACCGGGGCGCCCCACGTTGCCCGTTAAGAGGTGCAAGTTGATCAGGCCAATGGTGTTGTGCTGGCCGTGGAGCATCTGGTTGTAGCCGATCCCCCAGAACGTCAACACGCCGCCGACTCCCCGCTCGCGTCCCTTGACGGATGCCTCGGCCCAGGCATAGGCGATGTCGCGGATCAGTTGGGGCTTAATCCGGTTGCTGTTAGTCCGGGGGTCACCGTCGAGCAACTTCAACCTTTCGACGACGTTTTCCGGCGACCAGTAGTCGCTCTTCACGCCGTCGATGTACTCCTGGAAACCGTTCGTGTGCTGCTCGAGCCACTCCGTCGACATACAGGCGTGTTTCAATCTCTCATCCTTCAACAAGTCGTCATCAGTCAGCAACACATGGGCGATGGCGTTGTGGTAGCTGATGTCGCCGTTGAGCGTCCGCAGATGGTAGCTATTTTCCGGGTTGATCGCTTCGAGCCCGGCCACGGTCCCCGTGGTTCGCGGATCGGATACCAGTGTGGGAATGTCGGTGCGTTTCTTGTGGTCGGCCACACGCCAGAAGAGGATCGGGTGGGCTTCCCGGGCGTTGTGTCCCCAGAAGGTGATGAAGTCGGCCTGTTCGATGTCCTCGTAGCTGGTCGGCGGCGCATCGGAGCCATAGGAGTGGAAATAGCCGGCTACCGCGGAGGTCATGCACATCCGCGCGTTGGCCTCGATGGAATTGCTTCCCACCACCCCCTTCATGACCTGGTTCTCGATCCATTGAGCCTCCATGGTCAACTGGCCGGAGCCGTTGAGGCCCACGGAGTTGCCGCCGTACTTCTTGATGAAATAGGCCAGCTTCTCGGCGACGAATTCCTCGGCCTTCTCGTAGCTCACAACCGCAAAGTCGTCCTTGAGTTCCCCCTTAGGGCTACCCTTCGTTGCCGAGGTCATCGCCTCCCAGCCCGGCGATTTCTTCTGGTAGGCCTCCCAGATGTCCTTGCGGACCAGCACGTCCACCAAGCGATCGACGTAGATCGGCTCGTGGGCGTTTAAGCCCTTGATGCACTGGATGCCGCGATTGGTCGGGTGCTTCTTGTCGGGCACCATGCCGACGACCTTGCCGTCCTGCACTTGGATCAGCGTGCCGCAGCCGACGCCGCAGTAGGGGCAAGCCGATTGAAGCAGCTTCGTGCCTTTGGCCGTCCCTTGGGGTGTGGTTTGGGCCTGGATGTATTCGCCGGAGAACATGTCGGTCGCCGCGCAGGTCACGCCGGCGGCTGCCGCCCTCTTCAAGAACTTGCGGCGGTCGAAGTTCATTGGGCCTTTTCGTCGTACCATGGTCGTGGCTCCCTAGGGTTGAGTTGGTTCTGTCTTGTTAGGTGATCGTGTTTTTGGGGAAGAAGGCTGTGCCGGAGAGCTTGTTCCCCAACTACGCACGTGGCTTACGATGTCGTCGATTTGCTCCGCGGTAAGCGTTGCGATTCCACCTCCGCCCTTGCCGAAGCTCCTCATGGCCGTGCCGCCGCGTCCACGCGCGATGGTCGCCTTGAGGAAGCCGTCGGAAGCCGCGGCGAGAAACTCCGGGTTGTTCAGGGCCGGAGCCCAGCTGTCACGGCCGTTCGCCCCGTGGCATCCCGCACAAAAGCCCGTAAACAGCTCTTTACCCGAGAGCTGATCGGCCTCGGAGGCGAACTGTTCGAAAGGTACCTTTGGCGGCGGCTCGTGTTCCCATGTCCGCAAGAACGCCACGACGTTGGCCACCTCTTCGTCGTCGAGTTCCACGATCCCCTGTTGGCCGGCGGCCAGCGAAGTCATGGGCGTATTCTCGCGTCCCAGGGTTATGGTGGCGGCCAGGTAGCCGTCGCTGGCGTGTCGCAGGAAGTGCGGATTGCTCAGTGCGCTGCCGACGAGTCCCTCGCCCCGTGCGCCGTGGCATCCGCTGCACGTTCCGGCGTAGATCTCGGCCCCCACCGCGGGGATTCCCACGCCGGGTCGGGCCGTCACGGCTCGCGGCTTGCCCTGGTTATGACGCAGCCAGGTCACGATGTCCTCGATCTGCGACGCGGACATCTCCGTCACGCCCTGTTCGCCCCGTAAAAAGGCCGGCATGGGAGTACCCAACTCGGGTCCGATCTTGGTGGCCATCTTGCCGTAACTAATCCACTCCCGCAGCATGGCATCGCTGGCAGACTCCAGGAACGTCGGATTAGCCAACTGGGGACCGACGCCCCCTTCGGCGTTTCGACCATGACAACCGGCACACGCGCCCTCGAAGAGGATTTGTCCGTAATCCCAATCGCCCCGGGCCGGGTTTTGTCCGTCATCCCAATCGCCCCGGGCCGGGTAGGGTTTCAACAGCTTCGGCGGGCCCGAATACCACGATCGGACGTGGCGGATCATGTCGGCCACGCCTTCGGTATCCAAATGCGTCCATGCCGGCATGGCCGTGTCGGGACGCCCCTTGATGATGGCCCAGGCCAGGTATCGGTTGTCGACCACGGAGAGGAACTCCTCCGTTCGTAGCGACGGCCCCAGGGCCCCTTCGCCGCTCTTTCCGTGGCAATTGCCGCAATTGCTCTGATAGAGGATTCTTCCTGTAGTGCCGACGGCTCTTGGCTGCTGAATAAGCAGGGCAACGACCGCCTCGACGGCCGGCGCCTTCCGTTGCCACCCGCGAATGTAGGCCAACAGGTGGCTCGTGTCGGCGGCACTCAGCTCCGGCCAACTCGGCATCGCCGTGTTGGGGCGTCCATGAAGGATCGTGTCGCGCAGGAACTCATCCGACGCCACGGCCAGGAAGGAGGGCGACCGGAGACTCACGCCCACGCCGCCTTCGCCGCTGGGACCATGACAGCCCATACATCGTGAGTGGTACAACTTCTGGCCGTACGCGGGATCGCCGCGCCGCGCGGCGATGCCGCCGACCGGAGGCGGTGAATCCTGCCAACCGCGAATTGCCGCCACCAGGCGATCCATTTCCCCGCTCGAAAGGCCGCCGTCAGCGCCCCAGGCCGGCATGCCCGTGCCCGAGCGGCCATGTTGGATAATATGCCGTAGATAGTCGTCACTGGCCACCGCCAACGTGTCCTGGTTGCGCAGCGACGGCGTGAGCAATTCTCGAGGCCGGTCGATCGCTTCCAAGCCAGGGTACCCGGAATTTCCCGAAGCCGAAACGCCGGAAACTCTGGCCACCGCCCCCACGCCGTCGGCACCATGGCACGAAGAGCAGTACATTAGATAGAGGGAGTGACCCTCGGCCGGCGTGGAATCGACCGGCCCACGTCCGGCGGAACCAGGGATCGGCGTGTAGGAAGAGACGCCCAGCTTCCGCTTCAGGCTGAGCATGTAGACCGCCAGGTCGTGTGATTCGTCGTCCGAAAGCCCCATGTCGGGCATCAGCGTCTCCGGTACCACCATCGCCGGCGACTTGAAATGCGCGGTCAACCAGTTCAACACCGTGTGCTTGGCCTTAACGTGCTCGAAGTCAAAATCGTGTACCGTCTTGTCACCGACGTAGGTGATATCGGGGCCCAGATTGCCGCCCCGGTCGCGATACGTGTGGCAACCCAAACAGCCGCGTTCGATCACCAGTTGCTTGCCTCGGGCAATCGCGTCTGCTCCGGCCACGTGAGAAGCCAAATCACCTTGGGTAATCTGCTCGGTTCGGAATTCGGGGCCATAGAGATCGGACTCGCCACCGTAAAGATCGTTTTCGTAGTGGCAACGGCCGCACGACGTGTAGGTCATCTCGCCGGCCAACAGCGGCTCGGGCCAGAAGGGCACGTCTCCATGGGCATCCGGCAGCGACGTCGCCCGGCCTTGCCCCTGATGACAGATCGTACAGCCGTACTTGCTCGGCGGATGGTTCGCGAGAAAATCGCCCGGATGCGAGCGAAACGGCGTGTCCTTCGGCTGATCGGCCATCCTGGGATCGTCGATTCCGGCATGGCAGGTGATGCACCGATCCACCTTCTCCAGCTCCGGCAGGACGTTTTGGTCCACCCCGATCTCGAATCTCGCGGCGATGCCTCGGCCACGATCATCGGTGGCCTTCTCGGCAAGAATCTCCGCATACTCCAGCCGAGTCCGCCGCCACTGGGGGAAGACATTCTCCGAAAGCGCGGCGATGATCATCAGCACGAGCGTTGCCACGCTGGCGATAACCAACCCCCACTGAACGCGCCGGTCCATCGTCTTAATGTCCATATTCACTTCCGCCATCGGTGTTGCTCCTTCAGGAACAGGGAACGATCGGTGCTCCGCCAACCGGACTTGGGAGCTGTCGGCCCCGCAACCCGGCCACTCAATGCCCCGGCCATTGACTCTTACTCCAGTAGAAGTCCCAGTCGGGCCCCCGTAGGAACGTTCCCACGTAGGTCAAAATCACGAATCCCACAACAAAACAAGTAAACAGCGCCATTGCTCCCATCCGCGTCGAGCGAGTCACCCGCATCAACACGAGCGACCACACAATGTAAAGCAGCATCAACAGGCTGCCCGGATTGAGCGCGATGATTATCAACTGGGGTGGTTTGTAGCCGAGCCACTGTTGCAGCCATCCGAACTTGACCGGAATGGCCACGGCCGCCACGGCGGTGATCGTACCGAACAGGGCCGACCAGATCGCCACCATCCGTCCTCGTCGGCCGCTGAACCAGACCCCTGCCGGCTCGGGTTCCCGGTCCAACAACGAAATCAAGCCCAGGCCACCCACGGCCAACACGGGAACCAAGAAACCGCCCACAAAGGCCGAGTAGGAGATCATCTCCTGCATGCCGAGGAAGTACCAGGGAGCCTTGGCCGGGTTCTCCGGGACGGCCGGGTTGGCCGCTTCGCGAAGCGGGGCATCGAAGAGGAACCCCAGCGCAATGCAGACCAGCATCGTTAACATGAACACCAACAATTCCGCCCGGAGAAGATACGGCCACGAAGAAACCGTCTCGTCGGGGTCCTTGCCCGTGTGGGGAGACTTGTCGCGCACCACGCACATCAGTCCATAGGTTTTCTCGGGTGAAATGGCGGCCTCTTGCGCGGAAGGAGCGATCGACGAGGCCCCTTTCCCAGCCGGCGTTGGAGTACCCTGGGGCCGGGCCAACCCGCCGTCCTTGCGAATCCGCCAAATGTGAACCGCGATGCCGATCGCTGCGAGGATGGGCAGAAAGATAACATGAAGCGTGTAGAAGCGGATCAGCGAATCCTGTCCCGGTTCCGTCGATCCGAGCATCAATTCCTTGATTAGTCCGCCCAAATAGTAGCTCTTGTCGATACCCATTGCATGGGCCAACTCGTCAGGCGACGCGGCGATATTGGCCGCGATCGTCAAGGCCCAGTACGCCAGTTGGTCCCAAGGAAGAATGTATCCGGTGAACGACAACGCCAGGGTTAGCACGAACAGGCCCATTCCCACCAGCCAGTTGAACTCGCGCGGCTTCTTGTACGCGGCCGTGTAGAAAACCCGAATCATGTGGAGGATCACGAAGACCACCATCATGTGCGAGGCCCAGCGGTGGATGTTGCGGATCAGACGTCCGGTCGGGACCACGTAGTGCAAGTCCTTCATCGAATCGTAGGCCAGACTCGTCGAAGGCATATAATAGATCATCAACAAGACGCCGGTGACCGTGAGGATGATGAATTGGGCAATCAGTGAAACGCCCAGGCCCCAGGTCGTCGTCAGCCGCAACGAATGCGGATGGACCCTGGCCGAGTGAACGTGCAGGAACGAGTTGCCGAACACGGCTTGCGACCGCGTCCGATCCGACGTTGGCAGATCATGGCGAAACGTGGCCCGCCACAAGTTTTGCGGCAGAGCGAGGAGATTTCCCAGAAACGTCGTCGGCTGGGATACGATTGATTCAGAGGCTTTCGACTCGAACGAGGCCATGGTAGGTCCTTCTCGTTGTTACTGGCACTACGACGTTAACACCTTGTACGGTTGGCCCGCTTCGACTTCCTTCGCCCGATCCGCCAGAAGCGTGCCGTCGGGTGCCTGGGAGACGGCCAGCCAGAGCAGCGCTCGCGGCGCGGGACCGGCCACGACTTCGCCCTGGTCGTCGAACTTGGAGCCGTGACAGGGACAATCGAATCCGTCCTCCGTCAGTTTCACAAGGCAGCCGAGATGCGTGCAAACCAACGAGACGGCGGAGATGCCCTCCTCGGTGGCGATGATACACACCTTCTGCTCCGGCCGCATGGCGATGGTCCCGGGGGGGAACTCGGACGGCTTGCCCAGTCGGACCACGCTGGAGATGTCGGGCAACACGCGCGGCTTCGGCAGCCGCATCATGCCGATCGTGGAAAACGCCACGGCCGCCGCGGCCGATCCCACGCCAGCTACGCCCAAATAGTCGCGTCGCGAAATCGGTTCGCGCTTTAACTCGTCTGACATTGCGGTTTCTCCTCGAAACTCAAACGTTCCATGGTGATCGCACCGGTAGGACATCGCTCGGCACACAGGCCGCAGCGAATGCAAATCGTCTCGTCTTTGATGATGGCCGAGGCCGCCTCTGCCGGGTAATCTCCCAACTGCCCTGAGGCGGCCTCCTGAATCTCGACAACGACGATTTCGTCGCCGCCGGACATCTGATCCAAAGAGACAATCCGCAGGCAATTCTCCGGACAGACATCAACACATCCGCCGCACAAGATACACCGCTCGCCGTCAAAGATCGTATTCACTCCGCAATCGAAACAGCGGCCCGCCTGACATCTGGCCTCGTCGGGCGCGAAGGGTAACTCGACCTCGAGGCCCCCTCCGGCGAAGCGATCGTCCATGCGTACCGTACCGGGTTCCGATCGCGGATGCTTCTCGAAGCCCGGCTCGCGCTCGTAGTCGGCCAGCGGAAGGTGCAAATCCGTGGCTTCGGTGGTGATCTGCCGCCCCGTGATTTTCTGGTAGATCGATCTAGCAACGGCCTTTCCGGAGGCCACTGCATGAATCAACAGCTTCGCCCCATAAGCCAGATCGCCAGCGACAAAGATATCGTCGACCGACGTCGTACCGGTGACCGGATCGCAATCGATCTGTCCCCAATCGTTGATCTCGATACCGTCGCGAGCCGGATCGATGAACGACAGATCGAAAGCCTGGCCGATGGCGATCAGTACGTTGTCGCACGGGATGTAGAAGTCCGATCCCTCCACGGCGACCGGTCTTCTTCGGCCGCTATCGTCGGGCTGGCCCAACTCCATCTTCTGGCACCAAATACCCTCGACCGCCCCCTGTTTGTCCGCTTGAATCTTGGTCGGGTTGGTCAGCAGATGCATGGTGACGCCCTCTTCTTCGGCGCCATGGACCTCCGACTTTACCGCCGGCATCTCGGCCCGACTACGACGATAGATCAGATCGATCTTGCGTGGGCCCAGTTGCCCGGTACGCTGGCGAGAGACGGTCCGCGCGGCGTCCATGGCCAGGTAGTGCTGGCCTTGCTCTTGCGCGTCGTCTTCTTCCTGGCCTGGCACGCGCAAGGCAGTTCGGGCGGAGTCCATCGCGGCGTCGCCTCCGCCAACCACGACGACTCGCCGTCCCAATTCCGGCGCCTTGCCCACGGCCACTTCCCGCAGGAATTCCACTCCGCCAAAGACGCCCTTGGCGTCACTGCCCGGATAGGGTGACTTGCGCGATCGCTTCGCTCCCACGGCGATGATGACGGCGTCGTGGCGGTGGCGCAATTCGGCCAGCGAAACGTCGCGGCCTACACAGCAATCGGTGACCGGTTCGACCCCCAGTGAGAGAATCGCGTCGACCTCGGCCTGAATCAATTCGCGAGGGAGTCGATAGTGCGGGATGCCCACGGCCAGCATTCCGCCCAGCATCGATTCCATTTCGTAAAGGGTGACCGAGAAGCCGAGCAGAGCCAGATCGTGCGCCGCGGCAAGCCCCGCCGGTCCGGCCCCGATGATGCCCACGCTCTTCTGCTTGACGGGAGGAATCTCTGCGCCGGTTACTGAATCCAACAAAGGCAGAAGCTCCTCCGCGGCGTTGCATCGTTGCGAGCCGTAATGGTCGGAGGCACTCTTGATGAACTGAAGCAAGTCCTTGCCACCTTCCGGGCGAGCCTCCGGTCCGAATCCTTCGCACGCGTACCGCTTCAAAGCCCGAATCGAAACCGACTCGTCAAAGTCGCCCCGTCGGCACGCCGTTTCACACGGTGCTCCACATACTCTGCCGCAAATCGACGCCAGGGGATTCGGACCTCGCGCGATCAGATACGCCAACTCGTCGTTTCCCTCGGCGATTGCCCTGATGTAACCTCGAGCATCGGTATTCACGGGACAGGCGGCCTGGCACTTGATCTGCCGTCGCCAGTATTCAGCCTGCGGGATTTCAACCTGGTACCTGCGCATGATGTTGGCACTCCGTCAGGCCCGTTACGTCAAGGGGTCAGGAATCGTTCTTGATAGGTTGCAACACCTTCTCAAAAGGCGAGCCCTCGGCCAGTTCGGCCAGGGTTGTGTTGCTTAGGTAGTCTCGCAGTTGCTCATGGAGCGAATGCAGGACCTCACCCAGCACGCAGTTCCTTCCGCTGCAGATCGGTTCTCCCAGAAAGCAACCTGCCTCGACCAGCGGCCCGTCGATTGCCTCATAGATCTGCAGCAGCGCGATCTCTTGGGCCGCCGTGGCCAGCAGGAAGCCGCCGCGCGGACCGGAAACCGAATCGACCAGCCCGGCTTTAGCCAATCGCTGCATGACCTTCGCGAGATGATGCCCCGAGATACCGAGCCTCTCGGCAATCTGAGGATTCGCATAGCGGCGTTTGGCATCCGTGGCCAGCAATACCATGGCGTGCAATCCGAGTGAAACAGCTTCGGAGATGTTGATAAGGCGCGGCATTTGGCGTCTCTGGACAGCCGAACTTGCGACACCATAATGGTGTCGCCGTACCATGATACCACAATCTTGCTGACGATCAACCCTGTTACGCCGATTTCTTCAGGATATCTCGCAACTAACTGCCACAACAGGACTTACGAGCAGTATCGTCGCCCCGTCGTTCCACGAGCCAACTCGGCCAGTCTTGCTGGAGGATCGAGCGACGGCCCTGGTTGTGGGCGCGGCATCCCCAAAGAGGTCTTCGAGGCAAAGCGTCGGGAATGGCCCTCCATTTGGGCCGCGGCGACAAGGACCTGCCCCGCGAGACCGTGGGCAAGCTCGAATTTTGCAGTCCCTCAGCCAGCATCAAGGACCGTATTGGAGGCTCTGGTCTTCCAATTGCCTGACGGACTCTAGTGTATCTATGTCGTGGGCCACATGGTCATATGCAATTCGTCGAAAGTGGCTAGCCCGGGCAGCGATTGGGCCGTCGACGATGGATGTAGTCGGGAATAGGGATCTTCGCCGGCTCCATCGGGCTGTAGGCTGTATTTTCGCCAGACACACGCCCCGGCCGCTCCGAGTCATTCACGTCGCAAGGACCATCTCCTGTAAACGTGAGTCTAGGCGGCTTGCGCCCTCTGCGAAGAGTTCAATTGGTGCCCAGGCGCCGGAAGGCTCCGCCACCGTGAGCCACCTTGAACCTGCGTGTTATGGGCGATTCAAGCTGCCTTGGCAAGGTCCGCTGACGTGAATGAGATTCGCCGTCCCGCTTGTACGAAATGCGGTCGATATTCGGTACGCCCGAGAAATCAAGTCGGGCTTCGACGATTTCGTGAGACGGCGACCCGCGAACTCCCGTTTCGCTCCGCGGTGAGATGGACGCCATCCGGGCAAATGGCCTTCTTGATCAGGTCGGAATCCTGCTTGAACGCATCCTTGAAAATGGTGGGAAGGTCGCAGAGCAGGACCTCCTTGCCGTCGGCCAGGGAGCGCATCTTCTCGCAGAATTCCTTGTCCTTGAACTTGCGCGAGCCGGTGTCGTTCAGCCCCCAGGAGACGGTGACGATATCGGGATGATGCGCGAGCACATCCTTTTCCAGTCGGGCCAAAGCGCTGGTAGCGTTGTCGCCACCCTTCCCGGCATTAGGGCAGTCGACGCGACGCATACGGTACAGAAAGACGACCGGGATCATCCAAAGGGGGACAAACTCGAAGCGGCGTGGTTTCTCGGCCCGATCGTATCCCGGCCGGACTTTTCCGCAACCGGAGCAGATCGGACGCCCGGTGAAACGGAGTGGGGCTCTGCTGAGGAGCAACCCAACAAGGGATAGCCGGGT
>SDBT01008773.1_pt1 | contig 16473 bp, 15 predicted proteins | sample 2277101 | NCBI WGS metagenome assembly SDBT01 (sample SAMN10404973, study PRJNA504765) | marine sediment metagenome | isolation source: marine sediment core GS10_PC15, 103 cmbsf | place: Arctic Ocean: Southern Knipovich Ridge | collected 2010 | reverse complement strand
CCCTTGACGACGGCTCCGTGACCAGACGCGGATGAGCTTCGCTCGTCGAAATGGTCACGGACCCCTCGTCGGTCGGGACTCCCCCCTGAGGGGGGAGCAAAGAGTCGCGACCACGGCTTGCTCCCCCGCAGGGGGAGGTGCCGAGCGAAGCGAGGCGGAGGATTCTTAGCCTCCCCCTCAGGGGGACGAGGGGTCCGAAACCATTACTTCGGCGAAGCCGTACCCGTGTCTGGTTTCGGACCCTCTCGCCAGTGCCGAGCGAAGCGAGGCGGAGGGGGTCAGACCGCTGTCGCGACCACGGCTTGACCCCCCTGCCCGCCCTTGACGAGGGCTCCGTGACCAGACGCGGGTGAGCTTCGCTCGTGGAAATGGTCACGGACCCCTCGCCGGTTGGGACTCCCCCCTGAGCGGGGAGCAAAGAGTCGCGACCACGGCTTGACCCTCCCCTCTTGGGGAGAACAAGAGAAGTCGCGGTTATTCCCCGTGCGGGGTGTGGTACCAACGGGCGCCGGCAAAGGAGCTCATCACTCTGACCGGTGCCCACAGGGCGGCGAGCACCGCCAGCACCGGATAGCGGAAGACGTATCGCACCGGCACTCCGTCCCTGAGCAGGAATGGGATGGGCTCGAGGAACTGGATCAGTGCTGCCAGCGCCCACACCTGCCACGGGAACAGGAGCGTGCTGCCGGTGACAGCTGCGACGATTGCCAGCAGCGCCGAGAGCAGCGCCACCGCTGAGCGGCCTGGCTGGGCCAGGCGAACTCCCTGGTCGAACAGCGCCATCGACCGCCGGGCCGCCGCCGCCCTCCACAGCGGGCCGAGATAGCGGCGGGAAACACCTCGCTTCCCCGACATCCAGCGCGCCCGCTGCCGCACCGCGGTCCCCAGGTCGGCCGGCTTCTCGTCGCGGATCCTGACGTCGTGGAGCCACCTCACCCGGACACCGGCAAGACCGAGTGTGACGGCCAGCTCCTGGTCCTCGGTCAATGACTGGCCAAAGCCTCCGGCCCCGTCGATGGCGTCCTTGGTCAGCGCCATGCCGGTCCCGCCGAGGTCCGCCGACCATCCCAGGTTGGCTCGTGCCAGCTGCACCATGCGGTTCCCCGCCCAGTACGACATCGCAGAGGCCATTGTGAGCCAGGACTGGTCGGGGTTGTCGACGTCCAGATAGCACTGGATCACTTCGGCGCCGGCGTCGAGCTCATCGGCGATGCGCTCCAGGGTGCCCTCTGGCACACGGTTGTCGGCGTCGAAGATCACCATCGCCTCACCGTCTTCGAGTGGGTGCTGCTCGAGATACCACCCGAGGGCCGCTCCCTTTCCCGATGGCCCGTCCAATCGCTCGGCAACGCTCGCCCCGTGCTCGACGGCAACCGGCGCCGTCCGGTCGGTACATCGATCGGCAAGCACCCATAGCGATTTCTCGGCGTAGCCATCCTCGCTGAGGTCGTCGAGGAGACGGCCGATCACCGCCTCCTCGTTGTGCGCAGGGATGACTACGCGAAGTCGGCGCCGCCGCCCCCCCGGCGTGACAACCCCCGGCGTTGGCCAGCCCCACACAGCCACCACTACGTTGTAGGCGGCAAGAGCGAGAATGAGCACCTGCGGGATGGCGAAGAGAACTCGTAGCATTCCGCTCGCAGCGTACCGAGGGAAAAGGATCCAGCGAGTGTCATCATCACCCGTTGCCGACCAACGCAACGCCAGGGTCATGGTCGTGCTCGGGACGCGCCCCGAGATCATCAAGCTTGCCCACATCATCCGAATCCTCGGCAGCGATGCCACCCTCATCCACACCGGGCAGCACTACGACGCCGGCCTCTCCGACTCCTTCTTCGAGCAGTTCGACCTCCCGGCACCCGATGCCTATCTCGGCATCGGAGGCGAGACGCGAGGCAGGCAGATCGGCGCAACGATCACCGCACTCGACGACCTGCTCGGCGCCAAAGAACCGGCGGCGGTCGTGGTGCAGGGTGACACCAACACGGTGCTCGGTGCAGCCGTCGCCGCCAATTCCCGCCAGGTGCCGCTGGTCCACATCGAGTCTGGCCTGCGCAGCCACGACCGCAGGATGCCGGAGGAGCACAACCGGGTTCTCACCGATCATCTCGCCGATCTGCTCGTTGCTCCCACCGAAACCAACCGCGCCAACCTCCACGCAGAGGCCATACCCGATGCTCGGATCGTGGTGGCAGGAAACACCATCGTCGAAGCGGTCGACGAGCTGATGCCGGACGCCGATGCCCGCAGCCTTCTCATCGCCGAGCACGGGGTGGAGCCCGGCCGGTTTGTTCTGAGCACACTGCATCGCCCGGAGAACGTCGACGATCGCGACACACTGAGAACGATCCTCACCGAGCTCGCCAGCCTGCCTGTGCCCGTCGTTCTCCCACTCCACCCCAGAACCGCGGCTCACATCGAGGACTTCGAGCTCACCTCGCTCCTGAAGGAGCTGGTGGCAATCGACCCCATCGGGTATCGCGAGTTCCTCGGCCTCGGCGCCGAGTCGGCCTTTCTCGTCTCCGATTCGGGGGGTGTCCAGGAAGAGGTGTCGGTGTACAAGCGCCCCGTCCTCGTCGTGCGCCGATCCACCGAGCGTCCCGAGGTGATCGGCACCTTTGCCGAACGCGTCGAGCCGGGGCCGGGGATCACCGAGGTTGCCGGTGGCTGGCTCGAAGACCTCGAGGGACTCCACCAGAGGCTCGCCAACACCCCCAGCCCCTACGGCGACGGCTCGGCCTCCGAGCAGGCGGTCGAGGCGATCAGGAAGCTCATCGATGCGTGAGTTCCTGGGCCGTCGCAGCGATGGCGGGGACGATCGGCCGCCGACGCTGTCGTTTGGCTCTTGGGACGACCTCCCTGCGGCCGCTCCCCGAGTTGTCGTGTTGTGCCACCCCGATTGGCGCGGCGTCCGCACCGCCGCCTACACCTTCAGGCAACCGGTGGTCGAGTGTGCCGATCTCGATCGCTGGAGCGAGTCGCTCGTCGCCGCCGTGGCCGATGCCAAAATCGACGTGGTCGTCGTCCACGGATATCCCCCGGGAACCGACGCTTTCATCGCACGCGCCCATCGGGAAGGGATCGGAACCAGGATCGTGCTGCACTCGTCGATGGCACAGCACGGCGCAGAGGCAGGGGAAGCTGCGGCCGCAGATGCCGTGCTCGCCCTGGCCGGGTCCGGCGCCCTCGATCGGGTTGGGTTCGTCAAGGCGGGTCTGGCCGAGTCGTTCCTTGCGCTTGGCTATCCCGCAGCCTACGTCCCGAACCGGGCGCCCCAGCTCCCGGAGGTCACCGGGCAGGATCTCGGCAGCGGTCACCACATCGGCGTCTTTGCCGAGCCGTTCTGGAGGAAGAACGTGGTGACCCAGCTTGGAGCGGTCGCTCTGCTCGAAGATGCCACCGCCCACGTGATGCGCCGTCCAGGAGTCGACTACCTCGATGAGCTGGCTGTCGTCGAGCACGGCGAGATGCGCTGGGAAGAGTTCTTGGGACTGCAGGCCTCCACCGACCTCAACCTGTACGTGACACTCTCCGAGTGTCATCCACTGTCACCGGTCGAGTCCTATCTCAGCGGCGTCCCGGCACTGGTGTCACGGACCTCGGCCGTGTTCCGGGATGATCCCCGGCTGTGGGAGCTGACGACGGTGGAAGTAGCCGACGATCCGAGCGACATCGCGGCCGGTGTGGAGCGTTTGCTGGCCAACAGTGATGAGGCCATCACCCTCGCCAACCGGTGGATCGAGCGAGCCGATGCCGACTCGGCTGATCGGTGGGATGGGTTCGTCGCTCACTGATCTATAACGGGACGGCCGGTTCCACTTCTTGCGCGACCCCACACCCGGTTACCTGATGGAGCCGAGGCACTTCTGTTCTTGCCATCCTGCTGGCCAATTCCTGGCAAGAGCAACTGTTTGTGGGCGCTCGGGACCTCCGGATCAAGATTTTGCCCGCAGAGCCGATCGTATTGGTTGTGAACGCGCAAGACCTCAAGATCAAGATCTTCGCCGACGGAGCCGATCGCCAGGGAATCGTCGCCCTCAACGCCGATCCGTTGATCAGGGGCTTCACGACGAACCCAACCCTGATGCGCAACGCCGGGGTGGAAGATTACGAAGCCTTCGGACGCGAGATCCTCGAGGTCGTTCACGACCGACCCATCTCATTTGAGGTCATGTCAGACAACTTCGACGATATGGAGCGGCAGGCATTGAAGATCTCGGCGTGGGGTGACAACGTCTACGTGAAGGTCCCCGTGACCAACACCAAGGGCCACCGATCCGACCAGTTGATCCGTCGCCTGGCCGATCAGGGCGTGAAACTGAACGTCACGGCCCTCATGACCGTGGAGCAAGCGATGTGGGTTACCGGCTGCCTGGTCGACGGGCCACCGGCTTGCATCTCGATCTTTGCGGGCCGGATCGCCGATACCGGGCGCGACCCTATTCCCATCATGGCAAAAGCGCTCGAGGTGACTCGGCAAGCTGGCAACATCGAGCTGGTATGGGCTAGTCCGCGAGAGGTGTTGAACATCCTTCAGGCAGATGCCATCGGCTGCGACATCATCACCGTGACCCACGACCTGTTGAAGAAACTCCCGACCCTCGGGCGCGACTTGACCGAGTTCTCCCTCGAGACCGTGAGGATGTTCCACAGCGACGGCGAGGCCGCCGCGTATTCGGTCTGACGGGCCGTGGGCGACACGATACGTTGACCGGAAAGTCAGCCAAAATTTCTGGAAAGTCAACCACCAGCGATGCCGAAGTAGCTCTACGCTCCCCAAACGCCAGGTTTGCCCCATGACCTCGTACTCAAAGACGTTCCTCGACGAAACCGTGGAGATCCTGGGGAGGATTCCGCCAGAAGAGATCGACGCCGTTGTGCGGCTCATTCTGGAGACGCGTGAACAAGGCGGAAGAGTGTTCTTTTGTGGGTCGGGAGGCGGTGCAGGCCACTCGTCTCACGCCGCCAGTGATTTCCGCAAGCTCGGAAGAATCGAGGCGTACTCGGTCACAGACAACGTCAGCGAACTGACAGCCCGTATCAATGACGATGGATGGGACGATTCCTATGCCGACTGGCTTCGCGCCTCGCGTCTCGGTCCAAAGGACTGCCTGTTCGTGTTTTCGGTGGGCGGGGGCGACGCCGAACTGAGCATCAGCGTCAACCTCGTCAACGCCATGAGGCTGGCCCGCGACGTGGGTGCTTCGATCACCGGCATCGTCGGTAGGGAGGGCGGCGCTGTGAGAGAGTGGGCAGAAGCCTTCATCCACATCCCTACGGTCGACCCGGCCACGGTGACTGCACAGACGGAGGGTTTGCAGGCAGTGTTTTGGCACCTGATCGTCACTCACCCTGAGCTCTCTCCTGAAACGCCCAAGTGGGAATCGAGCGTCGAGGCCCTGCCGAGAGCACACACCACCGATCGATGATGACGGACCAACGAACCCCGCCGCGCCCCATCCGCACACTCAGTGTGATCATGGCGGTCTACAACGAAGAGCCAACTATCAAGCAGGCCGTCGACGCCGTCCTCGTCGCCGACCTTCCAGACGCTATCGACGTTCAGCTCATCATCGTCGAGAGCAACTCCACCGACGAGACCCGTGCCATCGTCTCCGGCTACGACGATCCTCGCATCAAGCTGGTGCTTCAAGACGAGCCGAGAGGAAAGGGCAACGCCGTCCGTGCCGGGCTCCCACTGGCGACAGGACAAGTCATTTTGATTCAGGACGGTGATCTGGAGTACTCGGTAGAGGACTACCCGAAGTTGCTCGCTCCGATCATTGCCGACCACGCCAAGTTCGTATTGGGGAGCCGGCACGCCAAGGGCAAACCAATGAGAGAATTCGCCGACGCCAAGTTGACCAGCCGCATCTTGAATATCGGGCACTGGATCTTTACTGGCCTCTTCAACGCGATCTACGGAACCCGGCTCCGCGATCCGTTCACGATGTACAAGGTGTTCAGGACCGAGTGCGCTACCGGACTGGACTTCGTGTCAAACCGGTTCGATTTCGATATCGAGCTGGTGGCCAAGCTCGTCCGCCGGGGCTACGCGCCACTCGAGGTCTCGATCACCTATCACTCTCGCGGCTATGACGAAGGAAAGAAGGTGCGGTTGATCCGGGATCCCCTGACCTGGATCGTTGCGCTGTTTCGATTTCGCTTCGCAAAGCTGGAGCGAACACCAACGCCTAGCTCTACCGCCTGACTCATGCACGCCATCGTCACCGGAGGAGCCGGATTCATCGGCTCACACGTCACCGAGCGATTGCTTGCCGACGGGCATCGTGCCACCGTGATCGACAACTTCTCAACGGGTGACCCCAGGTTCCTGGAATCATCCAAAGGGAGTGCAGATCTGGATGTCATCGACCTTGATCTGTACAAGGATCCGGACCGACTGCCAGAGATCATTGCCGGCGCGGAAGTCGTCTTTCACCTGTCCGCAAACGCCGATGTCCGATTTGGGTGGGACGCCCCGTATCGAGACCTGCAGCAGAATGTCCTCGCCACCCACAATCTCCTCGAGGCAATGAGGCTGACCGAGGTGGGGCGCATGGTGTTCTCCTCCACTGGATCCGTCTACGGTGAGGCCACCCAGATCCCGACTCGAGAGGACGCCCCCTTTCCGACTCAGACGTCGCTCTACGGTGCGTCAAAGCTCGGCGCGGAGGGCCTCATCCAGGCATACACGGAGGGTACCGGGATGGTCGCGACGATCTTCCGATTCGTATCCATACTTGGGCCCCGCTACACCCACGGTCACATCGTGGACTTTATGCACAAGCTTCGCCGGGACCCGGACCGCCTGGAGATTCTCGGTGATGGCAAGCAACGCAAGAGCTACCTCGATGTCACGGATTGTATCGAAGCACTCATGACGCGAGTCGAGGTCGACCAGGGATGCGAGGTCTTCAACCTCGGCACCGATTCGCATTGCACGGTCACCGAATCGGCCGGCTGGATATGCGAGCGGCTGGGTGTTCAGCCCATTCTCGAATACACGGGTGGAAGCCGGGGATGGATCGGGGACAATCCGTACATCCATCTGGACACATCCAAGATCCGAGCGACGGGATGGCGGCCCCGCTTCACCATTCGTGAAGGCGTGGAGAGGACCGTGGACTACCTCATCGATAACCCGTGGATTCTCGATTCACACGCGAGCGGCACATGATGTCGAGTGCCGCCATCGCAGGCTGCGGATTGGTGGGGAGGAAGAGGGCGGAGGCGCTCCAGGCGCTCGAGATCGATGTCGCCGCCGTCTACGACCCCGATCTCGGCAGAGCGGAGGAGCTTGCGCGCCTCCTCGACGACAAGGTAGTGGTGGCCGGATCGGCCGAAGAGGCCTTCTCACTCGAGAACGTTGACTTTGCGGTCGTTGCAACAACCCACGCTGCACTCGCACCCGTCGCCATCGCAGCCATAGAAAACGGCTGCAATGTGCTGGTGGAGAAGCCGGGTGCGGTCTCACTGGACGAGCTGACCCAGCTGGCAGAGACCGCCAAGACGCATTCACGGACCGTGCGAGTGGGACTGAACCATCGGTTTCATCCTGCGATCATCAAGGCCAAAGAGCTGATCGACGCCGCCGACCTGGGAGAGATCATGCACCTCCGGGCTCGCTATGGGCACGGAGGGCGGCTGGGGTACGAGAAGGAGTGGCGAGCTAACAGAGACCTGTCCGGCGGCGGGGAGCTCATGGATCAGGGCATGCACCTCATCGACCTCACCAGGCTCTTTCTCGGCGATGTCGAGTTGGCATTCAGCGAACTGCGCACGGACTACTGGAACATCGACGTTGAGGACAATGCCTTCCTCGTTCTCAGATCCACACCAGGAGCCTTGGCCTGGATCCATGCATCCTGGACCGAGTGGAAGAATCTGTTTTCGTTCGAGATTGCTCTGGAACAGGCCAAGATCGAGGTATTCGGGCTGGGCGGCTCCTATGGAACCGAGCGCCTGACCGTGCATCGCATGCTTCCCGAGATGGGCCCTCCGCTCACGTCAGCGTGGGAGTGGCCTCGTGCCGACGAATCGTGGCTGACAGAACTCAAGGACGTGTTGGACGATGTATCGGGCCGCCCGTCCAGAGGTGCCAACCTCGATGACTGCATCGCGGCATTCCAGATCATCGAAAGAGCGTACGAGAAGTGATCATCACGAGGACTCCTTTGCGAATATCGCTCGGGGGTGGTGGAACCGACCTTCCTTCCTACTACCGCAACTCCGAGGGTGGGTTCTTGGTGGCAGGTGCCATCGACAAGTATGTCTACATCGCGGTCAACCGTTACTTCGGCAGCGACATCCTCCTCAAATACTCGAGCATCGAACGCGTCACCAAACCGAGCGACGTCGAGCACCCACTGCTTCGCGAAGCACTGCTGGCCTCAGGGATCGAAGAGGGTGTGGAGATATCGTCCATGGCTGACATTCCGGCTGGAACCGGCCTCGGATCGTCCGGCGCCTTCACCGTCGGCGTGCTCCGAGCACTGCAAGCCCACAATCATCAGATCATGCCCAGCGAGGAGCTCGCCGAACTGGCCTGCGAGATCGAAATCGAGAGGCTCGAGGCGCCCGTTGGACGGCAGGACCAGTACATCGCAGCCATCGGAGGAATCACCGCCCTCGAGTTCCTCCCCGACGACACGGTGAACGTGTTCCCGGTCGGCCTGGCTGAGGATGCGCGGGCCCGCCTCGAGGAGAACCTTGTGCTGTTCTACACGGGTGTCAGCCGGTCGGCGGCGAGCGAACTGGCCAACCAAACCGGGCTGAACCAAGGCGCTGTGCCCACCGACCTGTCCAAAAACCTCGATGCGGTCAAAGCATTGGGACTGGACAGTTTCGAAGCCCTCAGCGCCGGAGATCTCACCGGCTTTGCCGAGCTTCTCACCAGGCAATGGAAACTCAAATTGCAGCGGTCTCCGACCGAGTTGCACGATCAGATCGACGGCTGGATCGACAAGGGCCTCGCCGCCGGTGCCGGTGGCGGCAAACTGGTTGGAGCGGGCGGAGGGGGCTTCCTGCTCTTCTATGCCGAGAACAAGGCCGGCCTGAGAGCTGAGATGGTCGATCTCGGCTTGCAAGAGGTTCGCTTCGCCTTTGACTACGAGGGTTCGACGACAATCGTGAGTCGATGACCAAACCGGTGGTAGTCCTCGCCGGCGGGAAAGGCACACGAGTGAGCCACCTCACTGGGAGTGGCCTCCCGAAAGCGATGCTACCGGTCGGTGGAAGGCCCTTCATCGACCTGAAGCTCGAAGGTCTGTGGCGTCAGGGCGTCCGTGACGTCTATCTCATGACCGGTCATGCCGGTGAGCTACTCGAGCAGCACGTCGGCGATGGGAGCCAATACGGGCTCGAGGTCACGACGCTGCGCGATGGCCCGCGGCTGCTCGGGACCGGAGGCGCCATCGCCGCCGCTCTCGCCCTCCTGCCCGATGCGTTCTGGGTGACATATGGGGATACTTTGCTCCGCGTGCCGATTGACGATGTCGAAAGGCTCTTTGACACCTCGCCATGGCTCGCATATATGACCGTGCTGCACAACCGGGATCGTTGGGAGCCGAGCAACGTGACAATCAAGGGCACCGAGATTGCCGCCTACGCGAAGAAGCCCCTCCCCGGGACCCATGAGTACATCGACTACGGCATGATCCTCTTCGACCGAGCCGCCTTTGACGGCAAGACCGATGTCTTCGACCTGTACGAGATCATCGAATCCCTGATTTCTTCAGGCAGCATCGGCGCTTTCGAGGTCGAGGACCGCTTCTACGACATCGGCACAGAAGCCACGTACTCGGAGACCGAGCAGGCCGTCGGCGACGCCGGGCCCTCCCACCAGAATCACGAGAACTAACACCAGATCATGAGTAGCCAGGCCGCCTTCCTGGATCGCGGCTGCATCCCTATATCCACCGTCATTTCATCGCGCGGTTCGCTCAGGGTGCCGTGCCCTTCGTCCGATAGCAGCCTGTTGAGACAATGGGGCGCGCTTCCGCTAACCGGCCAGCTGGTCCGAGATGCCACGTTCTGGAGAGGCCCTGACACATCATGATCGACCCAGCCGAACGGACGGAAATCAGCAGCTGCCCCGGGTGCGGAGGCGCCCGCATTGAATCCCGCGCCCGGCACTTCACCAGTTCGCAGTTGGCTCGCTGTCGTGTGTGCAGGACCGAGTTCCTCACATCCCAGCCCACGACCGCCCGACTCGCCGAGATCTATGGGGCCGACTACTTCGAGCCGTGGGCGATCTCAGATGATCCCTCCGTGGAGGAGATCAAGGAGCAAACCTTCGGTCCAATCATCGCCGCAAGCGGTGTTCGAGCGGGCGACACCCTGCTCGATGTTGGTTGTGCCACAGGAGTGCTCGTCGGCCAGGCGATGCGGGCCGGCGTCGAAAGCTACGGGATCGACGTGAATGAGCACGCGATCACACAGGCTCGGTCGGGATACCCGGCTGGAGAATTCGCCGTGGCAGTGCTCGCAGACGTCCCCTTCCCGGAAGTGACGTTTGACGCCGTGACCATGGTCGACCTCATCGAGCATGTTCGCGATCCCGAGGCGGAGCTGCGGCATGTAGCCAGGCGACTGCGTCCAGAGGGCCGCCTCGTAATCTCCACTCCTCGGGTCGACTCGGTGTTGCGCTGGCTACTCCAGGGCTCGTGGCCTCAATACCGCGAGGAGCACCTGACCTACTTCTCACGAAGCGGCATGGAGGCCGTAATGCTTCGCGCTGAACTGACCGTTCTGTCCGTGCGAGCGACCGTCAAGACCCTCAACCTGGGCTACATCCACCGCCACGCAGAGGCCTTCCCGATGCGCGGAATCACACCGCTCGTACGAATCGCTCACTCGGCGGCCCCTTTTCTCCGTCGCCTGCCGCTCAAAGTCACGCTTGGCGAGATGACGGTCGTGGCTACCCCGACAAGGGGCTGATGCGGGCTTCGGGAGGTGGCGCTCCCTCTCCATATCGGATTGGTCGGGCCTGGGACTACGTTGGTGTGGCGGCTGCGGTTCTTTTGGTTGTCGTCGCCTTCTGGCCGGTGGCCTTTGGAGGCAGGTCGTTCAGCACCTTTGCCACGGCAACTGGGGTCAGAGGCTTCGTTCCGATCGAGGGCGTCACCCCTATTCCAGACGCTTACCGGCTTGATAAGGGCGCCTCGGCCTGGACCTTCGAGCCCTGGGTTGAGATCAACGACCGGATCTTGGATCAAGGCGATCTGCCCCTGTGGAACCCGTATCAGGGTGCCGGGGCACCGCACGCCGCCAACATGCAAAGCGTGGTGTTCGACCCCCTGCTGGTCCCGGCAAACCTGCACTCTTCGCCCTGGTTTCGCGACCTGTCCATCTTGGCGGCGTTCATGTTGGGAGCTGCCGCCATGTTCGCTCTTGCCCGCCGCCTCGGGTTGGATCCCTTCGAGGCCGTCGTTACCTCTGCGGCCTTTTCGCTCACCGGCTGGTTCTTCCTGTACAGCAACAACAGCTTCGGCCGTGCCTACATCTACCTGCCCATCCTGTGGCTCCTCATCGAATTGGTGATCGCATCGAACCGCTTGTTGCCGGTGCTTGGTCTGGGCATAGCAGTCGCCGCCAGCGTGGCGATTGGAATGCCGGAGGCGACCTTCGTCGTGCTGGCTCTGAGCGGCGTCTACTCACTTATCCGGGTCTTTCAGGTCAGGGAAAGCGGCGTGAGCGGTCCACTGTTGCGGCTGGCCGGTGGGGTGATGCTGGGCATGGCCCTGGCCGCGCCTTTGATCCTCATCTTCCTGGAGTATTTGCCCAACTCCTTCAGCGTTCATGAAGCAGGAGCCGACACAGGAAGCCGTGTCGACTCAATCCACGGCGTGCTCAACCTCATCGTGCCTTTCTTTGGCGGCGAGCCCCTGGAGGGAGGCTTCAGGGGGACCAGGGGATGGCTGGGTGCCGGGGTGGTTTCCTTGGCGCTCGTGGGCCTATCCGGTCGCCGGTTGTCGAGACAGCTCAACGCCTTCGTCTACGCCGCGCTTGCCAGTTTCATCATCCTCAAGGTGTACAACTTCGGGATCCTCGCCTGGGTCGGCGAGCTGCCAATCTTCGAGAGACTCAACAATCCGGTGTTTCTCCTCCCCGCTCTGCCGTTCCTGATGGCCCTCCTCGCCGGGATCGGAGTACGGATCCTCCGCACCGGCGACCTCGTCCTCGGCCGCCTCGCCGTGCTCTTCGTGGTGGTGGGCGGCGCCGTCCTCGCCCTCGCCCTCAGCAGTCAGAACAGCTCGTCCATCGCGGCGACCGCAGGCACCTACGCCCTGCGCCAATTCGGACTGGCCGCCGCCATCGCTGGAGTCATCCTCTTGGCCGCCGTCGCAGCGAGAAGATGGCCCGCTTTGTACATCGTTGCTGGCCTGGCGGTAATCATCGAGTTGCTGATCCTGGCACCGCGTGGCATCTACACCGACCGGACCGACCCGTTCCCGCAGACCGCGTCGATCACCGCAGTGCAGGGCCTGATCGTTGACGAGCCTCAGGCCAGGGTATTTGGCCTCGACGGCAAGCTGTTCCCCAACATCGCAGGGGCGTATGGCCTCTCCGACATACGAGTCCTCGACGCCCTCTACGTGGATCGCTATCTCGAGTACGTACAGACATTTCTCGAGCCCACGGTCGTCGACCGCTTCGTCGGTGGGCCCTACTCGTCCCACGAGCAGGTCTTCACCAGATACCACGACAACCAGATGCTCAACATGCTCGGAGTTCGCCTCCTCATCTCCGGATCGCCCCTGCCGGCAGTCAGCGAGGCGGACGGCGAGTTGCCGCCATTTCGGCTGCGGCTGGTTGTCACCGCGGGTGAGGCTCTGATCTATGAGAATCCTGATGCTTATCCCCGCGCCTGGGTGGTCCATTCGGCCCATATGGTGGGCGACCTCGGAGAAGCAATGGATGTGTTCGAAGCCAATGGGCAACGAGACCAGGGCGGGGCGCTGCGCGTCACCGGTCTCGATCTGAGGTCAGAGGCAGTGGTGGAAGTGCCGGAGGCGACCGATGGGCTCTCCTCGCTTGGCGGGTGCACCGATCCTCATCCCGAGGACATCGTCGTCATCGAGGAGTATGACTCTGACACCGTCGTGCTCACCGTCGAGACCTCCTGTTCCGGGTTGCTCGTATTGTCCGATGTCTGGTATCCGGGATGGCGAGCGACGGTCAACGACCAGTCGGTTCCCATCTACCCGACCAACATTGCGCTTCGCGGCGTTCCCGTCGAGGCCGGCCATTCCCGGGTCGTCATGACGTATGAACCGGCGTCGTTTCGAGTTGGGCTTCTCATAGCGGCCATCGCGTTGCTGGCCGTCGCCGTGGTAGCGCTCTTCCTCTATCTGAGGGAGGGTTGGCGCCCCGCCGAACCAACACCCGGAGCGGAATCGGCCCAATCCCCACCCCCCGACCGGCCCCCACAGCCGGTCGCCTCCGTGCCACCGGACCATGAATAGCCCGGCCATCTTCCTGGATCGCGACGGCATCCTCAACGAGGTCGTCCTCAGAGAGGGCCGGGCCGCGTCTCCAAGGTCGACCGAGGAAATGACGCTGAGTCCCGACGCTCCTCAGGCCCTCGCCCGCCTGCGCGCCGAAGGATTCATGCTGTTCGCCATCACCAATCAGCCGGACATCGCACGTGGCCACGTCTCTGCGGATGTGATCGAAGAGCAGAACGACCTGTTGGCAAGCTGGCTCCCGATCGATGCCACATACACGTGTCCGCACGATGGGACCGCAGCCTGCCTGTGTCGAAAGCCACGCCCCGGAATGATTCTCGACGCAGCGTCCGAGTGGGATATTGAGCTGTCGGACAGCTGGCTGATCGGAGACCGGTGGGTAGATCTCCTTGCCGCCGAGGCCGCCGGCGTGCACCCGCTGCTGTTGGCACGGCCCTGGAGCTGGGACGCAACAAGCGAGGGCAGCGCACCACCCCGACTTCGTGAAACCCCGGCCAGAGATTCCCTCAGCAAATGCGTCGACTACATCCTCGAACCGCGGTGATCAGTCGTTATTCGTCTGAGAAATCAAGACCGCGGTCGCCTGGAACGATGCGTCGCAATGTGTACACATCGCTGTCATCGAGGGCAGGGCGGTGCAGGTGAAGTGTCGGCCATGGGTCCCACACCGCACTGATCAGCCGACCGGTGATGCCATCACTCTCAGCAGAGGCGAGGTACACGGCGAGCGCTGAGCCTTTCGCCAGCGGTGTGCCGCCGTCGGCTTGGATCTCGGTCATTCGCTCGTGGAAGTCTTCCCCAACGGCCTCCGGCCCGGCCTCGACCACCTGATCCAGAAGCCGGGTGGCCAATGCACCCGGGGCAATTGCGTTGACGTCGATTCCGTCGCCGACCTCGGTGGCCAGCGTCTCGGTGAATCGCACGACGGCAGCCTTTGAGGCTGCGTAGGCACTGATGCGAGGCATTGGCCTCGTGGCTCCCCCGCCGGACAAGTTGATGACCTTGCCGTATCCCTGAGCAACGAGATGTGGGAGCAGGGCCTTGCACGTGTAAACCGTCCCGAGCAGGTTGATCTCGATCGCCGACACCCAATCATCCCAATCGACGTCTTCCAAACGTCCAAGCGGTCCATAGACCCCCGCGGTGTTGACCAGGATCTGCACCTCAGAGAAGGCTTCCATGGCACCCGCAACCAGCGAATCAACGTCGCGCCGATCGGAGACGTCGGCGACCTCACCCAGGACGCGTTGGCCTGGGGCAAGGTTCGACGAGAGCCGCTGCACGGTCTGCATCAACGGCCCTTCCTCGCGAGCACACAGCATCACCGATGCGCCTTCGGCAACGAAGTGTTCGGCGATGCTCGCACCAAGTCCGGTGCTCGAGCCGGTGATGATGGCATTTCTGCCTGCCAGCCTCACTGCGGCCTGCCGACGCCGACGTACTCCACTCCGGGCAGGTGGGCCATTTCTTTCTCCAGGAACCTTCCGGGATCAAGGATCAGCGGCCGCCGCATCGACCTCACCAGCTCGTCCAATGCCAGCTCCTTGAATTCGGGCCACGATGTAGCCACGACGAGGGCGTCGGCGTCCCGTGCAGCCGACTCCGCCGACTCGGCGAGCTCCATGAAGGAAAGATCGTCGGCGACCTCCTGAACCGCCGGGTCGTAGGCCCGGACACGGCCCCCCGCCTCGGCGATTTGCCGACACAGCTCGACTGCCGATGAGCGCCGCAGCGTGCTCGTCCCCGGCTTGTACGCCAGTCCGAGCACGCCAACAACGCAATCCGACAAACCGCCGAGCCGGTCGGCGAGGACGCGGATCGTCCACCTGGCGTGCTCCTCATTGGCCGGCAGGATCGCTGCAAGCAGCGGGGTGGTCAGCTCGTGATGTTGGGCAATCTCGTTGACGAAGCGCACATCGCGAGCGAGGGTGCCGCCGGCAAAGGCAGCGCCGGCTCCGATGTACGCCTCTGGCCCAACTCGGGGATCGGTGCGGAGCGCTGTCTCGACCTGCTTGGCGTCTGCTCCAACGACTTCGCTCACTCTCGCCAATTCGTTGGCAAACACAACGCTGGTCGCTAGGAACGAGTTCAGAGCATGTTTGGTCATCTCTGCGGATTCCACCGATGACCACAGGATCTCGTCCGTGAACGGACTGACCAGGGAGGCGAGGACCTCCCGTTCTGGTTCATCCATGGTGCCCACCACGACGCGATCCGCCCTGCCGAAGGCGTCGAGCGCAGCACCGAGACGCAGGTTCTCGGGGCTGTAGGCGAATGCCACATTTCGCTGATCTGTGTATTCGGCGTAATCGTCTGCCAGCGCTCTTGTGCTGCCAACGGGCAGCTGCGACGAGATCACGACGACGGTCTCATCCTCCAGGTGAGGGAAGATCTCGCGGACCGCGCTGAGCACCGCTTCGGTGTCGGCGCTGTCGTCGTCATCAACCGGGGTGTCCATCGTCACCCAAACAACAGCGGCACCGTCTATCGCGTTTTTGGGGTCTACGGTGAAACGGAGACGCCCCGAAGCGATACCTTCACTCACCAGTTCGGCGAGACCCGGCTCGTAGAGCGGTGGCTCCCCCGCCATCAAGCCGTCCACAACCGAGCGGTCGCGATCCAATCCAACCGTCTCAAAGCCGCCGGCTGCAAGGGATGCTGCGGTCACCGATCCAAGATGCCACAGCCCGTACACACAGACCTTCATGCCGGTACCTGACGGCATTGGGGGGCCGTGTAATGGTGGTCTGGCTCAGTCACGGATTCCCTTGCGTACGTCCCGGTCGCAGCCGTCCCTGCCCAAGGATTCGCTTCGGCTGGCAGCCGCAGCGAGCGATCGTGAGCATACAGAGCAGGGAGCGCTGGTCGGCGGTACGGTCATGGCCGCATGAAAAGGCGGATGGATGGCTGGCCGGGCCAACGGGTGAAGATTACGTCGTACGAGATGGCGACAGCGAGCCGACGACGACGTTGATTGGAGACGCTGGTCAACGTGCATCGC
>SDBT01008772.1_pt1 | contig 16473 bp, 11 predicted proteins | sample 2277101 | NCBI WGS metagenome assembly SDBT01 (sample SAMN10404973, study PRJNA504765) | marine sediment metagenome | isolation source: marine sediment core GS10_PC15, 103 cmbsf | place: Arctic Ocean: Southern Knipovich Ridge | collected 2010 | reverse complement strand
GGAACCATCCAGATTGCGTTTCAGCGAGGAACCGCGGAGTTTGGACTTCCCTCCGAGCAGGGGAACACGCTGTTCTTCAAGGTCACGAGAGTCTTCTGAGGGGGCAATTCCGGGATGGATCCTACTCCGGTGATGTTCACGTTCAAGTCGAAGCGGCGACTCAAAGAGGGTGTCGCAGCGCTGGAGGAGCGCTTCGGCTTGGAGAGTGGCCCACCCTCGAAGCGTGCTCTCCAATACCTGGACACCTTCGACTGGAGGCTCTACGGGGCCGGTCTGTCCCTTTCTGCAGAATCGGGGGAGGAGGGGGTGAGCCTCCGACTCCGTAGTCTGGGCGGATGGACCCGGCGGCGAACGCTTGTCACGGACCTTCCCGTTTTCTGCCGCGACCTTCCACTCGGTTCCTTCCGGTCATTATTGGAGTCGATCGTTTGGGTCCGTAGACTCTTTCCACTGGCCGAGGTGGACCTCCGAGTGCGGGAGCATTGGATCCGGAACAAGAAGGGGAGGCCGGTTGTGCGGCTGATGTCCGTGTCGGGAAGAGCGAGCCCGCCGGACAGCGACAAGCAACACAAGCTCCCAGCCACCCTGCACATCCGGGCGGTGCGGGGCCATCCGACCTACTTCGGGAGGGTGGTCCGCTTCCTGCGGAAGACGACGGATCTCGTTCCCGAGGGAACATCCGACCTGGACCGGGTCCTTGCGGCCGTCGGACGAACACCGGAGGACTACGCCAAGTGGACCGAGATCCTCCTCGATCCCGAGAGCAGGGCCGACGCCGCGATGAAGGAGATTCTCTCTGCTCTGCTACGGACCATCCAGGTGAACGAGGCGGGAGTCAGAGCGGACCTGGATACTGAGTTCCTCCACGACCTGCGCGTGGCATTGCGCCGCACCCGCTCCGGGCTGACGCGAGTGAAGGGGGTCTTTCTCCAGAAGTGGGCGGACCGCTTCCAGGACGACTTCGAGTGGTTGGCCGGTACCACGAACGCCCTGCGCGATCTGGACGTCTTTCTCATCAAGCTCGACGACTACGAGACGGGCCTCTCCCTGACCGATCGGAAAAACCTGAAGCCCCTCCGTGCCTTTCTGCTCCAGAAGCGAGAGGCAGCCGTGAAGGAGGTCGCGGAGATCCTGGAATCACCGGGCTATGAGGGTTTGATCAAGCGTTGGCAGAAGTTCCTCATGAAGCCGGTTCCCAAAAGACCGCGGGCGCCCCGCGCCACCAATCCCATCGCTGTGGTGGCAGGCAACCGAATCTGGTCTGCTCTTCGGCGAGTGCTGAAGAGGGGGAAGGCGGTGAAGCCGACACCCACCCCCAAGGCCCTTCACCGCCTTCGCATTGCCTGCAAACGACTCCGTTACCTTCTCACCTTCTTCCGCTCTCTCTACCCGGAAAGAGAGATGGAGCGGCTCCTCCGCCCCCTGAAGGAGCTCCAGGACACCCTGGGGACCTACAACGACCTTGCCACTCACAGGAGGGAGCTGGCGGAGCATGCCACCCTCCTTGGAGACCAGAAGGAAGTTCGCAAGCGCACCCTCAAGGCCATGGCGCGTCTCTCGAAGGAGATGGAGGTGAGACAGGAGGCCGAGCTGGAGACCTTCTCTTTACGCTTCGCCGCCTTCACCTCTCCTGGAAGCCAGGCCATCTACCATCGTCACTTCGCGCCGGACGATGAGGAGGCATGAGAGGTACAGAAGCTCCCGTCCTAAGTCATTCCTCCGGCTCCCGCCACCAGAAGCCAGATCTGAGCAACCAGGAAACAGACCATGAAGCCCAATACCAGCGGCAGGAGCGCGGATAGGGTGGTCCACTTCCAGCTCCTGGTCTCCTTGTAGATCGTGTAGAGGGTCGTGGAGCAGGGATTATGGAGGAGACTGAAGAGCATGAGGTTCAGGCCGGTGAGGAGCGTCCATCCCCCTGCCCTGAGCAGCTCACCCACTTCGGCGGTCGATTCCAGCTCGAACATCACACCGGCTCCCTCACCGACTCCTGATGCGGATCGCACGAGCACCGTCAGCATGAGCACGGTGGGAATCACGATCTCGTTGGCGGGAATGGCCACGATGTAGGCCAGCAGAATCACACCATTCAGCCCAACCAGAAACCCCAGGGGATCCAGGATCCGGATGGCGTGACCAGCAAGGGACAGCTGTCCGATCTCGATGTTCGACACGAGCCAGATCACCGCCCCGGCGGGCGCCGCGAAGAGCACGGCCCGCCACAGGACGATGAGGGTTCGATCGATGAGGGAGGTGTAGAGCGTCTGCAGCACCCGGGGCGGACGATAGGGGGGAAGCTCCAAACTGAAGGTAGTGGCCTCCCCCTTCAGCAACGAGCGGGACAGAAACCAGGAGACCAGGAACATCACGACGATGCCCAGGAGGGCTACTCCCACCACCGCGGAGGCCGACACCAAGGCGCTCAAACGCGCGGGTGCCAGGGCACCGAGGAATATGGAGGCGATCAGGATCTGGGTGGGCCAACGGCCGTTACAGAGCGAGAAGTTGTTGGTGATTATGGCGATAAGGCGTTCACGGGGGGAGTCGATGATCCGGGTCGCCACCACTCCCGCCGCGTTGCACCCGAAGCCCATACACATGGTGAGCGCCTGCTTCCCGTGGGCTCCCGCCTTCCGGAAGAGGGAGTCCATGTTGAAGGCGACTCTGGGCAAGTATCCGAAATCCTCCAGGAGGGTAAAGAGGGGGAAGAAGATGGCCATGGGGGGCAGCATCACGCTCACCACCCACGCGGTGGCCCGGTAGATTCCGTCGAAGAGGAGCCCGTTGAGCCACCAGGGCATGCCGATCCGCGTTCCGAACCCGGAGAGGACCGGGTGGACACGATCGATCAGGACGGAGGCCAGGGCAGCGGACGGGACATTGGCGCCGGCAATGGTGAGCCAGAAGACCGCGGCCAGGAGCGCCAACATGAGGGGGAATCCGAGCCGGCGACTGGTGAGCAGGCGGTCCAGGGTCCGGTCCAGATCGAATCGCGCCTTGGCCAGTCCCCGCACCACGGATCTCTCAACGATCTCCTGGGCCGATCGGTAGATCGCCTCCATGAAGTCGTCGTGGAAGTCGGGGCTCAAGGTCCACCGGAGCGAGGAGGCCAGCGTGACGATCTCCCTCGACTCCACCGAAGCCTCGACGCTCTCATCTGCGTTCAGGAGGCGGAGCGCCACCCATCTGGCGTTGGGTATTCCGGGAGAGGCACTCTCAATGGCCGGAACCAGTTGGGCCAAGGCCGCCTCGACATCGGCGCCGTGCATCGGGATCCGGAAGGGCTCGTTCCGGATCTCTCCGGTGGCGACTCTATGGACTGTGTGCAGGAGCTCCTGGATCCCCTGTCGGGACCTGGCAACGGTGGCCACCACCGGAACTCCCAACTCCCGGGACAGCGCTCCCGGATCCACGGAGATCCCATGGCGTCGTGCCTCGTCGGTGAGGTTCAGACACACCACCACCCGATCGGTGATCTCCAGGACCTGGAGCGTCAGGTTCAGGTTCCTCTCCAGCCGCGTGGCGTCCACAACCACGACGGTGACGTCCGGACGTCCGAAGAGGAGAAAGTCCCTGGCCACCTCCTCGTCGGTGCTTCCAGCCTGGAGAGAATAGGTGCCCGGCAGGTCCACCAGCTTGACCCGGCTGCCCTCGTAGGCGAACACCCCCTCCGCCCGAACCACCGTCTTCCCGGGCCAGTTGCCTGTATGCTGCCTGAGACCGGTGAGGGCGTTGAAGACCGTGCTCTTTCCGGTATTCGGGTTGCCGGCCAGCGCAACGAGATAATCCCACCGATCGGGTCGGAGGCCCAGTTGGACCAGGCTCTCGGATCGGTGAGGAGTCTCGCCTTTCCAGAGCGGCACATCGGCACCCTCGGTGCTCAGCGAACTTCTGGGACGGAACACTACCCCTCCAACTCCGGCTCCGGTCCGAGTCGATCGACCTGGATGAGCTCCGCCTGCTCACTCCGAAGAGCGATCAGCGCACCCCGGATGCGGTAGGCGGTCGGGTCTCCAGCGGCACTGGACATCTCGGCCTCCACCGAGGTTCCCGGCACGAGGCCCAGGTCCAGGAGGCGTCGTCGTGGTGGCCCCTGACATCTGGGGAGGATTCCGATCACCCTGCCCCGGCTCCCTACCTCCAGGTCGGCCAGTGTCTCGACCACCTCTCCGTTCACCACCGCGTCGGGCAAGACCTGGACGGTGATGTTGCGCGCCACCACCGGGGCCAACGAATGCTCGCGTCCACCGGCCTCGAAGCGGATCGCACCGGGGCCGGAATCCAGGATCTTCACCGGCATGGAGGGAGTGAGGCCCTCCATGGCCAACTCCTTGAACACCTCCGGCGGCTCGTCCTCCAGATGCACGATGGAGGCTACCTGCCCCGGTTGAAGCGCCGTCAGCGCCACACCGGTGCGAGGGGGCAGCTCACCACCGGCCGTCGGGATGGGATCTCCATGTGGATCGTACAGAGGATGTCCGAGGCTGGAGGCCAGGCTCTCCGTTTCGGCAGGAGTGAGGGTGTGCTCCCTCTTCTCGGCTTCACTGTGCCAGTCCACCGGCTTCACACCGGTGCGATCGGCCAGGTACCGCTCCACCAGCCGGTGCGTACGGATAATCCTCAGTGCGTACCCGCTCCCCGCATCGGTGAGGACGAAGGCCTCGCCATCCGCCAGCACAAAGCCGATCTCCTCCAACCGCCCAAGGAGCTTCACGGCCTGACCACGACTCGTCTCAATCGAGCCGGCGAGACTCTCCACCGTGCAGGGGTTACCCGCCCATTCACACTTGTAGAGGTGCTTCAAGGCATCCTCCAGCTGGATGCGCTCTGTCATTCCCGCGAATCGAACAAGGCGAGCGACCACCCCCATCCTTGGCCAGAAGAGGACGGCCAGGACCGAAATGAAGAAGATGAATGCGATGAGTGCCAGGGCGGGATCGACCATTGGCTGCCACCTTTCCACCGAGGAGCCTATCCGGATAATGGGACGAGCCGGTTGCGCCAGCGAGTACTAGGCGGTCTCGCTTCGCTTGGCTAGCCCACCGCAGAGTGATGATTTTTAGGCTAGACTAATTTTATCTCACACCGAGCGGGAGAGCAAGAGCCTCGGGGGAGGCGGAGAATCACAGAGGAAGCTCGATCCCCACCCCGGCTTCCAGGGCCCGGCCGTAGATCAGTCGAGCGGTGGCCACATCCTCCAGGGCGAGACCCAGATTGATGCTGATGACACGCTCCTCATCGGACTCCCGCCCCGGTCTCGAGCCGGCTACGATCTGCCCCAGGTCCGCGTAGGGCTCCGGAGTCTGGGCGAAGTACCCCACCGTGCGGTAGTAGTCGAACTGCACGGAATCGTCGGTGGCGATCTTGTCCACCTCCGCCAGAGCCTCGCCCTGCCAGTACGAGTCGAAGTCCAGGGGGCACGCGAACGCCCCGGGTGACAGCCATCCGGCGGGGATCTCCGGCGTGGGGTCCTTCAGAATGGGACCACTCGTCACCACCAGATCCATATCCCGCATGGCCTCTTCGGCGGATCCTACCACCTCGATCTCCAAGTCCAAACGGTCTCCCATCTCCGCCGCGTAGGTCTTGGCTACCTCCGCGGAAATGTCGTACGCCCTCACTCTCTCGAGACTGAAGAGGCATGCGAGAGCCTCCAGGTTCGTTCGCCCCTGTACACCACACGCCAGGATGCCGGCGGTGGACGCATCGGCCCGGGCGAGGTACTTGGCGGCCACGGCGGTAGCGGCACCTGTCCGGACAGCGGTGATCCAGGTGCAGTCCATTACGGAGATCGGAAAGCCTGTGTCGACGTCGTTCAGGATGTAGAGTCCGCTGATGTAGGGTAGTCCTCGCTCTGGGTTCTCGGGAAAGCCCGACACCCACTTCACCCCCGCAGCTTTCAGCGCGGGGATGTACGCCGGCATGGCGTGAATGAATGCATCCGGACCCGGATGAACCCCGGGCTTGGGGGGCATCTCCGTTCGTCCCTCACCCTTCTCCCGTAAGGCATGCTCCACAACCTCGATGACCTCGGACATGGCGATCTGTAGGCCTTCCACATCGCCACGAGATAGGTAGAGGAGAGTCTCGGTGCTCATTTCATTGCTCCGGGGAAACGGTGGCAGTCGTCTTCGCGCAGGTGGAGATCACCTCGATGATACTGGGAGAGAGAATGAGGGGGAAGCGTGGGAATGAAGAACGGGCCGGCATCAACCCGTCTTGGACATCCTCCCATTCTCCGCGGTGGGAAGACGCCCAGAGATGATACCGACCCGCACCGATCCGTTCCTACACCCGCACATAACGAACGCGCGCGGGCGGTCTTGCCCGAAAGGACTTGCTGCTACCCGCCCCGACGCTTGTTCCGGGGGATTTCGACGTTTCCTTCCACATTGTAGTGACGGATGGAGCCGCTGCCGTCGTTACGGACCACGAAGTCACCGCCGACGCCATCGACCTCGATGCTCCCTGAGCCGTCGTTCCGGATGATGACGTTCCCGGTCACACTCTCCACCTCCACCTCGCCCGAACCGTCCGACACCATCACCGATCCCTCGACGTCGACGACTCGGATCCCGCCGGAACCATCATCGATCTCCACATCCCCCACCACGCCGGTGATCTCGATTTCGCCGGAGCTGTCGTCGATCCAGATCGAACCGGAGGAACCATGGATGACGATCTCACCCGAACTGTCGTCGATTCTCAGATTACCCAGCCCATGGAGGTTCATCTCGCCGCTGGAATCCTCGATGTCCGCCTCCATGCCCGCTGGCACTTCAACGGTGAGGTCGATTCGGGCGTAGCTCCGACCCCGGAACAGGTCCCGCCAGTTGTTCCGGTCCGGGTATACCGTCTCGATGACGGCATCGGATCCCCGGCGCTCGCCCCGCACGTCGAGCTCATCGATCCACTCCTCGTGTGAGGTGCATACTCGCCCGACGACACGGACCTGGTCGAGACCCTCTCGCCCAACTACCTCCAGGGAGCCCGATCCAGCGGTGAGGACCAGTCGATCCCCGATGCCTACCGACAGCTCGACGGTACGCTCCGCCTCGTACTCGCAGTTCCGGCTCTGCGCGGCACCTTGGGCAGCGTGCGACAGGTGCGTGACAACTACCACGTGGCCGGAGGTGTGCGACTCATGGTGATCGACTCCGGGCACGCCGAAGAGGAGGAATCCGCACAGCGCCGACGCTGCGATCACAGACTTCATCTCAGTACTCCATCTCAAGGCACACGTATCACTTTCCACCGGCCCTACGAGAGGTGCCGGGGAAAGGGTTCGTTGATTCACTGCGTTAGACGCTCCCGGAGCATGTCGGGTTGGAATCGCTGTCATCCTCCCGATGCCACCCCCACGCTCGGCGCAGTGGCCTGCAGTGGCGCATGGCGGCTGGGCAGGATGCCACGATATCTTTGGGCCTCTCTCCCCCATCGTTCGAAATCCGATCCGGAGCTTTGAAATGACCATCTCCCGTCGTGCTTTCGTTGGAGCGGCGGCCCTGGGCCTACCTCCACTCATGCGGCTCGGCGAAGCCCAAGCGGTGCCACTTCCCACCTCGGCAGAGGGATTGGCGGAGGGTCCCGGCACGAGCTCACAGGGAATCCCGCCAGGGCGGTTCGATCCTTGGGTCGAGATCGATCCCAGCGCGCTCCATTACAACGTGGGCCAAGTGAGCCGGCTCTCCGGTGGCCGACCGATCCTGGCGGTCATCAAGAACAACGCCTACGGGCTGGGCCTGGCTGCCACCGGGAGAATCCTGGAAGCACACCCGGAGATCTGGGGCTTCGCCGTCGTGAAGACCGACGCAGCGATCCGCCTCAGGGATTCGGGCATCCGGAAGCCGATCCTCCTCATGGGGATGTTCTCGGAGGAGGACGGACATGAGCTGGTGGCCCGGGATATCCATCTGAGCCTGTACACCGACGACGCCGGGGAGCGGGTCGCCCCTCTCGCCAGACAGGCGGGAAGGCCCATCGATGTGCATCTCTATCTGGACACCGGGATGGGGCGCATGGGGATGCCCTACCACCGGGCCCTGCCGTGGCTCGAGGCCCTGGCGTCCCGAAACGACGTGCGCATCCGCGGCACCTACATGGCCTTCGTCGAGGAAACTGAATTCGATCATGAGCAGCTCCGGCGCTTCCTCGAGCTGGTCCGGAGTGCCCGGGAAAGGGGCGTGGAGCTCGGTGACCTCCACGCCGCCTCGTCGAACGGCGTCTACCACCTCCCCGAGGCCCATCTCGATATGGTGAGGCCCGGGGTCGCTCTCTTCGGAGCGTACCCGTCCCGACCGGAAGAGGAGAGGGAGAAGGGAGAGCTGCGCTGTGGCGTCCGCCTGCGGGCCAGGGTCGTGCGGGTCGCTCGCCTCCGGACCGGCGACGGCGTGAGCTATGGACGCAATTACGTGGCGGAGCGGCCCACCTGGATCGCCACGCTTCCGGTGGGGCACACGGACGGGTACCCGCGCACGGCTGTGCAGGGAGCCAGGGTCCTGATCAATGAACAACTCTTTCCCGTCATCGGCGCCATCAGTGCGAGCCATGCCATCGTGGAGCTGGGGGAGGATCCCTTAGCCGGCGTCGGCGATGTGGCGACCTTCATGGGTCCGGACCATACTTCGCTGGAGCCGAACAATCTGGCGAGGGCCACCGGCGCCTCCGTGTACGACATTCTGATGCACCTCAACCCTGAGCTTCCCCGCATAGTGACTGGCGCCTGACCGGGGAGCCCGTCCAAGTAGGAGGAACTCGATGTCACACGCATTCCTTCGTCGCCCGGGCTTTCGCACCGCGGCACTTACGGCAGCCCTGTTCGCTGCTGCCGTGTCACCCCTGGGGGCGCTCCAACAGGAGGGTTCGGAGGAGCAGGAGCCGACCTTCGACCGATGGACGCCGGCCCTGTCGATGCTCTACGACAGAATCTCCGGCACAGCCCTGTCTCCCGACGGCGGCCTGGTGGCATACGTGGTGCGGACGGCACTGACGGAGGGGGAGAAGTCAGAGTACCTGAGCCACATCTGGATAGCGGCGGCAGATGGCTCGAGCAACGCACAGTACACCCGGGGCGACAACTCGGCGTCGAGCCCATCCTTCTCCCCCAACGGCGACTACCTGGCCTTCACCACGGGTCGCTCAGGCAGCAGCCAGGTCTGGGTGATCCCGTTGAATGGCGGGGAAGCCTTCCGGGTCACGGACGCCAAGACGGGAGTGGGAGGTTACAGCTGGTCACCGGACGGATCCTCCATCGCCTACATGATGCGGGACCCGGACACGGAGGAGGAGGAGAAGCGGGAGAAGGAGAAGCGGGACGTCATCCTGGTGGATCAGAACTTCAAGTACAGCCACCTCTACTCCCTTCCCTTCGAGCCGGGAGCGGATGACTTCCCCGAGGCCACTCGCCTCACGGAGGGAGACTTCCATGTGTCCTCCTTCGACTGGTCTCCCGACGGACGTCTCATCGTCTTCGCCCATCAGCCCGATCCTCGGATAAACACGGGAAACCTGAAGGGAGACCTCTCCACAGTGCCTGCTGCTGGCGGCGAGGTCACTCCTCTGGTCACCACCGGCGGAGTCGAGGGGAGCCCACGCTTCTCCCCGGACGGACGCTGGATCGCCTTCACTTCCTCGGGAGAGCAGCCCGAGCCGGTGGGCCTCGACGACGTCTACCTGATCCCCGCCACCGGCGGTGACTTGCGTAGGCTGGCGGAGACACACGACCGGTCACCCCAGCTGGTGGGTTGGACCAGAGACGGCCGCAGCGTCCTGGTGGGGGAGGCGATACGAACCGAGCGGCATCTCTTCGCCGTGCCTGTGAATGGAGACCCGGTGCGGCAGATCACCCGGGGCGACGGCGTATACGGCGGCGTCACTCTGGCGTCGAACTCCGACCTGATGGCCTTCACCTTCCAGGATCCGAACACGCCGTGGGACGTATTCGTGTCCTCCCGGACCGCGTCGGACATGCGTCGTATCACCGACCTTCACGCGGACGTGCCGAAGCCCGCCATGGGACGGACCGTGGTGCTCACCTGGCGGTCCCGGGACGGTGCCTTCGATATCGACGGGCTCCTCACCTATCCTGTGGACTACGAGGAGGGCCGTCGCTATCCACTGATCCTGAACGTCCACGGGGGTCCGGCGGGTGTCTTCAGTGAGAGCTTCACCGGGGGAGCCAGCATCTATCCCCTTCAGTACTTCGCCCAGGAGGACTTCGCCATCCTCCGTCCGAACCCCCGGGGAAGCACGGGATATGGGAAGGAGTTTCGCTACGCCAACGTGATGGACTGGGGCTTCGGTGACATGGATGACCTCATGGCGGGCGTGGACGAGGTCATCGAGATGGGCGTCGCCCACCCCGACAGCCTCCTCCTCATGGGGTGGAGCTACGGGGGGTACATGACCTCCTTCGCGGTGACCCGGACGAACCGGTTCAAAGCCGCCAGCATGGGCGCCGGCCTTCCCAACCTGGTGAGCATGGTGACCACCACCGACATCCAGGAGTACCTGGCCGCCCACATGGGTGGAGAGTTCTGGGAGGACTACGAGACGTACGAGCGCCACTCCGCCATCTACCGGATCGCGAACGTCACGACTCCCACCCAGGTGATCCACGGCGCCCAGGATTTGAGGGTGCCCTTCACCCAAGGGCAGGAGTTCTATCGGGCTCTTGGGCGCCTGGGCGTGCCCACGGAGATGGTCGTCTACCCCCGGACGCCCCACGGCCCCCGGGAGCCCAAGTTTCAGATGGACGTTTCGGACCGGATCCTGACCTGGTTCAACAAGCACCTCGGCAGGGAGTAGGCCGGGGGGCGCGTAGCACACGACGCTACCTCCCGCCCTTCACTCCGGCGGCGGTGACAACTCCGGTGGGCCTCGGCTCACCGGAGCTCTTTTCTCGAGAGGTGTAGCGATATATCTTGTGGATATATCTGACGATATATCGGTAAGATATATCGCTTGCTCAGCAAGGAGAGACCATGAAAGACGACGACTGTTGTGGATTCGGATTCGAGGGGTGGGCAGGACCCGGGGGTAGGAAGGGCCGCCGGGGCCGCCGGGGACACCGGGTACGCTGGAAGATCTTCGAACGAGGGGACCTGAAGTTCGTCATCCTCAGGCTCCTTTCGGAGAAGCCCATGCACGGCTACCAGGCCATGCAAGCACTGGAGGAGGAGTCGGGCGGATGGTACCAGGCCAGCCCGGGATCGGTCTACCCCACCCTACAGATGCTGGAGGAGGCCGGGCACCTCTCCTCGGAGGAGAAAGACGGTAAGAAGATCTACACCGTCACCGACGAGGGCCGAGAATACCTGAAGGAGCACGGGGATGTGGTGGACGAGATCTTCGATCGGATCTCTTCCTTTGCCGAGCGGTTCTGGGGACGGGAGATCCGGAACTTGTCCTCCTCCTTCTCACGCCTTGCCCACACCGCCTTCGAAGAGGCGTTCTGGTGGGGTGAGGACCCGGAGATACACGGGGAGATCAAGGACATCCTCGATCGCGCCTGGGAGGAGATCGAGGAGGTGCGCCGGAAGGCCCGCGCCAAGCACCGCGAAGAGGCTGACAGCTCGGAAGAAGAGTGAGGCCCTGCTCCGGCCTCACCGGAGATGGCGGTCGAACCAGTCCAGAGCGCGCCGGAGGTAGTCCAACTGGTGCTGCGGCCGCCGGAAGCCGTGTCCCTCTCCCGGATAGCGCGCCAGCTCCGCCTCCACACCCAGCTTGCGGAGGGCGATGAACATCTCCTCCGCCTGAGCGATGGGCACGTCATGATCGTTCTCGCCGTGGATGAAGACGGTCGGTGTCGTGACGTTGGCCACATGGTTCAGCGGTGACCACTGCCACAGGAGTGCGTAGTTGTCCCACGGGAGTCCGTTGAATTCGGACTCGATCAGGAGCTGATACAGGGAGGTGCCGTAGAAGCTGATCAGATTGCTCAAGCCGGCCACCGACACGGCCGCATCGAATCGGTCGGTCTGGGTGATCACCCAATTCGTCATGAAGCCGCCGTAGCTCCCTCCGATGACCCCGAGGCGGTTGGCATCGATCCACGCCCATCGCTCGAGCGCATAGTCCAGACCGGCCATCAGATCCCTGTAATCGCCACCTCCCCAATTCAGCAGTGAGCCGTCGGAGAACTCCTGGCCGTAGCCCCTGCTTCCACGGGGGTTGAGGTAGAGGACACCATAGCCCCGGGCGGTCAGGACCTGGAATCGGTTGGAGAAGGACTCCCCGTACATCCCGTGGGGACCACCGTGGATCCAGAGGATCAGTGGGTACTCCCTTCCCTCCTGAAGGCCTGCCGGCTCCATTATCCACCCCTGGACAGGCGTCCCGTCGAAGCTCACTAACCAGAAGTCCTCGGCGTCCTGGAGGGCGATCCGATCCAGAAGGTCTCCGTGAAGGTCGGTGAGTCGCTCGGCTTCCTCACCCGTGGCACCCGAAAGCCACACTTCCGGCGGCCGGGTCACCTCGGTGCGGGTGTAGGCCAAACGCTCACCTGCCCCATCCAGGGAGTAGGACGGGGTCTGGGCCGCCCCCTCAGTGAGCTGCTGGAGCTCATCTGAGAAGTGGGAGACCCGGTAGACGTAGGTGGATCCTCGGTCCCCTGCGGTGAAGTAGATGTGCGTGCCGTCCGGGTGCCAGGAGATGTTCGTGACCCGCCGGTTGAGTGATCCGGTGAGGTTTCGGACTCCACCGCCGGAGGGAGAGATCAGGAAGAGCTGGGTATCCTCCGCCGGGCTGTCCTTCGTATTCAGGGGACGGGTCCAGCCGAGGAAGGCCAGATACCGGCCATCCGGCGACCATCGAGGAGAGAACTCCGCAGCCTCGGTGTCCGTCACCCTGGTGACCTCGCCGCTCGACACGTCTACGGTCCACAGATCGTCGGAGTAGTTCGCGTCCGGATCCTCCGAGTGGTTGCTGACGAAGGCGATCCGCCCTCCATCCGGCGACCACGAGATGGAGTGTTCGTCGAAGGTGCCCGGAGTCAGCACCCGGACCCGGGAGCTCTGCACGTCCACGATCCAGACGTGTGTCAGACGATCGTCTGAGAAGGAGGTCCGGGTCTTGTAGAGGATCCGCTTGTAGACGCGGACATCGCTGACCGGTTCCGGTCCCGGCGGTTCTGCTCCGACAAAGGCGATGAAGCGACCATCCGGTGACCATTCGAAGTTCTTCCGGGCCTGATGACCCAGAAAGTGATCCGTGGTGTGTACTTCGGTGAGGAATCGGCTGCCCCCGGAAGCGAGATCGTAGAGCCAGAGCCCCGACCGCCCCTCTCCGCTCCCACTATATGCCAGCGTCCTGCCATCCGGTGACCACCGGGGCGAAGAGCCTCCGACGATGGTCCAGAGGCTCTCCCCGGTAAGCGATCGAACGACGATCTCGCCTGTAACAACATCCGCGTCGTAGTCCGTGGTACGGACCTGGTACGCGATCCATCGGCCATCCGGAGAGAGCTGTGGCTCTGAGACCCCTTTCAGCATACCCAGGTCGTCCAGTTGCAGCGGACGAGACTGGGCCTGCAGCCGAGCGGGAGCTGCGAGAATCAGTAGAGACAGTGTGAATCTCAGAACGAAAGACATGCGCGATACCCTCGGAGGCGAGGCCCGGACGGGGGCCGGTTTCGGTGCGTTGACGGGGAGTCGGACGAGATGACTCAAGCTACTCCCGGAGGGAGGTACCGGAAAGCGGGGCGAAATCGCCCCTCACACTCGGGCGGTGTCTTGCCGGTTCTCATATCCGCCGACATCTTCCGGGCTTCGAGGTTGGTGGAATGGGAGGTGGAGAAGATGAAGATACTCTCGCTATTTCGGTCGATCCTGACCCTCGGCCAAGGCGTCGTGGGAGGCCTCTCGGAGGACAGCGCCGGATCCGATCCCATCGCTCTCTTCGGGCGGTGGTTCAAGGAGGCCGAGCGAGCGGGGATCTTCCTCTCCGAGGCCATTACACTGGCCACCGCCACCAAGGAGGGGAGACCCTCGGCCCGCATGATGCTCCTGAAGGGAGTTGACGAGGGCGGTTTCACCTTCTTCACCAACTACGAGAGCCGCAAGGCGGAGCAGCTAGAGGAGAATCCCCGGGCGGCCATCGTCTGCCACTGGTCAATCCTGCAGCGCCAGATTCGGATCGAGGGCGCTGTGACCCCCCTCTCGGAGGAGGAGTCGTACGCGTACTTCGCCACGCGGCCCCGTGGCAGTCAGATCGGTGCCTGGGCTTCCAAGCAAAGCCATACTTTGGAGAGCCGGCAGGAGTTGGCGGCAAGGGTCGAGGAGTACGAGGAGAAGTTCGCCGGCAAGGACGTGCCGCTGCCTCCCTTCTGGGGCGGCTACCGTCTGGCTCCCGAACGGATAGAGTTCTGGCAGGGCCGCGCCGACCGGCTCCACGATCGCTTCCGCTTTCTCAGGGAGGGAAATAGCTGGGCTCGGACGCGAATGAGCCCATGAGTTGAGGGGTTCGGTATCATGGCGAGCTCCACAGCCACCGACGACTTTCGACCGGCGTATCTGGCCCTCCCCCCGGGGGAGTTGGCTAGACGCGCACAGGAGGCCGTGCGGGCCCTGGACGAGTGCCGGAGCTGCCCGCGGGATTGTGGAGTCGACCGGATCCAGGGGAAGTGGGCGGCGTGCAAGACCGGTCGCTACGCCGTGGTCAGCAGCGCCTTCCCTCATCTGGGAGAGGAGGACTGCCTCAGGGGCTGGCGGGGATCGGGGACAATCTTCTTCTCCCACTGCAACCTCCGCTGTGTCTTCTGCCAGAACTTCGATATCAGCCAGGGAGTGCCCCCCCGGGATGGTCCTCCTGGGTCGCCACCGGAGGAAATCGCCCGCCTGATGTTGGCACTCCAGGGTCGAGGGTGTCACAACATCAACTTCGTCACGCCGGAGCATGTGGTCCCTCAGGTTCTGGAGGCCCTGGTGATCGCTGTGGATAGAGGGCTGGAGATCCCCATCGTATACAACACCAGCGCGTACGACGCACAGGAGAGCCTGGAGTGGTTCGATGGCGTCGTAGACATCTATATGCCGGACTTCAAGCTGTGGACGGCTCAGTCGAGCCGGATCTACCTGAAGGCCGAGGACTACCCCGAGGCGGCCCGAGCGGCCATCTCGGAGATGCACCGCCAGGTCGGCGACCTGGTGATGGACGGCAGTGGGATCGCACAGCGGGGCATTCTCCTACGTCACCTGGTAATGCCCGGCTTGCTCGAGGAAACACGGGCCATCCTGTCGTGGATTGCCGAAGAGGTGAGCCGGGAGACCTTCATCAACCTGATGGATCAGTACCGGCCGGCCGGGAGGGTCTGCGCGCAGAAGTACCCGGAGATCAACACCTGCTTGCGCTGCGAAGAGTTCAGTGAGGCTCTGACGATTGCCAGGGAGCTGGGATTGAACCGTCTGGACGAGAGAGAGACGCGATGAACGACACCGTCCCCACCCGGTACTGGCACAAGCTGACGGACGGACGGGTCCAATGCGATCTCTGCCCCCGGGCCTGCAAGATGCGCAGCGGGCAACGCGGAATGTGCTTCGTGCGGGCGAACCAGGACGGAGCCGTTGTCCTCACCACCTACGGGCGCTCGAGCGGGTTCTGCGTCGATCCCATCGAGAAGAAGCCACTCTACCACTTCCTCCCGGGGACGCCGGTCCTCTCCTTCGGCACCGCGGGATGCAACCTGGCCTGCAAGTTCTGTCAGAATTGGCACATCAGTAAGTCCAGAGAGATGGACGCACTCATGGATCAGGCGTCGCCCGAGGAGATCGCGGCGTCAGCCCGGCGTCTCGAGTGCGCCTCGGTGGCGTACACCTACAACGACCCGGTCATCTTCCACGAATACGCCATCGACACCGCGGCAGCCTGCCACGATCTGGGCATCCGCTCGGTGGCTGTCACCGCCGGATACGTGGAGCCCGAGCCCCGGGTGGAATTCTACCGGTACATGCACGGGGCGAACGTGGATTTGAAGGCGTTCACCGAGGACTTCTACCGGCGGCTGTGCGCCTCACGCCTTCAGCCCGTGCTGGACACCCTCCTTCACCTGAAGCACGACACGGAAGTCTGGTTCGAGCTCACCACGCTCCTCATCCCGGGAGAAAACGATTCCAGCGAAGAGATCGACGACATGACACGTTGGGTCGTGGAGGAGCTGGGTCCGGACGTTCCCATGCACTTTTCCGCCTTCCATCCGGATTGGAAGATGAGGGGTCACGCCCGGACGCCGCCGCCCACGCTCTCGCGGGCTCGGGAGATCGCCGTGGGGAACGGAGTCAGGTACGCCTTCACCGGCAACACCTTCGATCCCGAGGGGCAGAGCACCTACTGCCACGAGTGCGGAGGAGTCCTGGTGGGACGGGTTGGCTACGACATCACGTCCTGGGGATTGGACTCTTCCGGAGCGTGCGCCGCATGCGGTACACCCTGCGCAGGTGTCTTCGAAGGCCCCCCGGGGACTTGGGGATCGAAGAGGCA
>SDBT01008771.1_pt1 | contig 16475 bp, 12 predicted proteins | sample 2277101 | NCBI WGS metagenome assembly SDBT01 (sample SAMN10404973, study PRJNA504765) | marine sediment metagenome | isolation source: marine sediment core GS10_PC15, 103 cmbsf | place: Arctic Ocean: Southern Knipovich Ridge | collected 2010 | reverse complement strand
GGTCGATATAATTAGGTTTACATCTACGGCATAATCCCCTTTACGCCCGGCGGCAACTCCAGTTCCGACGCATAGGGTCTTCATGGCTGGATCTCGCGGGTCAGCTTGGCGAGCTCGAGCAGGTCGGCCACGCGGTACAACGACCTGCCTGCGGAGATGACAACCAGCGGGTCGCCGGCGTCCACGCTCGTCCAACGCGCTGGAAGCGATCGTAGCTCCTCGCCTTCATCCAGGTAGAAGACCCGGTCCTCCCCCCAGCACTGGCGACAATGGACCAGCTCGAACTCCCGCCCGAACAACGGGTGGAACGGATGGGTTACCCGAAAAGCTCGTTGCTGACGATCCGCATCGGGTGTATTCGACAACCGAGTCCAACGGCTACGTCGAGTCGCTGATCGGCAAGCTCCGAGACGAGCTGCTCAACGGCGAGATCTTCTACACGCTCCAGGAGGCCCGAGTGCTGATCGAACGCTGGCGGCACGAGTACAACCACATCCGCCCGCACAGCTCGCTCGGACAACTCCCGCCGGCACCGGAAGCGATCCAGTGGCCCCCGGGGGCCACTGGCCTCAGCCCACCTCACAGGCTTTTGCTCTAACCTAACGAGTGGTAACAAACCCGGGGGCGGGTCAGAACGTTGACTGCGGGATCTCGAGGCACAAGCGGGTGTCGCGTGTGGCCTGATTACCGTGGCAAGCGGTGACGAGGAAGGAGAGGGTGAGGGCAGGTCAGCAGAATGCGCTGCCATCGCTAAATGACATTTGATTGTTGCTGGCTCAAGTCGAGATAATCCGGACCCGATCCGACGGGCACATGGAGACCGGACAATGGAAACACTGGAAGAGAGATTTCACGGTTGGCTGCTCCGCATTGCGGATCGTGCAGAGCGCCCGGTTGAGGTAGTGACCAGCATTCTAGGCCGTCGTGAAATCCAGAACCGATTCGCGGAGTATCCGGTCGTCCACAATCAACTGAGCAGCGGCGACACAGATTGGCCAACGGTTTTTTCGCACATGCGGAAGGCCTGGCCACTCTCAGGGCGGTTTGACGCAATCAAGCTCAATGAGTTCGTTGGGCGCGAGGAAGCTGTCTCCGTCCTCTCAGCCCTCATTTCTGATGCCGCCGACGATCCGGTCAGCGCCGTTGATCAGTTTGTCGATCGTGCCGTCACCATGGGCTATTTCAACTCGAGTCAGAATAGAGCCGATCGTTCCTCAGCGACCTTGTTGGCTAGCGTGGTCCTTACGTGTGCACGACCTAGGACACTCGTCGACTACCGACAAGCGAGATGGAAGCATCTGGCGTCAGAACTCGACTATGATACGCCTGGGTCAACAGAGAGTGCGGGGGACTGGGTCGTGTGGGCGGGGCGCTTTGCAGCCGAGATCCGGAAACTCGATTTGTTTCGGAAGCACTGGGGTGGGTATGGGCCAGAGCTATGGACAGTTGCCGGGATTTGCTGGGATGCGCGCGAAGCCGAATTCTCAGAGCTGTTTTCCCCTGATTCCGAAACACTCATCTCGTACACCGAAGGGCAGCGGAAGATGCGGCTTCACCTCTCGCGAGAACGCAGCTCTTCTCTGGTGCGAAAAGTGAAGGAAGGTCGGATGACTTCAGATCCAGGACTTCACTGCGACGCCTGTGGTCTTAGCTACCTGGACGTCTATGGGGAGCGTGGTAGAGGTTTTATTGAGGCTCACCACAAGGTGCCTCTTTCCAAGCTGCGACCGGGCACCCGAACGAAAGCTGAGGACCTGGCGCTGCTTTGCGCCAACTGCCATCGGATGATCCACACAGATCCGATGGTGAGCGTCGGAGATCTCCGGGAAGTATTGGCCGAACGAACGACGCTAACAGCAGACGGAGACGCCTCGTGAGCCGAGCAAATTTGTTCTCCACGTACCGTCAGGGCGAGAACCGGGTAACGGGTTCGATGATGGCAGTGTTCGAGCGCATCGGGCTGGGAAAGGTCGAGCGAATCTTGGCTTCTGCCATGGAGGAGAGCTCGCTGCAGCTTGTCTCCTTCGAAAATCAGGCCACGACGAGTCGGGGGCCAACAATCCCTGATGCGCGCATCAGCGGGAGCTTCGCCATCTGGTTTGAGGTCAAGACGGAGCCGAACGCCTTGACCGCCAAGCAACTCAGGGGACATCTAGCCCATCTTGGCAGCTCTGACGCTCGGTATGAGCGTCTGTGTGTGCTGACCCCGGACCAAGATGTTCCCGACGCGATAGCGGCTGTCGACGACCCGCGCGTCCTGTGGTTCAACTTTCAGGCCGTATCGGATGCGATAGACGCCCTTCTCGGCGATCTCTCGGAGATCTCATCCGAAAAAGAACAGCTTTTGCTGCGCGAGCTTCAGTCTCTCTTCGAGGGCGAGAAACTCCTAGGTTCTCCCTCGGACGATGTTGTGGTGGTGCCGGCTAGAGAAGCCTACGCGTCTTACTTGCGGCACCACGCCTATGTGTGCCAACCGCGCCGATCCTTTCGCTCTGTCGATCGCGTTGCTTTCTACCGGCAAAAGCGCATCGAGCCTCACGTGCCGCGAGTCCTGTTCGTGGCCGAGGAGATTGAGTTCTCTGAGGCAAAGGCGAAGGCTCTTCGTCAAGAAGACGCAGCCTATTCGCCACGACTCGCCACACTCATCGAGGACCTGCTGGCAGAACGCAGCCGGGAGGAAACGCAATCCTACAAGGTGATGCTCCTATCCGGGCCCGATGACGAGGAGACGCTCAACCTGGGTCAGCCCGTATTCCACGAAGGCCGGTCTGCTTGGGTCCAGAATCAGCGCTACGTCGGGGTGGATGCCCTTGAGGCGGCAAAAACGACTGCAGATCTGTTCGAAGAGCCTGGAAACCGTTAACCAAGAGAAATCCCCGCAGCGCTCGATCTCGCCACGGCTTCGTTAAAGTTGACAGCGCATCGCTGAAGCCACGATCCTCGGACAAGTTTCCGCCCTTCCTGTTATCGTCTTTCAGCCCCTGATCACCAATTGCGCTCTTGGTTGGAATAACCGTCGGGCGGCATGGCCGGCGCCAGCTTTCCTGAGACTTGATGTTCTTCCTCACTGAAATAGACCCCCGAGCCGCGATCAAGGGCTCCCGGGACCCATTGGGCCTCCAACCCATCTGGACTCGATTTGGCAGAGGCGTCGTCGGCAATCTCACCACCGTCACGACATCGCTACGGGGTTTCACGACCCTCTTGATCGGCCTCTACTTCGTCGACGAGCTGATCGCTTCTGGGAGGCAGTCTGAAGAGGACCGAGCGGCCCTCTTTATGAAGTTCGAGCAGCTGGCGGGCTACAGCCGGTTTGCCTACGGGAGACTCCACGCCGAGGACGACGAGGATGCCGAAGGCTTGCGGGGGATCACCCGGATCGCCAAGCGCCTTGCCGAGTCCAAGCGGGTTCGGATTTCCGCGGATCGGAAACACCAGATCCTCAGTAACCAGAAGACCTACGGGATTTGGGGTCTGTTCACAGTGGCTGGTCGCCACAGCGGGCTTTGTGATCTGGAAGAGAACCGACTCACGCCGGGCGCAGCGGAGTTTGTCGAGGAGCATTACCTACCCAAACTCTCCTACCAAGGCGCTCGTCGAGGGGGTGAGGTGCGGCGCTTCCTGGAGCAGGACCAGTACTTTGAGCCCAAGGGCCGTCACCGTCGGCTCGGCCGCTCCCTGGCCGAGATCATGGCGCCACGGTTGTCCAACGAGGAACGTCAGTTCTATGGGCAAGCTCTGATTCTCGGTTCTCGGGCGTCGGAGGATCCTACCCGCGGTAGGCAAGAGGCCCTGTGGCGGCATATCGATAAGATCAACTCCAACGAGCACTTCAGTTGGGCGGACCCGTTCAGCCATGCGGAGCTGGTCGAGATCTTCAAGAGAGCCAGAAAGGCCAAGCAAGAAGACCTGGTCATTCACCTCCATCAGATTCTCACTCTCGAGCCACTACTTGCCGCGATGGCCAGGCTGTTCTCACTACTCCTCCAGCGCAATAGAGCCGCAGTATCCGACGTCGCCTCAGAGCTTGAGCGTACCTGGGGCCCTGGGCTCACCCATCTGGACCTCGAATCTCTCGGCCGGCTCGAGCCCAAGCTGGTCGAGATCCTCAGCGAGGACGGCGCGGCACGGGTTCGACGTTTGGCAGCTCACCTGCATGATGGACGGTTTCTCGAGGCCGTCGATCTGGCGTGCAAGCACAACGCAGCCGTTATGAAGTCGCGAGGCGGCGCACCCTGGATCAGTATCGAGAACCGCCGCTTGCATGTCCGGCTGCGAGAGCACGGAGGTCCCCTGCCGGAAAGAAACGAACTTCCCTTCCTCTGGACGAGCACCTATTTCATTAACGCTCTCAAGACCCTCGGCAACCTGGTCTACGGCAAGGGCGGATGATGACTACTGCGATCCCCACAGCCGTTCTGTCTGACCGCCTCGACGAAGCCATCGGTGGGCGCACCGTCAAGGCAGCTGTATTCCTCACCTTCGTATTCGAGCCAGGTTTCTTTGAAGAGGAAATCCTGCCGCTGCTCTTCGACCAAGCTTTCTCGCACCACAGCAAGCTCAGGCTGATCCAACTCGAAGACCGATTGCGTTCACTCGGCGATGTAGCCGTCTATTACGACCGCAACGCCCTGGACACCACTGGCGCGTCCTCGGTGCTCGACTTCGAGCGGATCCCGCTGGAACGCCCAGGTGGCTGCTTCCACCCCAAGGTCGTACTCCTCCTGCTCGAAGAGGAGGACGACGAGGGAGAGAAACGACCTTCTCTCCTCCTTACAGTTCTCTCCGCCAACCTGACTCGCAGGGGCTGGTGGGAAAGCGTAGAGACAGCCGTTTTGCACGAGATCAAGGCAAACCAGCGGTCGAGCCTGCGCCGTGATCTCCTGGACCTCATTCGACTTGTTCGCCGATCAGATCGGACCGGTTTCGAACATCGAGCTCTCGAGAAAATCCGTAAGTTCGTCGTTCATCAGACGATTGATGAGCGCTACAGAACAACCTCGAAAGTACTCAACCCCAGACTCTTCCTCGGCCAGAAGCCCCTAACTGACTTCCTGGCAGAGGTGATTCGCCCCCGCGCCGGCGAGTTCAACCTCGAGATCATCTCCCCCTACTTTGACAAACACGAGGCCAAGCCGCTCACGGCATTGATCGAGGTGCTGCAGCCCCGCGAGACCAGGATCTACCTGCCCACCGGAGACCAGGGCGAAGGCCAATGCTCGGCCGAGTTCTTCGAGTCCGCCACCGCAACAGCTGGCGCAAAGTGGAGCCAACTGCCCCGGGCGGTGATTCAGCGCTCGAGCCAGGGTACCGAGGCCGAACTCGATCGATTCGTGCATGCGAAGGTCTATCGGCTCTGGTCCAAGACTGAGAGGCGAGAGATCTTGTTGATCGGCTCGGTCAATCTGACGACAGCCGCTCACAGTCACAACCGGGCCGGCAACTTCGAGGCTTCCCTTCTCTTCGAGGCGGCAGGCGACACAAGCTATAAGTTCTGGCTCAAGCCTCTCGAGTCGCCAGAAGACCTGGAGTTGCGGGCAGATCCGAATAGTGAGGACGACGCCGACCTCTCCGTCGCGCCGCTGAGCCTGCGCTACTCGTGGGCGAGCCATCGCGCAGACTACTTCTGGGAAGGTCGAATAAGGGGTCCAGTCGAACTCTACTCAGGCACCCATTTGGGCACGATAGACCCGGTTGAAGCGCGGGCCTGGCATCCGCTCAACGAGACCACTTCCTCAGAGCTTGCTCGGATCCTCGAGAGCACCAGCTTCGTCGAAGTACGGTGCGGCGGACAGACCATGGGCACGGTCTTGGTTCGCGAGGAAGACATGGCCAAGAAGCCCTCCATTCTGATGACGCTCACGGCCGAAGAGATCTTGCGATATTGGTCCTTGCTCTCGAGCGAACAGCGGGAGGCTTTCCTGGCCGCGCGGGCGGCTGTGATGGGCCTCTGGGGTGACTCGGCAACCACGATCCAGACTCCCTTCAAGTTGCAGGCGAACACCATGTTCGACCAGTTTGCCGGCATCTTCCATGCGTTCAACAGACTCGAACGGCACGTCGTCGGGTCGATTAAGAAGTCTGACTTCCGGGAAGCCGAGTATCGGCTCTTCGGCAAGAAGTACGATTCACTCCCGGTTCTCGTCGACAAGGTCCGCGAGGACAAGGACGAGGATCCCACTCAGCGCTACGTCATTCTTCTCACCGCCTTTCAGCTCCTGGAGGGTCTCAGGCAGCGCTTTCCTGGCTTTTTTGAGCAACACGAGGAGGACACCAGCGAGCTCCGCCGGCAGTTGGAGGGCTACAAGAAACTGCGCGAGCACTTTGACTTCGCAACGAAGAAAGAGCGCGCTCAGTTCTTTAAGTGGTTCGAGAAGAGCTTTTTGACCCCCGCCGCGGTGCCGCGATGAGAGAACTGTCGACCATCTCAATACAAGCCGCCCGCAAGCTGGTTGACTTCCGAGGCGGGGCGATCCTCAGCGAGATCGCGGAGGGTCAACTGGAAGGCGCCGTTGCGATACACAACTTGCTGGCCCGCAAAGGCTTCGCCTACCTGGCCGACGAAGTCGGCATGGGCAAGACCTACGTAGCGTTGGGCGCTGTAGCCATGTTGCGCTACCTCAACCCAGGGTTCCGCGTGCTCTACATCGCCCCCAGGGAGAACATTCAACGCAAGTGGATCAAGGAGCTTCGCAACTTCGTGGCGAGCAATTGGCTCCACGCGGATCAGAGAGTCCGCACCGTGCAGGGCACTCCCGCCGTGGGCATCGCGTTCTGCGACGGCCTGATGGACTGGACTCGTAAGGCCGTTCTCGACCCAAACCGCAACTTCTTCACTCGGCTGACTAGTTTCAGCTTGCCGCTACTCGACGATCCGTCGACCTGGGACCCCAAGCGAAACGAGCTGCTCGACCTTCTCCCCCTCAGCGAGAGGGCGAGAGTCCGCGCCTGCTTGAAGACCCAGGACAAGGAAACGTTCAAGCGCAACTACGGGCTCGCCCTCAACACGCTGCTCCCCCACTACGACCTGGTGGTCGTCGATGAAGCGCACAACCTGAAGCGCGGGCGGGCTTCGGGAGCCTCCCGCAACCAGCTAATACAGTTCGTTCTGGGCACTAGCGAGAGTGAAGAGAGCGTTAGCTGGCTGGGGTACGGCAAACGCTTCGAGCGTTTGCTGCTCCTGTCGGCTACCCCTCTAGAGAGCGAGTACAAGGAACTTTGGAACCAGCTGGACCTCTTCGGCTTCGGCGAAACGGTGGCGGAGCTGGCGCATCGGGAGGTCACCGAAGAACAACAGCAGAGAGTCGCCGCGAGTTTTCTCGTTCGGCGCCTGGCCAATCTGCAGATCGGTGGCCGGCGGCACACCAAAAACATGTACCGCCGCGAATGGCGCGGGGGAGGCTGCCTGGAGCATGACGAGCCTCTCGAAGTACCCGATCAGCGCCAGCGCTTGATCGTGGGCCTGGTCCAGAAAAAGGTCGCCGAGGTTCTCGGAGATCCTCGTTTTGGGGCGAGTTTCCAGATAGGGATGCTGTCCTCCTTCGAGAGCTTCCTCGAGACAGCCGGCGCGATCTCCCAGGACGAGTCGAACTTCGATCAGAAAAACCAGAGCGACGACAAGATCGAGCGCGAGGGTGTCGACCGCCTGGCTGTCGGCGAGCTAGCTCACTCCTACCACGAGATCTTTGGCGAGCCGATGCCTCACCCGAAGATGGATTCGATCGTCGAGAGCCTGACTTCGGCCTTTGTGACAGGGGAGAAGACGCTCGTGTTCGTGCGCAGGGTACGTAGCGTCGATGAACTGGCGGAAAAGCTAGCTCGCGCTTACGACAAGCACCTCATCTCCTACCTGGAGGCGGAGCTCCCGAAGACCGCTCTACCGAGGTTTCGACAGGCGGTGAGCCTCTACGAGAGAGAACATCTGGAACTGGACTCTCCACCAAGCAGCGAAGAGGCCACCGGCGACCTCGATCATGAGCCCGAGGACCAGCTATTGATCGAATCGGAGGGTGTCGACGACCGAGGCGGGAGAGATACGTTCTTCTCCTGGTTCTTTCGCGGCGACGGACCCAAGGGTTACCTGTCTGGAGCGGCATTCAAGAAGAACCGACTCCGAGGGGAAGGGTCGGTCTATTCGACACTGTTCGAGGACAACTACGTCGCGGATCTTTTGGGGGCGCCTCGCGACGTCGTGGACTCGTTGGCGCATGTCCTGGGGCGCGATTTGGACCGGACTATCCAGGGTCTCCGCAAACTCGCCTACAAGAGAGTCAGCGAGACGGAGCGCAAGAAACACCCTCGACTCCGGATCTTCCACGCGTACCAGGAAGCGGCCCTCGTTCTGCTGTCCAGATCAAGCGATCTGAGTCGACCGGCCAAACTCATCCATCGCCTTCGTTACTCCGGACAGCCGCTGACTGCGGCGAAAGACGTACCTTCCAGCTTCCCGGACCCGCACGAGTTCCTGAACACAGAGACCTTCTTCACCCTCCTGCGGCAACGCGCGTCTCTCTACGGAGCTCTGTGGCCGCAGGCCGAAGGTCTCTCAGACGAAAAGGCGTTTCTCGACCGCGAGCGGCGAAGAGAGTTGCTCTCCGCCGCAACGCGGCTCGGTCACAGCCTCATCGACGTCTGGCTGCTGGCCATCAAGAGGATCGGATCCCTTCGTCTACGGGCGCAGCAGGATCGCGAGAACGCCGCAGAGCTTGCCAGCGACTTCCTCGATCGTCTCGAGTCTCAACAGGATTCACCCGAGAAGTTCACGGCGTTCAGAGAGCTTCACCAGATCGCGCAACACCACGACCTGATCCACGCTGTGAACTTCCCCGAAGCCAACGAGGCCGCGATCCGCGAGCTTCCTCGGCTCTATGCGCGATCCTTGGGAGAGCAGACGCCCGTGGCCGGAATGTCCGGCGGTGTCAACAGCGTGGTCGTCAAGCAGTTCCGACTCCCTGGATACCCGTTGATTCTCATCTCTACGGACGTACTCCAAGAGGGAGAGGATCTACACACCTTCTGTGCCCGGGTGATCCACTACGGCATCAGCTGGACACCGTCCGCGATGGAACAGAGAACAGGAAGGGTGGACAGGATCGGCTCCCTGATTCACCGACAACTGCAGGGCCTCGCAGAAGCACCAGGGCCGGACAATCTTCTGCAGGTCTACTACCCCTATTTGAGCGACACGGTCGAGAGACTCCAGGTATCACGGGTCCTCGAGAGGATGAATCGGTTCCTGCTGCTCACCCACAAGGGCATCGGAAAGCTGAGCGACGCCAGCAAGATCGACATGAGGGCCGAATTCGCCCGGGTCCTTCCCAGCGTTGCGTCTATCGACGAACCCCTGGAGACGGCCTTCCCGGTTTCTAAGTCGCTCCTGAAGGGTGGCCGTGTTTCGGCCGAGGCCTGGCGTAAGACCGGGCGGCTCACGCGTCATCTCCGGCGCTTGGTGCGTCTGCTCAAGAAGGAGCTTTGCGTGGAGTGGGACGGGCAGGATGACGCATCCGCCTACGGCACGGTGCTGGTGAGCGGCCAGCGCCTGGTGCTGGCCGACGCTGGCCCGGTAGTTCCCGATCATGAGGAGATCCGAGTGCAACCCTTCGTGCTCTTTCTCAGGAGCTCAATCCACCAGGACGCCTCGCTCCTCCACCTCCTCAGTCCGGTCGGCAAGCTCGCCGCCGACGACGATCTGCACGTCGATCTCGCCTCTGCTGGTCGAGAGCTCGGCGGAATCAAGATCTGCACCACCCGTGCCGGCGAAGCTGACGCCTACTCCTTAACCGTGGAGGGCGACTTGCTCTTCGATCCCGAGTTGACTCAGCTCGAAGAGGTCATCGGACTCCTCGAGAGAGTCTGTGTCGGAGCGGATCAAGTCGAGCGTCGCCATACCCAGACCGACCAAGAGATCGAGGTCTTCCGCAAGGACCTGCACGAGGAGGCTCGACGTGCCGCTCATTAGAAAGCTCCTCGGCAAACGCAGCGTCAGCTTGCCCGACGGCCTCAGAATTCAGTGGTCGCCCCGCCTCATCACCGTCTCCTTCCCCAACGACCGGCACCAGAAGATCCACTACGCGCTCAAGGGCGTTCGCTACCACTTCACCAGTCGAGTCGTCCCTCCAAGAGTCGTCAAGGAGCTAGGCCTGGGCCGCGTCTCGAAGGAGCTTCTCCTTCGCAACCGAGTGACGGAGGTCGTGACGTTCGGCCTGGGCCCGAGACAGGGCGTTGACGCCTGGATCATCCAGCGGGCCGACACCATGCAGAGAGAGGAGCTGCTCTATTACGTGGCGCTGCTCGCGAGAGAGGCAGATCGGCTGGAGTTTCTGTTCACGGGGAGGGATCGTTACTGAGGATCAGCGAACTACGAACGTCTGAATCTCTGAAGCAGGGCCATTGTCAGGGAGTAGGTATCCGCCCGTGCCTGGATCACCTATAAACCTTGACTCCCGGTTCAAGAACTGCGCACCCAACCGATAGGCCATAAACGCGTCCAACGCGTCATCGTCTACTCCCGCTTCCTCGGGAAACCCAAGTCTCTCGGCGATGGCAGCCGGTACCCCCGCGGTCGCCTTCGAACCCTTGTAGCGGGGAAATGGCTCCTCGAGTTCGAGCTCAATCCAGAGCGCAGCAAGCGCAACGGCGGGATGGGTCTCCATAACGAGACCGCGGCCGGGCTCGGGCTTCTCGAGCGGTGCCGAGTAAGGTGCCAACCCAGCGATTCTCTCGCCGAACGGGAGGCCCAGCACATGGCATGAATGAACCCAGTGTGGGCAGCCGGAAAAAGGGCGGACGGAAACGGCCCCTTGCTGGATGCGGCCTTCGCGGACGTTCTTGGCGACCCATGCTCGAGCAGCGCGATCGAAGGGCCTGTCCGAGAATCCCTCGGCCGGATCGAAGGCCAGTGGAGAATCCCACGCCACCAGCAAGCCGGAGTGCGGCTGAAGATGCTCGGCCAGGAACTCCCGAACCTGCCCAGCAGGTACCCTTTGGCAGCCATCGGCACTCCACACGGCTGTTGGTTTCTTCGGTGCCGGGTCGATGCCCAGAACACGAACACCTGCTGAAGCTCCCGAGTCCATGCCACTCATCCTAGTCGAATCGATGCCAAGAGACCCGAGATCCTAGAGACTCAGTTCTCTGTTGTTACACCAACTCGGGAGCGAATGCCGAGTTGAACCAACTGATATGAAGTGGCGGCCTGTCAAGGGGCGACGAAGGCTCTAAGACTACGAAGCTCGGACTCCGTCAAGCATTTCTCGAACGTCTTTGGCTTGAAGGTGTTGGGGTGGGGTAGAAAGACGAAATACCGAGCACGGCCACCAACCTCGATCGGCCCCGCCAGGGCTCCGCCTTCCACGGCCAGCCGCTGCCGAACCATACGCTCGCAGTGGGCGCCGAGACAGACGATTGCCGTGGCAGCCGCTACCCGCAACAGAGGCTCGAAGTACCTCTCAGTACATTCCTTGAGCGCCTCCCATACTCCGGCCTCTTGCTGCGAACAGCAGTGCACGACTTCGGAGAGCGCGTAATCATCACCGGGGCGCACCTCCTCCTTGGAGCACTCCAAGAGTTCGGCCGCCCGTCCTCGCACGGCCGCCCAAAACTGAACAGCGTGCTTTCGATAGGTGCCGTTTTTCTGAAGATTGCGCACCCCTCCGGTGATCCACGGCTGCTCGCGGTCCTCGTCGAACCTGCTGGCGTAGAAATCAAGGATCTCGTCATCCGACCAGCTCTGTGTTGGAGCCAGCTCAACCCCCGTAATCGAGGGATTCGAGCTCAAGAATAGGATAGGCGCCGTTTCAATACGTCCACTCCAGGGCTCGGGCACATACTGATCCGTAATACCTAGATTTTGCTGATGGCGGACGATCGTCGAACAAGGATGATCAGGATCAGGACGTCCTTGGCAGTGCTCAACGATCGGGCAACGAGCGATTGCCAGGAGGATATCTCTCATTGGACAATTCACTCAGATTCGCTGTTCAATACCGGAAGAGTCTCCAGAGCACGCATCATCGCTTCAGGTTGTGAGTCCAACATTTCCCAATGTGGTACTCGTCGACACATCAAGACATGAAGATCGACATCGATCAACTTGTGCGCGTTGCCCTCAAGGACGTTGACCGTGCCGTCAAAGGGTGGCTGGCCGGCAAACCTCACGATGAGGTCGCCCTGCTCAACCGATTGACTGAAGTTCTTAGCCGCCGAAGACGAGGATGCGATGTGGGCGATGGGAGGCGGGTAGTGGCTCGCTGCTCGACCTACGTTCTACACCGGGAGGGACAGTGCCAGACCGATGCCTACGGCTCCGATCTGGCGGTGACACTTTCGATGAATGGCATTTCATCAACAAAGACAGCTCTATTTCAGCTGAAGCGCTGCTCGGATGGACAGTGTCGTATCGAGCGAGAGCAGCTGTGTACTGCCCTCTCGAATGATCTCACCTCTCCTCGGTCGTATGTTGTTGCGGTCGACGACCATGACGGCTCTGTGCGCCTTCAGTTGGCAGAATCCTTATTCAGCCAAGGCAAGAAGCAGGTGTCATCTCCGACGTTCGAGACAAGTAAATGGGAATCACTTGATGCGTGGCTTCGCCAATGGTCTTTGTGCGAGGTTGGGCCTGTAAGCGAACCGGGGAAGGGACCAACGATAGAGGACTTGCTCCACGAACATCGTATCGAGGCGGACGAAGAACTCCGCTTCGGGGAACTTGCCGAGCGAAGCTTCGGCTTCCGTCCTTCTCTGGTCTGGTTGGTCTTCAGGTTCTCAGAGAAGCTCCCGCTGAGGGGCGGCAGTGAGGGAGGAGCCTAGGCAGACGAGTCCCAACCCTAGTCACTCATGTGCGTACATACCTGGAGCAATTCCCGTGAGGTGAAGATCCCCGTTGGCACCTTCGGCGACCATCGCTACAATACCGGAATCCTAGCTCCGCTATCTGGGGACCACGGAGCGCGGCCTGTGGTAGAGGTATCTACAACGATCTCCGACCTGCGCGCCGTGATGACGACAGACAGACAGCATCCACATCCCGAAAACCTCCTCGGCACGCCAGCAGAGCGCGTGCTCGAGGCCCTGCCGCAGTCGACCTCCGATTTGCTTGAGGGCCTGCTGGCAGAGGATCTCATCCCTGCCAGAGAACTTCGCGCCCAGATCCCCACCTACATTGATGAGCTTGAGCTCTCGACCAGAAAGCACGAGTTCCTCGACATCGGGTTGGCGAAGAAGGTTGCCGGCCAGTGCCTGGGTCTGCTCGACGGCATCGATATCGACACCTCAGAGGAAACACGGAGCCTGATCCAAGCGGCTGTCCGCTACTTCATTCTCGACGACGACGCGGACAGCGACAAAGAGTCGCTGATTGGTTTCGACGACGACGCGCGAGTCGTGGAGCTCGTGGCCCGAGAGATCGGCCGGGAGGATGTCCTTGGCTAAGCGGGGGTCGACACGCCCTAGCGAACGAGCGGCGGGGAGGCTTGCCTAGTGGCCGTAGCTTCTATCGATCCCATCGCCCCGGGCGCCCGCGTTGAGATCCGCGACGAAGAGTGGATCGTCAAGAGAACGAAATTCGCACAGCCCGGCGGCCTTGCGGTCCATGTCACCGGCACCTCCGAGCTAGTTCACAACAAGGACGCCATCTTCATCACCGACCTCGACGACGTCCGCGTTCTCAGGCCCGAAGAAACCAAGCTCGTCCACGACGACTCCCCCCGCTACCGCAAATCCCGCCTCTACCTCGAAGCCCTCCTCCGACGCACGCCGCCAACCGACACCGACGCGACGATCCACATCGGCCACCGTGCCGCCATCAACCGCATCGACTACCAGCTCCAACCCGCGGCAAAAGCGCTTCGCCAACCGCGGCCCCGCATCCTCATGGCCGACGGCGTTGGCCTCGGCAAGACGATCGAAGTGGGCATCCTGCTTTCGGAGCTGATCAAGCGGGGTAGGGGAGAGCGCATCCTTGTCGTTGCGCTCAAGTCGGTGCTCACGCAGCTGCAGGAAGAGTTCTGGGCACGCTTCACGATCCCCCTCGTGCGGCTCGACTCGGTGGGCATTCAGCGGGTGCAGTCGCGGATTCCCTCCAACATGAATCCCTTCTACTTCTACGACCGCGTGATCATTTCGGTCGACACGCTCAAGCGCGATCAGAAGTACCGTCGCTATCTGGAGGAGTGTCACTGGGACGCAATCGTGATCGACGAGTGTCAGCATGTCGCACTGCGCGCGAAAGTGGGCGGCCTTCAGGAATCGCAGCGCGCGCGCCTCGCCCGCCTGCTCTCGCGCACCAGCGATGCGCTCATTATGACCTCGGCCACCCCCCACGATGGCCGCCCGCAGAGCTTCGCGAGTCTCATGCGGTTGCTCGAGCCTACCGCCGTCGCCGACGATGAGAACTACACGAGCGACGAGGTCGAAGATCTGTTCCTACGCCGCTTCAAGAAAGACATTGCGCACGAGGTCCCCGACGCCTTTCAGGACCGCGAGACTGCGCTCGAAAAACTCAACGCCTCCGACGCCGAGGACCGCGCCTTCGAATACCTCTCAAAGATCGAGTTCAAGACCATCGCTCGTCAGCGCGGCAGCAAGGGCGGCGGCAAAGGCATCCTCTTTCGCACGCTCCTCCTGAAGGCCTTCCTGTCATCGCCCGCAGCGTGTTCGTCAACAATCGAGAACCGCCTCAAACACAAACGACTGGCAGAGGACGATCCCGACGCCGTCCACGATCGCCAAGCCCTCGGGGAGCTCAAAGAAATCGTCGACGCAGTGACCCCCGACGAGTTCAAGAAATACGTAGCACTTCGCAAGAAGCTCGCAGACTTCGGCATCGGCAAGCGGGGTAACGACGAACGCATCGTTGTGTTCTCCGAGCGCATCGACACCATCAAGTATCTCACCGAGCACCTCACGAAGGACTTCAAGCTCAAAAACAACCAAGTAGAGGTGTTCCACGGCACGCTCGATGACGTTCGCCAGCAGGAGCTGGTCAAGAGCTTCGGCACGGAGTCGAGCCCAATCCGGCTGCTCATCTGCTCCGACGTTGCTTCCGAGGGCATCAACCTCCATTTCTATTGCCACCGCATGGTGCACTTCGATTTGCCGTGGTCGCTGATCACGCTCGAGCAGCGCAACGGGCGTATCGACCGCTACGGGCAAACCAAGCAGCCGCTCATCGACTACCTCCTCACCATTCCTGGCGATCCCGACCTTCAGGGCGATCTCCGCGTGCTCGAACGCCTCATCGAAAAGGAGGAGTACGCCCACAAGAACCTTGGCGATGTTGCGTGGCTGCTCGCCCTGCATGAAGACAAGGCCGAAGAGGAGCACATCGCGCACGGGATCGAAGACAGCGAAGCGGCCGAGGAGATCATTCCCGACGAGCCCGAGCACACAGACTTCATGGCGATGCTCTTTGGCAAGGACATGCCCAAGGAGGATGTCCCCGAGGTTCTCGAGCACCCTCTCAGCCTCTTTCTCGACGACCTCACGTACGCTCGCGAGGCCTTTGGCGAGATCCTCGACGACGACAGCGATCACATCGAATGGCACGACCACCTCGATGGATTCACCGTGAATCCTCCGGAGGACCTGGAGCGCCGCTTCGACTACCTCCCGAGGGAACTGCGTGCAGCATCTAGGGAGCTCAAGCTGACGACGAGCCCCGAGCGCGTAATGGAGTCGTACGCAGAGTGCCGTCAAGACGAGTCGCGCTGGCCCGAATGGCAGCTCTTCTGGGAGCAGCACCCCGTCGCAGAATGGCTCAACGATCGCGTGCTCGGCAGCTTCGAGCGGCACGAAGCGCCAATTCTCCGCGTCGCCAAAGGACTCGAGGCTGGCCAGCGCGTCGTGGTGTTCCAGGGCGTCATCTCGAACCTGAGAAGCCAACCTGCGGTCATCGACTGGTTTGGCGTGCGGTTTGGTCCCGGCGAATCCGCCGACATTGTGCCGCTCGCTGACCTCATCAGCGATACCGGCCTGCAAGAGGACATCGCAAACCCAGGCACTGGCATCACAGATGAGCTGACCGATGAGCTCACAGCACTCCTCGAGCCTGCTGTTGGCCATGCCGAACGCCGTATGAGGAAACTGAGGGAGCAACGTGCGGGCGAGCGCGCCGAGCCGCTCCGTGAGGGTATCCGTAACCTAACCCGCTGGCGCGACAGATCACTCGACGATCTTGCGAAGTGGCGTGCCTCGATGGCCAACCGCCAGGGCTTCCTCCGCAAAGACCAGCAGGAGCGCCACACGCGGCGAAAGACATACATCGAGAAAACCTACGAAGCGCGCCAGCGGTGGGTCAACGAAGCTATGAGGACGACCGAAGAACCCTACCTGCGCGTCGCCGCCGTCCTGATCCAAGTGGAGCCCTGAGCTATGGCCCTCGACCTCACCGGCATCGAAAACGTCGAGTTCTACTCGGGCCACTATCTCGACGCTGTCCTCGAGGGCGACCTCAAGGCTCTCTTCAAGCGCTGGGCGGA
>SDBT01008770.1_pt1 | contig 16475 bp, 17 predicted proteins | sample 2277101 | NCBI WGS metagenome assembly SDBT01 (sample SAMN10404973, study PRJNA504765) | marine sediment metagenome | isolation source: marine sediment core GS10_PC15, 103 cmbsf | place: Arctic Ocean: Southern Knipovich Ridge | collected 2010 | reverse complement strand
TACCCCACCATTATCTGGAAGCTCAGTTCCATACAGGTAGATTGCCAAATTATTCTCAAGATATTCTTTTTCTTCACTTGGCAGCCAATCTAAAGCGTGTTCTACAATCCAATCATGAGTTCCGTAATCTGGGTTGGAAGGAACATCACTATATCCTCCATTACTCCAAGCAAAGACTTGAGGTACAAACACGGATAAAATGAGAATAAGAGATAATGAAACTAAAAGATGCCTTTTTAATGATTTCTTAATTGTCATAAGAAGGTCAATAAACCTTAGTTTTTGATAAGATAAATACTTAATTATCAATAATGAGCTGAATAGATTTCTTAAAATGGTTATAAAAAATAAACTAGTCACCTAAAATACGTTGAATATTAAATAAGAATGTGTTATTATGGAAAAATTGGATAAAGCCTATTTGGAAGTTTTAGAGTTCTGCAAACACCCTCACAGATTAAATGACATCATTTATAGTGATCTGGGTAAGAGATTAGAAGCAATAGAAATAAGCTTACCTAACGGTTTTCTTGTCTGGTGGAAATATCTATCAAAGATAGTACAAGATTTAGAAAAGATGGAGTATCTTGCTCGAAATAAAACTGGTGAATATTACACATGTGTGGAGACATCAAAATTCTATAAAGAATAAACATACACGCTATTCATGATTTCATTTTTTAATGAAGATTTCTTCAAGTGAAGAAAAGTAATGGACCCTGAGAACCAATTCTTAATAGAACAGATATTAAGGTCATAAACCAAATATCTAATGATTACAAGGTATTTTACTTATTGTCCTAGTAATACACGTTTTAAAATACATAAGATGGGTTACGGCCGAGACACTAACATCAACTCTTCTGATTTTAGTGCTTGACAAACGGCAAAGAATTAGCTTCGAGCTTTTTCTTCGTTTTTTACTTTCGGCTGGGGTGTATTAGAAGAAAAACGTTAACCTTGTTTATATCACACATTTAAATGTGGGTAAAACGCTGGGTAATTGGTAAATTTAATGGTAGAGATAGTTTATAATTATAGGTTTATACCCAATCATTCCATAAAATTAATTAAGTGTATGCTGAAATGTTTAAGATTTTCTTCAATTACACATTAACCTAAGATGTAAACAGAAGAGAACATTAGAAACTATCTTAAAAGTTAATTTAGACAAATAATGCTCGGTTCTTCGCAAGATGGATCTATAAGATCTAATCTGGGAATAATCCTTATTTATTATGCGCTAAGTCTTGAATCATCTATCATTTTTTTGACATAGAAAAGAATTGATGTTTAAGAAAAGATCATTAAAGATGTATTTTTTTATAAAATAACGGGTTAGGATGTAGTTAATGTGGAATAGGCTTCTTTGGCCCAATTTGGGTTATTGTTTAAAGCTCTTCCAATCGCTACAAAGTCTGTTTTTCCCTGGTTAACGAGGGAGTCTGCAAAAACGGGATCTTTGATTCCACCAACGCCTATTACCGGAATCTGGACTACGTTTTTAACCGCGATTGCGTAAGGTATAAAAAATCCTTGTATTCTGTCTTGTAGATTCTGAGGTTGAATTCCGCCGAGGCCTGCACTGACATCAATCACTGCAATACCAACCTTTTCCAGTTGTCTTGCAACTTTCAATCCGTCTTCGAGTTTAAGTCCACCTTCCAGCATGTCTGTAACTCCCAGTCTGCAAAAGACGGGTACATTCGGGATAGCATCTAAAACTTTCTTTGCGACCTCAATAGGGAAACGCATTCTGTTCTCGATCGAGCCACCGTACTCATCACTTCTATGGTTGCTGAGGGGTGATAAAAATTGACTGTTAAGAAAAAAATGGGCGCAGTGAATCTCAACAGTGTCGAAACCTACTTTAAGAGACCGAATAGCTGCTTCAGCGAACGCATTGCCGATTCGATCTATATCTTCCATTGTCGCTTTCCTAGGAGTCTCCGCATCTTTCTTTTCAGGGATCGGTGAGGGGGCTATAGTCTGTTGACCGGTGACTTTACTAGTAGTCCACCTACCCGCATGGTTCAATTGAAGAATAGCTTTGGACCCCTTCTCGTGAATCGCATCTGTCAACTTTTTCAGACTTGGAATATTCTCATCGCTTGATATGTCAAGTTGCTTCTGTAGTGATCTTCCGTCTTGTGAGACAAACGCTTGTTCGACTATTATTAAGCCCACGTTTTCAGCAAGGGCAGCGTAACGTTTGATAAGCTGTAGGCTTGCTTCACCGTTGTCACTTGCTGTTCCCGAAGTAATCGGTGGGAATACAATTCGATTTTTAATATGTAGAATACCTAAATCTATAGGGCTTAGAAGACTCATTTTATTTTTCCCCTTTTTTTTAAACTTAAGAATGGTTATTTAGAAATTATTTGTTGACTTACTTATCCTTTTATGGATAATGTGCGCTGGAATTATGTTAATCATAGCTTGAGAGAAATTAAAGATCGCTAGGGTAGGGAGGAGACCGATCACAATTGCTTCAGGTGTCTTGTAGAAGAATTGGAGCATGAAATAGTTCGCAATTGTCATCACGGCTACTCTGGTAAATGATGCGACTGTTGCTTTGACTATGATATTCTTTTTGATCAAGGCATATGCTAATAAAGTTGAGAGTTCAGCAATTATTTTAAATAATCCTCCAGATATGCCTCCGCGAAGGAAAATGATCGCTGTTCCAATTAGACATGTATAAACTGCGGTTAATGGTCCATAAAGTAAGAGGCTGATCATCATCGGAATTCCTGTTATGTCCCATGTGACTCTGGGATATAGCGGGAAGGGTATGTCGAATGGAGGTCCAGGCACTACTTCAAAAAGGAATGAGAGAGCACCAAGTATACTAGCTACAGCGATCTCTCTTGTTCCAATCTTCAATATTAGTCACTACTTCTAAAGTTGAGGAATAGTAGTTTAGCTAACTAATATTTATCTTTTTAGTAACATAATGTTTCTTTATTGTCTTATTTTGTTTGCAATTTCAATAAGTTTCTCTATCAATTCCTTTTTCTTCAATGATAACACTCGAGATCGACCTACCTCATAGATTTTCAATAAGCCAGTTCGCTGTAGGACTTTAACATGTCGGTAAAGCGCTGCATAATCCATGTTTAATGCTGTAGCTACCGCTTTAATGTGTAAAGGACGTTTCGTTTTATTAATCAAAAGAAGTATTCTAATTCTGGTATCGTTACCTAGGGCGTTAAAGATCATTGAAATTTCTATTCTTTCATCCTTTTGCATTGATTACATCAACCAATATTTACTATACTAGGCCTCACTTTATGACTTTTTCGCAAACTATTATTTTCTACAATAAAAGGTTATTATTTTTTGTAAGGAATAATAGTTTTACAGAACATTAACTTTTTACCAAAAAGCGGGTTTTATGTAATCGTTCCCAGCAGCTTCGGGAGAACCGATGACTATTCTGTGGTAGGTTCTTCCATCTTGTTTATTTTCAACCTTTTCTAATTTTCCTCTGCAAAGGAGATATTCACCATCGTAGACAAGATCTTTGTAAAGTCCTTCATAAGTTATCACTTCTTCAATTCTTTGAACATTTGGTCCAAAAAATATTTGGACATCTCGAACTAAATAGACTGCTGGCATGTATATCGCGTCGGATGAGTTGATCACTTGTGCTTTAGCTTCAATAATTCCCATAGGTGTAAAACTTGTATCACCATATTTCTTCAATGTCTCTTTTTCAGTTTTTATTGGGTGTATGGAGAAAAGTGTGCCTTTAAACGTGCCACGGTTCCATCTTCTTTGATAAATTTTATACGTTTCTTCTATTGTTAGGGGAAAAAGCTCACTTTTTTTCTTACACCATTCCTTTAAGTTTTCATTAGTCAACTTTTTTATAGGACTTTTTTCTTGTTTCATGAGTTGTTGCAATGCCTCTTTTAGAGCAAAGCTATTCTTTTTACCGTAGACTGTTAAATCTATATCCGAAAAAGTTGGATTATGGATATTTATCAAAATAGAACCCGTTACTCCTAAGCAAGAAGATTGAACATTACTTGTTTTAGCTAAAAAATTAACTAAATCAATGGTCTTGTTTTCGAGTGTATCAAGATCTTTCTTCTTTGAGAGATTAATCAATCTTGCTTCTGGACAGTAATGTTTACGGATTCGGTTTATTGGTACAACTGAGAATATGATATTTTCAGCTTTTAACTCCTGAATATAATGTGGATAATGCAAAGCTAAAAAATTGAGGGTTTCCTTGAGATGGTTCATTGTATAGTACTTTAAAGCTCTCTCATAACGTCTTTTTCCACTTCCCCATTTTCCTGATCGTGAAGGGATATTCTTAAGATAAGCTATCACCCTATCCTTTGGGTGGATATTCCCAACTACTGTGAAGAAGAAGCCTTCCTCTGTCTCTAAATAGTCTCGATCTCTAAAACTTCTTTTCACTTACATCCTTCCTACAAGAAATAAGATAGTCTTGAGCGTTGCCTCCGACTAATATTCGGAAATATTCTTTATTTTTAGTCTTTACACATTCAAGTGTACCCCGAGTAATGATAAACTCACCACTCCGCACTTGTTGACAAAACCTCCCCCTGAAAGAAGCTACCTCCTTTAAAATAGTAACTTTATCTCCATCAATGAACTCAACATCTTCCACTAAGTAACGGCAAGGTGTAAAGATAGCCTCTGAATCGTCTATAATCTTCGCTTTAATTGTTCTTTGGCCTAATGATCTGTAACGTGTTTCTCCAAATTTATTCTTTACTTCATCCCAATCTTTTATATACCTTATAGAAAAGTCCCTACCTCGAAACTTTCCCTGAGAAGTTTTTCTAATTTCATGTCGATAAAAATCTTCAAAAGACATTGCCGTATCCTTAACTCGAAAAGAGTACAGTTTTTTTAAACCTTCAAGATCATAGGCTTTACAAAAACTTTTCTTATTCTCAAAAAATTCTTTTAAAGCTTTATTTATTTTGAGGCAATTTTGAATTCCATAAACGATGATATCGATGTCTGATGTAGATAAGTGCAGATTTACCATAACAGACCCTGAGATCCCAATTTTTTTCCTTGAAATTCCGGAGCCTTCTACTAAAAGGTTAAGGAATTCTAAAGCATCAGTCTCAACATCATCAACTTCTCCTTTTCTTAGTAAAAGATTAACTGTCTCTTGAGGTTTGTAATGATGTGTTACATGGTCAATGTGAACCTCACTTATTCGAACATTAAGCACTGGATCAACAATTAAATAGTGAGGATATTCTCTGTTTAGGAAATTTTCTCTCATTTTGAGGGCATAGACTTTGCGAAATCGTGAATCTTTTCTTTTACGTTCACCATTTTCATCAGGAATGTATCTTACAAAAGCAATTATGCGCTTTAAAGGGTGGATGAGACCCTTCACATCAAAGATTAGGCCTTCAATGGTCTCGATGAAGTCCCCCTCTCTACATTTCCGAGAATTCATTTTGAGTAAAACACCTCAATATTTTTTAAATCATTGCTTTTTTCAAGGTCTTAATCCGCAGATAATCGCTATTAAAAGGGAGGCAGCAGTCAGGTCAGCTGTGGTTCCTGGGTTTAATTTATGATCTAATCTAAGTTCTCTATCAAAATTTAGTAGAGCTTTCTTTCCTTCAACTGTCTTCAATCCTCCCATGTGAAGTATTGCCGCTGCTTTTCTAGATATTTCTTCTGCTTTTTTAAGTCCGATTTCTACAGCTTTAGGAATATCTTTAATCACATTTACGCCGACTTTCCGAGCGATAAAAGTATCGGGAAATTGAGCTAGGAGAGTAAGAAAAGTGTTAACTGTAGTTATATTGATATTTCCAGTCTCATTATAGACTCTTTTAATCGTTGAATAGCCTTTTGTAAAAGAGATTTTCATACCAGTTACCCATTCTTCTGATATTGTATCCCATTGAGATGAGACTTTCATCAGATCAAAGAGAGTCTGGCCAGAGTCCAATATTTTTTTTTCAACTCCTTTCTCGGTTAAATCTGGAGCATCAACACTTTTTAACTGTCCAAGACCTGCAGGGTTCACCTTTTTAATAGCCTCATAAACGTCAGTAGCATCCAAAGTAGTTGTTGCTTCCATTATTCGGCGGACATTTTCTCTTAATGAAACTTGGTCAATCTCTTCTCTTTGCGCAAATGTGTAACCTGCACTAGCTGAGAGTGGTATAAAGAGTAGACATGTGCCTAGATGTGTATTCCCATTCAAATGCCAAGCTTTGACATCTATGACCGATTTTTTAATATATTGTCCAATACCGATATCTTCAATCTTAATTTTACCAAGACCGGCTAGCATACCTTTGAAGCAAGATTCTCTATTAGCTGGACCTAAAGCTATCGAACCAGCTATGAACTGCTCAAAGGTCATATCGGAATAATCTGCTGTTCTGTGAACATTGCCCGGTTTTGGCCATCCACTAACCTCAAGAGCAGCTGCAAGTTGTGCTGATCTCATAATGTCGTCTAAGAAGTTAGAATGTTTAAATCTTAAAGTATTAGGGTCCATCAATGGTCACTCTAATCCAATATGAATTATCATCTACCTAAATACATAATCTTAATTAACCGATGTAATAAACAATTTTACTCTATTTTCTTTGAATACATTGAACATTATTTTAAGAAAAGATAGAATTAATAATTAGTTTTTTGGAAGCTTTCATTGCCAGACATGAAAAGCAGTACTTTAGCTAATTCTTCTCAAAAAATATATGTTAATGAAGATTAAATAATAAATGTAGTGAATAAAATGGTTATTTCTATAAAATGTTTAGCTCATGCTAGCTTTCAGATAAAGAGTGAACACAAAATCATTTATATCGACTTGGCGAATTCTGCAGAAACTTTGGAAAAAGCAGATTTAATTCTTGTCACTCATTCTCATGCAGATCATTGTGATCCAGAAAAAATTAATTTAGTGCAAAAAATTGAAACTGTAATCGTTGCTCCTCAAGATTGTATCTCTAAAATAGTGGGAAGAGTTAAATCAATTACATCTGGAGAAGAGTTACTGATCGATGATGTACGAGTTAGAGCCATTGAAGCATACAATGTAACGCGGTTTAGATCCCCCGGTAACCCCTATCACCCAAAAGGTTCTGGTGTCGGGTACATGATATTTGTAGACGGTAAGACAATTTATCACGCTGGAGATACAGATTTTATCCCCGAAATGCGACAACTTGGACATGTAGATGTGGCTTTACTGCCTACTGGAGATACATATACCATGGACAATGTTGAAGCCGCTGAAGCTGCCATCGTGATTAACCCAAAAAATGTGATACCTATGCATTGTTGGAGTACAACACGTGAAGATTTTAAAGAGAAAGTTGAAGCTGACTCAAACATCAAAGTTGTACTATTAAGAGACGGCGAAGAATTTCAATTAAAAAATTGAGAACAGAAAATGACTTAACAGATCCTAAAAGTATAATGATGTATATAGAGAAAATTTCTCACCATGAACGAAAAACAGATTGTTAGAGATGAGAAAACTATTGTCTGAAAATAAACTACAAAACAATAATAATACCTCTGAAGAGCCGATGCTCAAAGAGATTCATCACCTCGGTATTGTTGTACGAGACATCGAAAAAAAAGTAAAATATTTTACTGAAAAATTAGGTATTCCATTTAAAATTAGTACCATGGAACATTCAGGGACGCTTCATGGAGAACCCATGAAATATAAAGCAAAGATAGCTTTTGCAAAAATAGGTTCACTAACATTAGAACTACTTCAAACTGTAGAAGGAAATACCGTCTTTGAAGAATTCTTGAACGAACATGGTGAGGGAATTCACCATATCTCTGTACTTTCAAAAGAACCATTAGATGTTGAGATTGAGAAGTGCAGAAAACGTGGAATAAAAATTTTACAAATCGACAGATTAGCCCCTGAACAAGGAACAGTATATATGGATGTTCCAGGATGTATAGTCGAATTATTATGTTTTAAAAGACAGAAATAGGAGAAATTAAGATGATGCGAAAAAAAATAGATGCACAAGTCTCAAGACCAATGGGGATACGTCGCTGGCGTAAAGGAAGAGGTTTCAGTATCAAGGAAATTCGTGAGGTTGGATTAACCCTCCACAAAGCAAGGATGCTTGACTTACCCATAGATAAGAGAAGAAGAACATTACATGCTTCCAATGTTCAACTGCTTAGAAACCATTGTATCGTGATTCCTCTTACAGAAATTAAGGGTATTGGGAATGAGATCGCTCTAGAATTAAAAGAAGTAGGTATCACTTCAGTACAGGATCTAATTTACTGTGATGTCAATGTTCTCTCTACAAAAGTTAAGTCTTCCGCAGGAAGGTTGAAGAAGTGGCAATTGGCAGCTAGAATACTCGTTGAAAACTTATAGATCAACTAAAGTAAGATTCAATAGTTGAAGACTCATTTATTGGAAGAAGAATCTACCCAATTACTCTACTTCTTCCGGCGAAATCTCTATTTTTAATTTTCGATGAATTTTTATGTTTGAACTTATTGTATATCTGTTAAGGTTATCTTATGACTTTATTTACTGTTGATATAGAGAAATGTAATCGTGATCGTCTTTGTGTTGAAAACTGTCCTGCTCAAATTATCATTTTAGAAGATGGTGATCAGGTTCCTACTCCTTCAAAGAACGCTGACGAGATCTGTATTACTTGTGGGCATTGTGTAGCAATTTGTCCAACAGGAGCCTTATCACACAAGAATATGAATCCTGAGAACTGCGAACTTATCCAACGAGAATTATTACCTCGTCCAAAGCAAGTAGAACATTTATTACTATCTCGTAGATCGATTAGAACATATACTGATAAAACTGTAGATCGTAAACTCCTCACCCACATGATTAATATTGCTTCCGCTGCACCAACCGGAGGAAATAGTCAAACTGTCCAATGGCGCATTATTTATGACCCAGAAGAAGTACAGCGTTTAGCTGGAATAGTGGTGGATTGGATGCGGGATTCAATGGATAAGCAATCACAGTACGCTTCAAATCTTGGTCTTAAACGGTTAATTACAGCCTGGGATTCTGGGATTGATAGAATTTGTCGTAGTGCACCTCATGTTGTTATAGCTCATGGACCAAAAACTCATGGATCAACTTCCTCTTCTTGTACTATAGCCTTGACTTATCTTGAGTTAATCGCTTATGGGTCTGGTTTAGGTGCATGTTGGGCTGGTTATTTCACTGGAGCTGCTAATCTCTGGCCACCGATGATGAAAGCTATCGGACTTCCAGATGGACAACAATGTTTTGGAGCTTTGATGATTGGGTATCCCAAATATAAATATCGACGCATTCCACTTCGAAATCCAGCGAAGATAACATAGCATTAAGAATTATTACGCGCTTTATTTCACATTATTTTATTTATTTTATGATACAGAACTATCTTCAAATAGATTGTTACCTGATAGGTTGTTCTTTGAATATTATTAACAAAAAGAAAATAGGAAATAGATCTTAACATTTCACAGAAACTTGTGAATCTTCCAATAGATGTTTTTAAAATAATATGCTTTTCATAATGAACGTTTAACGAAAATTTCGTTATCCATTCTTAGAGTGTCATTAAAGACCCAAATTTCTCTTAAAACCATGTTTATTTATAAGGAAACGAAAAGGTTCACTTTATTTTTATCAAAGAAGCCAGACTCTTTCATATATAACATTTTTAGAGTGTAATATTATGTTCTGTATATGTAATGTAATCTATTTGTTACGTATGACATTTTAATAATGCTATACTTAAGAGAAATATCGAGTGCGAAGAGATTTTTCGGTTTACTTTCTAAAATAAAGCAAGTTAACAATTAATATTAGAATAGATAAACAAAATTATAATAATTGTTCACTATTAAAAAAACGCTGACATTCTCCACTTAATTTTTTTTAAAAAAAACAATGGGCCAATTATCTCGCAGATAACATCTTTGGGATCAAATTTTAGTCCCCAAACCCAAATGATTCCATAACCAGAGTGTTAATGAAAGATTTGAATGACTTCTTTGAATCCTATATTGAAGTTCTAAGAATGCGAATAGGAAAGAAACAAACCATTGAAACCTTGATAAGCGAAGAAGCACTATTATTAGCAAAATATTTACAAAATGAAAATACAGAGTGGCATCCTCGAATTACAAAAATAGCTCATATTTAAGATAAATTAACTATTATCTTACTAACTCGATTGTAGGGAAGAACAGAAACGATGAAAGCTGAAATTATAAGATGCTGGGAGACCAAAAATCCTCTTTTAATTGAATATCACGATAGGGAATGGGGTGTTCCAGTTCGTGACGATAGGAAACTGTTCGAAAAACTGTCACTTGATATTTTTCAAGCAGGTTTGAATTGGGAACTAGTACTGAATAAAAGAGAATCTTTCAGAAAAGCTTTTGATAATTTTGAACCTAAAATTGTTGCCAATTACTCTGATGAGAAAATAAATAGACTTCTTGATAATGCCGAGATAATTCGAAATAAACAAAAAATTAATTCCACAGTAAATAATGCTTATCGCTTTTTAGAGATTAAAAAAGAATTTGGATCTTTTAGCAACTTTATCTGGAGTTTTGTTGGAGGAAAAACAATTCACAACAAGTTTGCTAAATTAACTGATCATCCAAGTCAATCCAAAGAATCTATTGAGATGAGTAAAGAAATGAAAAGAAGAGGCTTCAAATTTGTTGGTCCAACGATTTGTTATGCATTTATGCAAGCTGTTGGACTGGTAAATGATCATTTGTTAAATTGTTTCCGTTATCGGGAAATAAGGGAAAATATGTGACAAGACAAAGTCCAGATGGAAAAAGATCAATTTAAGAAATGAAGAGATAATATGCTTTTTTGCTGATGCTCTCAGTTGAATCGAGAAAGTATAAATTATTTCTCTGTTTAGTAATCATTCTCAGAATACTTTTGTTGATGCTCTAGATTGAATAGAGAAAGTAAAAAAAAAATTCTCTCTAGTTATTAATTATCAAGGAATATTCTACACAATAATTAAGACTATCTTGAATTTTTGTTTTAAGACACAAGCATCTAGTATCAATCCATGGTTCTTCAGAAAACGGTTCTTAGCCTTCGCAGTTGCGACTTTCCTGACTTCATATCTGAAAAGTCAACTACCAACGTGGCAATGTCCGTATCCTTGTACTCAATTTTAGCTTGAGATAGAGAGCATTATGAATAAAATCTTTTCTGGCTTCTAAGGTTTAAAGCTTACGCCCAAGTAATACAACTTTTACACTACGTTTTACAAGTGCGACTGAAGCACCTCCTCTAATGTTTCAGGTCGCTCCAGTAATCAGTATTATTTGTTTATTTTTTATTGTTGATAACATCAATTGTAAGAGTCTTGTACTGATTAGTGATTAATAAATCACTGCGCGTTTAAAAATAGAGATATTAAGCCTATTGTTTTTATCACTTGTAGCGCATACGTTAAGTGTTTACTATTGCTCTCTTATCTGTTGTAGCTAAATGCGCATTTGTCTGCGCACGTGATTATGGTTTATCGTCTATTTCAATTATTGATAATAGGCTTTAATCTGCGGTCTCGTGAGGTAGTAAAGTACTACAACGCTGATAATGATGCTGAATAGACTTCCAGGGAGACTAAAGATCCCAGTTACGATGCTGATGGCTTGAAGGACCATGGTAATGGTTCTGGACCACGACTTGCCTGACCACAAGCCCCATGTCATGACGAATCCCACTATAGAGAGTATGAGTAATATTACGCCTACACCTGTCAAGAATGTTGTAGTTAAGGTGAGTATTGGTACACTTGTGAATGAAGACCATGGAATCTCTTTAAAAGCTTCCGCTAACTCTTCCTGAGGTATAAGATCCCAGCCGCCCGATGCAAGAAATGTACCAAGTATAAGTAAACCTACGCCACCTAACAACGAAAAAAAACTAGCAATACCTTGTAAGATTGTCAAGATCGTAATACCGCCAGGTCGAGAACCTCTTTGAATATGGGTTGGAGCTGATGGTGATGAAGGCGTGGGAGGAGTTACAGGGGCTCCACACGCTTGACAAAAGAGACTATTTGTATCTAACACTGCTTTACATTTCTGACAATATGACACGTTTTTCACCTTAGTTTAAAAAAACTGAATATTTGCTCATCTTGACTATCTTGTTATATAAACTTTCAGTAATTGAATACACATCTGAGTTAAACATTTACTTCTTGCACGATACTTACAAAAAACATGTGTACTTTAAAAGTAAGCGCGTGTGTATGCGTGTCTATTTACATGTTAGAATTTCTATTTATAGTGCGAAAATGACGCAGATTACGCGTTAACGAATCAGTGCGTGTATATCTAGACTTCAAGAAATATTTAGTGCAAGGCTTTTATTTATATTTGGTTTTATTCTCTTACCTGTGATTAAATGGTAAATTCAGTAATTGATATTATAAATAAGCGGCGAACGATCAGAAGCTATGAATCAAAACCAATTCCAAAGGATGTCATCAATATGATCATCGAGGCAGGAAATCAAGCACCTTCAACAATGGGCATGTTGAAAGGAGTCTTACGTTTTCAACCTTGGCGGTTTGTTGTTGTAGAGGATCCAGAGTTCAAGAAAAAACTTTTAGATGCCGCTCTTCCGATCTGGAAAAAGATGACTAAAAACATGAAGGAGATGGACTCCAAACTATACAAGAAAGTAATGACGCTATATGAGACGATGCCTGAACCCAAAGACGTAATATACCATTCTGCACCTGTCATCCTCTTTGTCATAGGCCCAATTAGTAACGCAGTTAGTTGCGCGCTTGCCTGCGAGAACATTATGCTTGCCGCACGTTCTCTTGGTCTTGGAAGCGGTTATACGGGTTTCGGTGCAATGGTCAAAGGCGATGCTGATGTCGTACAAGCCCTTGAGCTAACGGATGGTGAACGAATATATGGACCTATCTTGCTTGGCTATCCTAAGGACGCTCCTGAAAAGCGCTTTATGGATCAACATAAAAATTACGTTGATCCCACGATTAAATGGATCTAGAAGTGAATAATACTTAACTACCTTTTCCATTTATTCTTTTTTTTTAAAAAAAATACAATTTAATTTATTTTTCTTCTCACAGCCAAATTGTATCGGAAGTTTAAACGAAAATCTCTTTTTCTTCGAGTCAATAACCTAACCATTTCTACTTTTATGATAACTTTACGTATTGTGAAATAGGCCCATCGTGATCAGTTATTTGATGTGAACTCCTAGTTTAAGAATGATAAGCGCTAGGTACATCACTATTGTTGCTACGATAAATATTGGCAAGAGACCATAAGTATCTGCGATCCAAGCTGCAATAATTGGCGCTATGATCCCCGTTATGTTTGAAGGCATAAAGCTTAATGCGAAACCCATTCCCATCTGATTTGACGGAGAAAGTTGAGCGGTAAGTGACGCCATTGCAGGCATACCTAGAATTCCACAGAATCTGTATGTAAGATACAATACCATAAAAGGGATTATATCTGTGGTGAAAAAGGCTCCCAATAAGCATGCATAGCCTAACGCAAAAGAATAAATAGCAAAGCGTTTTTCACCCAGTTTAGATGCAATTAATCCACCTATTGGAGATGCAATCAAACCTAGGAGACTGCTAATTCCAAACAATACGCCAATTTCTGGAATCGACCAGTTTCTCACCTCTATAAGATATACGCTGATAAAAGTTCCAATCATACTTACTCCAAACATTCTAATTCCCCTTGATGAAATGTAGAGTAAGAAATTTCGTGATATGAATGATTTAGTCTCCTTTACATTATTTAATCCTTCATCTTTCTCTTTGCTATCTTCTACCAATGATTCTGTTTTTAGAAAGTATAGGATGAAGAATCCTAGAACAATAGGTCCAATCCAGAATAGATAGAGCTGCCTCCACGTAAGCGATAACCATCCCATCAAAATTGTGATCGAAAGAGGACCAATAGCTATTCCAAAAGTGCCTCCGGCATTGAGGAATCCCAAGGCTTTAGCTCGATCTTTTTTCTCAACGAGTCTTACAGTATAACTATGCGCTGATGGATGATATATCGTTGAGTTCAGAGTGAGTAGTGTCGCAGCTACGATGTACATCCAAGGGTTTATTGTAAACCCGGCTATAAGCGCTCCAATACCTCCCATTGCAATACTTAATGCAATGATCTTCTTTACACCGTATCTGTCACTCATGTGACCAGCAGGAATACTAAGTAATGCTTGGACTAATGGTGGGATTGCTGCTATTAACCCAATCTGCTGGTTAGTTAAAACAAATTCTTCCTTGAGAATGGGGTATAATGTGCTAGTAATGTTTCCAGCCGAGTGTACTAATGCGTGTGTAATAACTATTGCTGATAGTCCATAGCTGAATATTTTGACGCGTCCTCGTTTATCCACCGATTTTTTCTCACATCTTAGATATGTTTGATAAAGAGAACTATATAAAAAAGTTGGGAAATAGAGCCCTCTTTTTTTTATTCAACTCGAAACGGATACAGCATAAATGTTGAAGGACTGGTCTTGTCTTTATTGTATTCGTGGTAGTGGATGAAGATCATTCATTGTCTAGCTGGCAACAAGTGAGCTAATTGATATATCAATTAGCTCTGAATATTTACTATGCTGGTTTTACAGGTTAACTGAGAGTCCTTTGTTCTTTAGATATTCTTTAGCTTCTCGTATAGAGATTTTTCGGTAATGAAAGATAGATGCCGCTAGTAGGGTTGTTGCTCCTCCTTCAATAACTCCTTCATAAAGATGCTGCAATGTTCCAACTCCCCCTGAGGCAATAATGGGAATAGATACTGCTTCTGCGATCTGTTTCGTGAATTCTAGATCGTATCCTTTTAGTGTCCCATCTGCATCTTTACTTGTGAGGAGTAATTCACCTGCCCCTAAGATTTCACATCTTTTCGCCCATTTTAAAGCATCTATACCAGTTCCCGTTGTTCCTCCTCTGATGATCACTTCAAATCCTGAAGGCATCTCTTTATTTCGAGATCCATCAATGGCGACAACGATTTTTTCTTGTCCAAAACGTTTTGATGCATCTTTGATCAATTCTGGGTTTTTAACAGCAGCTGTATTAATGGATACTTTACTGACACCGAGGATGAAGAGTTGTTGCATATCTTCTAGGTTGGAGATTCCTCCACCTACTGTAAGAGGTATGGTTATGGCAGCGAGGACATCTTTCACCCACTTCAACCTAGTTGTTCGTTCTTCTATTGTGGCGGATATGTCAAGGATTGCTAGTTCGTCGGCGCCTTCTTCATCATAGAATTGAGCATTCACTACCGGGTCTCCTACTTCTTGTAGGTTGATAAATTGGATACCTTTTACTACTTTGCCTTCTTTCATGTCAAGACAAGGCATTATTTTAATAACAGTCATTTAGTTTAATCTCCATCTATTTTTTTCGAATTTTTAGAACTCAAGTAATTCAATGGTGAAATAAAAAGATGTATTTAAGATAAAGCTTTTTTCTGCGGCATCCAATTTTCAGACATTGATGCGGATGTTATAATTCTAGTGAGTTCAGGGGGATACATTCTTCCACTTTGTCCGCCAGCAGTATCTTTCCTCCATTAATGTTAACTCGGTGTACAACCCCAACTGAAGTTGAGAATGTGTCATCTAAACTATATTCTAAGAGATAAGCTGGAATGAAGCGAATGTTTAAGACACTCGTATTTGTAAGTTGATGGGGTGTGTTTGGTTTACTGATAGCTTCCCCCACAAAGTGGTTAACTATTTCTTGGTACATTTGTTTTCGGGAAGCTTAGATCAACACGTTGTCCAATATGCAGAGGTTCTAACTTTAGCAAATCAGCACCACCCCCAGAACCCATTCATACAAAGGAAACTGTAATCAAAGAAGTTGTCTTAATTCCTTGTGCATATTGTCATTCTCTGATGGCACAAACAGATAGGTTCTGCCCTAACTGCGGTGCAAGAAGGAAGGGCTAAAGAAAGCTCATCGCTATCAGAATGGATTTTTTAGTTACTCATTCGATCGATGGCTTCTTTGAAAAGTATCAACTAGATTGTTATGATAAAAATGTCTCTAATTAGAAAACTTTGAAAGATTATTATTTAAGGTAGAGATATAAACATCTATATTTATCTAAGTGTTCAAATCATCATGTTCCATTCCACTCTTTATTAATATTTGGAAAAACTTATAGAAATCATTAAGAACTATTCTTGTACTAAAAAATAAATGTGAACTAATATGCCAGAAACAGAAATTAAAATTGATTATACACCAATAAAGCGCATAAAGATTATAGATGTTACACAATTATCATTAACAGAGTTAGCAAAAAGAGTTCAAGCGATGACACAGTTACGACGACCCGCTATGTTGAGTTGGGCTGAAGGAGTAGCGTTTCTCAGTATCCCTCTGCATTATGATTCTGAGATCTTAGTA